>OIWQ01004149.1_pt1 | contig 12026 bp, 9 predicted proteins | sample 1587571 | NCBI WGS metagenome assembly OIWQ01 (sample SAMEA3888910, study PRJEB22519) | human gut metagenome | biome: human gut; feature: human-associated habitat; material: faeces | place: Denmark | collected 2010 | reverse complement strand
TCAGCGGATCGCCGAACTTCTCCAAGAACTGTTTCCATAGAGGTTCTTTCTCTGGCGGTGTCAACACGTTGGCACCATTCTTTCTGCGGCTTTCGAGCACCTGGGCATCGGTCAAGCCTGTGTAGTGATGTTTTTGTTCCATATTATAAAAAATATCTACTATAATAAAACGCAATTTGGACAGAAGGCATACTATCATCCATCTGTCCAAATCTTTGTTATTTAACGTCTGTATCCATTACGATACATTTCATTCACGCGTTTCTGAACAGCCTTATAATCAGAACCAAGTTTTGATTTACGTTCTGTTCCATTACCATATACTCCGTCCCAAACCTGCATCGCTTTTTCTTCTACAGAGCTATTGGAAGTTGATACAGAAGCAGAGGTTTGCTTTGTAGGTTCATCGGAATTTGCTGGTGCAGCAGAAACATCATCTGTATTTTCACCAACATTGTTTTGTTCTTGTTCAGTCTCTGGGGCTGTTGCCTTCTTCACATTTGAAACTGTATCAGGTTTTTCTTTTTCTGTTGAGTCTGAAACAATCGTATTAGTTGGCTCAGACTCTTTTTCTTGACCTGAACCACAGCTACGATAAGCAACAAATGCCAAAATTGCCAATACAACAACAATAGCAGCTATCAATTTACCTCGATTATTCGATGTACATGTGTTTTCTTCTGTAGAACCATCTATCAAGCTATCAGGCTTTTCTATAGAAGTGTCGGCTACAGGAACTTCTTCTTTTTCTATTTCGAAATGTCGCTCAACATGCTTTTCCATGTTAAAGCTACGAGTCGATTTCCTTTGTTTTTTGTTATCAACCATAATTGTAACCTTTTATTCTTTAACTTGCGTAGATGTCAATAAGTGTTTCCAAGCCACCGACATGTCCAACCCCAACTGCTTCAAACTCCCAATCACCATCTTCGTTTACAACAAGTTTAGCGACTGACAAAGCGGTCTCTTTCGTGAAAGCCTCAGCAAGTTCATATCGACACAGCTCTTCATCATTTTCAGCATTGATGACACTGATAAACGCTCCTTTTACATCTCCGAAAGTTTTGCCTTCATCATGTATAGAAACAACAAAGACTATCTCACAAACATTTGGGTCAACTTTGTCCAAATTAACGTAAATCTGCTCTCCAGAATCTCCATCACGGTCATCAAGAGAACCTAAGACTGCTCCATCACTTGACATTGGACGTGTTTCTGCCATCCATCTACGCTTATTGCCATACACAGCACGGTCAAATGGCTTCTCTCGATTCTCTGAATTGTAGAATACAAAACCTGCATCATCCAATATGACACCTTCATCTCCGCAAAGAAAAGTAGAAGCATCAAGGTCTGCGTCAGAATCCCAATCCAAAATGACCTTTATCTTACTTAATCCATCAGACTTCGCTATTTTAAAGCGTTCGCCCTTGGATAAATTGAATCTTCCCATATCTTTTTTTTTAGGATTTATACTATGCGTAAATGTCTATCAAAGTCTGCATACCGCCATCATGACCTTCGCCTACAGCTTCAAATTCCCATTCGCCTTCATCGTTGCAAACGAGTTTTGCAGCCTCAACGGCAGTTTCCGTAGAGAACTTTTCCTTGAGATTGTACTTACAAAGCTCCTCGCCTGTCTCTTCATTAGAGATTGTGATAGATGGCTCACGTACTGAACCAAAAGTCACACCATCCTTATCACCATGATAAATGGTTACACAGAAGATGATTTCCTGAACTTTAGGACTCACCTTAGAAAGATCTACGTGCATAGTCTCTCCTGACTCATCTCCCTCTTCATCATCACCAAGGTCATCAGCAGAGCCAAGAACTGAACCATCTGCAGATACAGGAACAGTTGCAGCTCTCCAATGAGCCTTATTGCCATGAACAGCCTTGTTAAAAGGCTCAACTTCACCAGTCTTTGGATTTGCACGACGATTAGAATTGTAGAACACGAAGTCTGCATCATCCATGATCATGCCATCAGCACCAACAAGAAAAGCAGATGCATCCAAGTCTGAACCAGACTTCCAATTAAGGTCTATCTGCACTTTCTCTAATCCTTCACTCTTGTCAAGCGCAAAGCGCTCACCTTTTTCAATTTGAAATCTTGCCATAATCTTACGTTTTAGTCGTTTGTTATATTGTTTTATATTGTTTTATAAGTTGCTCTATCTCTGCAGTTGCTAAACCATACTGTCGATAAAGAGCCAAACTATTTTCCAACTCCTTGATGGCATTCTGTTTGCTTGTCACATTATGACTTCGGCGAACAGAGTCAATGCCGCTTACATACGAGGCTATATTGCGCTTCGCTCTAATCAGTTTAGAACAAACTTGTGCCATTTCCGAATTTCCTTCTTCTGATGCAAATTTTCGCTTTGCCTCGGCAAACTGCCCTTTTTGGAGCAATTTCTCGGCAGAACTCATTGCTTTTTTAGCAGAAACTGCAGGTTTTTCTTCTTTTATAATTATGCCTTCATTTAATCCATATTCCTTGCGTATGTCTGCTAAACCAGAATCAAACTCATGAATATTGTCATGTTGCAAACGCACTTCCAACTTCTCCAAAGCGACAACTGCATCATCTTTCCTTCCTATTCGTAACAATGCCTTTATATCGGCCATTTCCCTGTGAAGTTCTCTTCGCAATTTCTTTAAGTCAACAACCGGAGATTTCTTTGGGTGTTCTGAAATTGGATTAAGAACTGGACGTTGCTTTTCTTCCGATAGAGAAGTTTTTTTCACAACCCTATCTACACCTTTCATCATATTTTCTAATTCGACATCCCAATCATGAAAGCTGTTTTGCTCAAGCCTGAGTTTTAATTCATCATAAATAGCATAAGCCCCCTTTACATCACTTCCTCGAAGTTTTGCCTTTATATCAGCTATCATGATACGAACCTTTCGTTTATCCGAGGGAGATGGTGTAAGAATGGCATTATTTTCCAACGAGCATGAAGAATATGGAGGAACTACTATATTATCAGGCCTTTTAGAAAACAGATTGCTTACTTCATAATTAGCTTTCTTTACCAAGCTAAGCAGTCGGTCAAGCATCAAGTTTTTCTCTTTTTCCAAAACCTTCTTTACTGGATAAGCCAATGCCATCTGACTAAAGATATTTTCAAAATAATCAGTAGCAGCATTTCCAACAAGTATTATCTGGCATTGTTGAATACTTAACCCATTGTTTGTTAACGCCTCGTTCAAATGATGCGAAACCAACCGACAAGACTCTCCTATTGCTGACATATCCAATTCATCACGAGAAAGACAATAATCTTGCATTGATCCATCACTCATACACAAGACATCATTTACCGTTCTCAAATTGCTATTCAGAAATTTCAAAGCCGCATCTCTCAATACATTCTCTTCAGACTCACGAGGCTGATAATTGTAATTATTGAGTCCTGCCCAAATCAAATCTATTGCTTGCTTCAATCTTGGGTCGCTTCCTTGCCCTTCTATTCTTACCAAATCAGCAAGTGACTTATCCGTCACCGCATCATAGAATTGTAAGATTAAGTCATTCTTATCAACCGATACCATAATGGCAACTTTTGATTTCTGCTTTTCTGGCAAAGAATCCATGATAATAGGCAACAAAAGTTGATGGTAGCTAATAGAACAAATATTCTGAAAGCCACCTTTTTCAAAAGGACTTGTAATAAAGAGTTTTTGTCTGTATCTAATTCTGGAGTAAACAAAAACACCAATGGTAACTTCGAGACATTGCTGTCAATATTTCCCACTTCACCATAAAAACGGTCAGACAAAATCTTACCTATATAATCCTTGATCGCATAGAACGGCAATTTATTGAGTTGCTCATCACGTCCAGCGAATCTGAACGTCCGCATTTCTTTGCATGTATCAAAGATATTAGCAAAAGCATTTGGTGCAAGTTGTTTGGTAGCGGATTCCAAGGCACTTTTACCTATCACAAACTCATTGCCTACGCATTCTATGGCAAAAGGCATCTCACTTCCGCCATCCTGCATGAAATCGACAAAGCGATTGTCGCCATCCATGCGATTATAGCGGAAGGAGATAGTATTACGCGATATAGTTACCAATATGCAATAATTCACTTTCTTATGTCTTTATATGTTATCAACTTCTAAATATATCCATCAAGAACTCATCGTAGAACTTCATACCTTCAAGAATGATGATAGGAGCCACATAATCGAACTTGTCTTGACGACGAGCCTTCTGCATCTCTGGAAGATTCTGAATATAAGTATTGATGTTTGCCATTGACATGATACCATTCATCATTTTAGGCAAATCCACCATGTCTTTTCCGAAAAGACCATTTACATACTTATAGAATATTCCTGCAAAATTGTAGAAACACATTTTGTTTTTATCCAAAGAATTTGGAGACTTGAAACAAACCCCAATACTCTCCATAAAGTCAGAAGTTATGCTATCTTCAAAAGTTAACTCTTCATCCTTTCCTGTATTAGTATTGTAGAGTGTGAATCCACTTTCACCAATAATCTCAATAATCTTATCAGAGATTTGCAATGGGCTTGCGATGGTCTTAGCCAATCCCTTAGATACTTCAAACTTTACCTCATTAGCTTGTTTGCTCTGGATATCTATATTTGGCCATCCACCAAGATTACTCTTGACTACATCAATGCCACCCATACCCATACAGAACATCTCCATATAGTATTTTCTCGCAATTTCTTTATTTATGGTATATAACCACTCAAAAATACGAGAACCCTTGCCTGCAAAGATAATCTTTACCTTTGGTCGCCAATCAGCCTTAAACATAGGCAACTCATCAGACTGACGTGCTTCCTTTACCAATTTTATCGCCAATTGTCCTGCATAATAAGTGATAAGACCTGTAACATACATATCCACACAGAACAAAGGACAACATTCTGTCGAAAGAATTTGATAAAACTCTGCAAGTTGTTTTGTGTCCAACTGATCGACCACTTGTTCGAAATAATAAGGGGCAGTAGCTGCTGAATAGAGTTTTTGTCCATCATTAAACCCAAGTAATTTCAAGTCGTTGCGATGACAGATATTAGTCAAAGCCTTCTCAAACTTAACATCCATGAATTTAGTTGCAGCTGAGATTCGCTGGGCTGCAAAACGTATTGAATTCTGTTTCAACATTTTGCTTGCCTCATTGTCCTTACAGATTACTGAAATATCCGTCGTACTTCCACCAACATCAAAACAGAATGTCAATTCATTTGTACTATTGATATTGTATGAAAGGAAATTAGCCACAGCACAAGCTTCTGTCATAGCTTTACTTGTATCTATATCCTTAAATTCAAACCTAAATGGATCTCTATTAGGCACAAGTGGCTTTTGGTCTTTTTTTCTTTGTTGAGAAGAAAATGCTCCAAAAGGATTATCACTATCATCAAATGCACTTGTAGAATTGGATAAAGAAACCTCATTCTGTGGAGAAGCAAAAGTATCCGTTGAGCCAAAGGCATCACCTCCAAATGGGTCGCCTCCCCCAAAAGGATTATCATTGCTAAAGCCATCATTGGATATGCTTTCAGAAATATCTTCCGTTGTTTCAAACCCACTAGACCCCATATCACCTGTATTCATACCAGGAATTGTAGAAACTGATAATGAAATAGGATTTCCAGCAACATCTATCACAGGAGATACATGTTGCAAAGACTGCCAGATTTGGTTATATTGTAACATCAGATTATAGCCCATTGCCGAAGGATATGACCATCTGAGAACATTCGGGACAAACCCTTTGACAAACAACTCTGCATAAATGTGCAGCAATAAAGAAGACAAGAAAGCTTGCTTATGAGCCTTGTCTTCTTCTCGCTCATTCCATTTCATATTATGAATGAGCTGAACAATATTCTGACCACCTCGGAAACCAAGTGTCATTGTATCATCTGTTACATTGTCAACAGGCAAGTGACGACAAAAGCATGGAAATCCTCCTTGCACAGCCTCACTACGCATGGTGTTTATACCATCTATATCATTCTTAGGCAAACGTTGGTCATCATGGATGGCGAGAATACTCTTAATAGCATTAGAATACAATTCTTCATTTTGGAAGAAAAGTACATTGCGTTCGGCAGGAACTTGATTGGCATTGGTACCCAAATCCGTAAAGAGTGATACTCTTTGTCCCGTGAATTGTATGCCTTCCGCATGTTGCATCTGCCCATCATGATAGGCTACAGAAGTATTCGTACTTCCAAAATCCATACCCACAGTAACATTACTCAATGTGCGATTCACATCAAGCATATCCATAGGCAAGCCATTATTAGCATTCAATACACTACTATAATGTATCAAGACAAAACCACTTTCACAACCCGTAATATGAGTAAATCGTACTCCTCTAAAAGGATGCTTACTCTCATATATTTCATACTTATACTTACGAACAGCTGTACGACTATCACTTGTCACCAAGAGTTTTGCATCACCCAAAGCTACACCTTTATCCGCTAGAAATTGAATATTACCATCGTAATCTGTAATAATCTCATTATCTTGCTTTTCATCGCCAGCGAAAGGAACAACACTGTACGGACAATCCTCTTGGCGAGCATTATGTGGCATTTCTGAATACAAGAAATAGCGATTCCATGCACTAGATATGAAATTTGGCCATACTACAACATCTTTATTTCTCTTAAAGATGCCACTCACTTTGTATTCTATAGGTATCGTTTTCTCTTTTCTATCACCATTTTCGTTCACGACCGATATGGTTAGTTTCACTGACAGAATAGATTTTTCTTCATCAAATTCTGCGTTCATGTGCGAATTGATGCTGATACCTACCTGGATATATCCTAACAAAGTGCTAACATTACGCCCAAACACAACCAATCCCTTTGGACTCAAAGGAATTGCAAAAAAGGCATAATCTGTGCTACCAGTCTTATGCGCTCTCAACAAAAATATTGGCAATGTTGCAATATCCTTTTCTCCTTTTTCATACTCACGAGGAAGCCAAACTCTCAGTATTTTGGAATTTTTAGGCAACAAAAGTTCCTCAGGCTTAAATGCTTTAGATTCTGCATCAGCATCTGGAGTCGCCGTTATAACTCCATTATGTCCATAAAGTTCCTCTGTATAATTAAGAAACCCAAAAGGCAAGCCAAAGCCTTGCACTGGCAGAGCGCTGGCATTGTTCTCATCAAGTTTACGGTCACGTATGAGTTTCAATATTTCATTACGCCATGTGCCCAACTCGCCCTTTATCCCTTCGTATGTGAGTCCAGCTTGTTTATAGTAGTCTTCCAACTGCTTCACGCGAGGCAGTAACTTATCTACATAAGCAAACAAGTTTAGCAATTGTTCGTCAGAAATCGTACTATGTAAAGGATCCGTGAAACGATGTGTCGTTGGATCTACAAAAGCTGCATTTTTATCAATATCATACGATACGGATGTAAAGAACAGAGAGCGAGGTGAAGTTGCACCAACAACTTGTTTATTATATTTAATAAGGTATAAGAACGGCTTTACTTGATCATTTTTTGCCTTACCTTGCTCTGCCCAAAGACCACGGTCATTCATTAACATATTGCCAAAAGCCCCCTTGGGCTCATACATATTCTCCGTGGTCTTCATATCCTTACCATCACTATAAGCAAGGGTAATTCGACGTATTTCTATTGCCGTATTATTCAAGGCTATACATGCAATAAGTCCACGCCATTCATCCACAAGATTCACATAATATTGATTAAGTCCAACGGAAGCGTCTTTACGAATCGTCTGAATCTCATTAAGTGCATGACTGAAAAGATCAGCACGAGCAAACACTGTTGGCACGCCCGAAACAATGGCACTAACATCCACACCATCTTGAATAGATGGTGTTTCTATATCTCTTGTAAAAGCCTGTATGCTTGAAGTCAAATCCTGCCATTGCCCAGCAGCACCTTGCTGTTGGCTGCGAGGTTTGACATTGATTACTAATGCTTTAATATCTGGCATAAGATTTTATTTTTAAACATTTATAATTTAGCACTAAAAGGAATTGTGCGATTAATGGCATTAAACATGTGAGCCAAGAAGCGTTCTTTCATCGTGCTGATGTTCTGCTTATCTGCAACTGGAGGACATTTTGGAAGATTTTTAATAAAATCGTCATAATCAGTACGTTTGTCCGTTTTAAACAATCCTGATTTCTTCTCCTCTTGAATTTCTTTACATGGGTCCATCGATGCAAGGGCCATAACATTCTCCTCGAATACTTTTGAAGGGAACAAAAAACGGCTTACTCCTGCCATGCGGACCGAATTGTAAACTTGATAAATCCATCCTCGCACAACAGAACCGTTCATAATACTATAAGCAAACTCCTTCATATAGTCGTCAATCTCCTTAGATTGTTCTTTCTTCATATCATTATAGTCAGGTATTTGCTGCTCCGCAAGTCGAGCGATAAATCCACGTGTTCCTCTCGTTTCATTGGCTACATTATTATTCTGCAACAAGGCCCCACCATGCTTCGAAAGTATGATATGCGCCAAAGTCAAGAATGAACCCAACTTTTGCATAAACTCTGAAGCCTTGGATTGACTCACGAAATCTGCTCCTATGAATGTCAAATTCTTTGCCTCGTCCAATTCCACAGAACGATAAAGATATTGAGCTGTAGTATTATGTAAATTTTGCTCGTCAAGCGTAAAGAAATCATAAGCTGCACAAGCGCTCAATAACTCCACGACGTGGCAAGCATTTTTTTTGCTCTGCACCACCAGTAATAGTATTGCCATTATTACTGTCCGAAACATTTAGATCTTTAGCTGGCCAACCGATATGATAGAGACGCTTGTAACGTTCTTTCACGGTCTTATCATTCTGATAAAACTGCAAAGCAGCTTGTGAGTTGATGGCAAAATAATCAGACGAAGCTATCAGTTTTTCATCCTTTCGTTGTGCATCCGAAGGAGATTGGAAACTAAAATACTCTGTTAGCAATGTTGCCCCAAACTTCACTTTGTTAAAGTCTATAGTATTTTGAGAAATGATATTACCTGCCTCTTTCAAAGCCTCTGGTACTACAGGTATAGAAGAAGCTCCTGTTCCTCCAAATACAGAACCAAATACAAAGACACGAGCACCTGTTCCACTTTTCTGTAACTCTGTCAGAAAATCAGCTAACTGTTGTTCTGGCTCTGTTGCCTTAGCTTTATTTTCCACATAGTGACATGCCGCTTCAACGATTCCATGATACATAAGCATTGAGCCCAAATGTGTTTGCGCACGATACCCATGTTCTAGATTGAAACTCTGCACCGTATCATGTTCCAAGAAAAGGTCTGCCAAGTCATGGTCATCCTCCTCCGTTTCTTGCCCAATTCCTTGCGTAGCACTCAACTTAGAATAAGTACTACGATTTGCCATTGAATAATCTGTATAAAAACGATAAAGGCTCAACTTAGAAGAGAAGAAGGTGTTAGAATTCGGACTTCCTCCTGGTGATTCAGGATTGTCAGTCTTCACCTTATTGTAAAGCTCTATCAATCGTTCTACACGACCTTTATTACCATTACTTTGGTCGGTATCAAGGGTAAGTATGTTAATTTCTTCATTATCAAACATACCTATTGCACAAAGATGCACAAATGCCTCCAAGCATCTCATTCCAGTACCACCAATGGCTATAACAAACAAACTATCTTTCATAATAGAAATTTCATTTAGAACCAAGAACCCAACTTACCTTGCTTGTTTGCCTTGGAAACAACAAGACCGAGCACAACATATACTATCCATGAAACACAAAGTCCAATGAACATGTGAAGCATAAAAGTATTTTTCTTTGAGCCTGTCTTCAATCCGATATATACAAACAGGAAAGCAAGCAATGCTGAAACGACTGGGGCAACTATACTGGAAAACCAAAAGATACCCTTACGCTTTCCTACATCACTTAAATTTGGCTGATAAGAAACATTGTTAGACAAAATAATTGCCAACACTAACGCCAACACTGCTGCCACCAAGGCGCAAATATAAACAGGAAGAATAACCTCTGACATACTTTTTCTTTTTATATGGTTTAACGATTGTTATTGATTCATTCTAATGAAATAGCTATATACGCAACTGCCTTGAGGATTGCAATGCTGCAACACATTTCTAACAGCAGAACTGAGGCAATTGTTTCCAGACCAAGAGAACAAACTGTCTATTTGAGAGCCAAGGTTAGGCTCGGCATTAGCGACAACAATATCTATACGATAAAGTCCTGAAGTTTCCTCATTGCCAGCTATTACACCTCCAAACTGAGGATTTAAATCTACAGCCAACTCTGCTTCATGTCCCTTCGTCTTAGCAAAAGTTTGAGCAAACAGGCCTTGGTCAAAAGCTACTACCCCTTGGATGTCACTAATACTTCTGCCTCCCAACTTTACATAGTCAAACTCTGGCAGTAGTTGTTCTTGCTCATCATAAAACTCAGAACTCTCGGATGGAATATCTACTTGCTTTTCTCCTTCTACCACTGTTGTCTTAGGCTTATATTGCATAGCTGTATACCAATTCATATAAAGCTCAAAATCCTTACCTATATCTGTCATTCTTACAGCCAATCCTTTAATTTGATAAGAATCAACATTTGAGAAGTCTGCATACAGATTTTGGAACAAATGACGGAAACGATATTGCAATGGAATTTCTTCTTCCTCTTGTCCTCGAGCATTTTCTACAATCGCAGCCCAATCTTCGTCAAATGTGTATAGTTCTGCACGTGCCCCCATCAAGAAATTAAATCCATCTTCCTTTCCATTTTCAATAGAACCAGTTACCACATCATCTCCATTCTGGTCATGATAAGTTCCTCCAAGACATGGACCTGCATAAGCTCCACTCGTTCCTCCTTTCTTTGGTATAACAGTATAATTATGCATAGAAAGCGTAAAGCGTTTATAGTTTTGAGACTTACCTTGCAAACCATCCTCTATCTCTCTTAGCAAACGATGGCTTTCATCATCAAAGACCGTATAGTACAGATGTTTGTCCAACGTACCTTCTTTATAATCAGTAACAAAGAATGTTATGTCTTTACCTCGCTTTAGCCACTCCTCAAAATAAGGAGTAGCATAAGCCTGTTGGTAAATTTGATGTCCAGGAGTATATTCCTCATAATCTGTCACCAGCAAAGCACTACGATTCTCGTCCACGATTTTTTTGAGAGTCTTTTCAATAGGAGCATACAACTGCCCTTGCGTTGCTGGATCGTGAAGCTGAGCAAAGATATTAGCGGCTGAATGCAAATCTTCACCATTCAACTTCTCTATTTTTTCATTAGCCAAGGAATAAAGGTCATAATTATTCAATGAGCCTGTGACTTTCTGCGTAATGCCATTGAAAGTCTGTGCTGTAGTAGGGTCTTCGTATGCTATATAGACTCCAGAAAAATCAAAATATGCAGCCCATTTTCCTTCGCTTGGCATTCTCTGTGAATCCTTCTCATAATATGCTTGAATGTTTTGAGGATTGGGTTCCATATCTACTTTATTACCGCCACAACTCGACAAAGCGCCAACTAAACTTATTGACGCAAAAAATATAGCTAATGAAGAACCAACTTTTGATAGATCTAAAGATTTGTTTAACATTTTTGCTTTTTATGTGCGCAGATACGTCCCCATCAATACTGTGCGATTAGACTTCAAACTTTTATACGAACATAAAAAAGCGTGGAAACTGTATATACTAAAACAACAATGATTCGACTTGATTAATTTTGACGATAATATCTGCAAATAACTGATAATAAGGGAAGAAAGTGCAAAAACCAAATCATAAATAGATTTAAACGAATCATAGTTTATTGGGGACATATGGGAACATTTACGGGAAAGATATTACCTTTGTGGCTGAAATAAAAAACATAGGAACATGAAGATTACCATCAGCACAAAGGAATGCAAGACCAAAGACAAGGACACTCCTGCAAAAGCCAATCTTTGTTTTCGACTCCGAGATAAGGATGTTGACCTCAAAGTCCG
>OIWQ01004145.1_pt1 | contig 12038 bp, 10 predicted proteins | sample 1587571 | NCBI WGS metagenome assembly OIWQ01 (sample SAMEA3888910, study PRJEB22519) | human gut metagenome | biome: human gut; feature: human-associated habitat; material: faeces | place: Denmark | collected 2010 | reverse complement strand
ATTTAAGGTTAACAAAGGTTGGAGTACAGCGGTACTCCTTTTTTTATGCCCATACCTTTCGTATCTTTCCCCTTTTCCCTTACAAAAGTACATATTCACTCGGCGAAACGCCCTTTATCTTCTTGAAAACCTTGTTCATGCGATCCCAACAAGGATGAGCAACAGTTGTCTCCCATTTACTACATTCCCTATTTAAGCAACAATTCCTGCAATACTGCATTTTAAATTCTTGCTTACTAAAACTTATTCGTCCGACAATTGTCGGACGATAATTCAACGGCTGTCGGACGATAATTCAACAAGTATCGGACGAATAAATCTTAGCAAATAGAGAGATAGATGGCTTACCGCTTGATTTATTTGTGATTATCCGCGCACACAATCAGTACCTCCCCAAAAGAATCAAGTTGCCAATGGGGTCTCATAGAGATTGTCATTGCAACTTCAGGAATGGCAACGTATTTCCACCGGTAGACAACGGCAATTTCCCGTCCCATTTCTCCACAGCCTTTAGTTGAATCAATTCCGGCGTGATGCTTTGTTGAAGGATACGGTTGGCATCTGCCTTACCCTTGGCGGCAGCTACTACCTTTTCCGCCTCGGCTATAGCGGCTTTCTTTTCATTCTCCACCTTCAAGGCATTCTGCACAGCAGTATTCTTTTCGTCAATGGCAGCTTGCAGCACATCGTTGGGTTTCACGGACGACTGTATGTTGGTAAACGTAAAGCCACGGGTACTGAGACGCTCCTTCAGTAATGCCTCCACCTCCTTCTCGAAAGCCGGACGGTTGTTGATGAGCGAATCCGTCTCATAGAGTCCTGCCACGTCCTTATAAGCGTTCTTCACTTCCGTCAGGATAACACTCTGTTCCAATTCTTCGGTAGTCTTGCGATAGCGTAGAAAAACTACTTTGGCATCCTCCCGCTCAATGAAGTATTCTATAGTAGGGTCTGTCTTGAAGATGGTTCCCTTCTTGTCCTGAATGTCGAAAGGTTCGTAGTCTACAATCTGCGCAAATGCAGGATATTCGAATAGCTGCTTGGCAAAACGGTTGTAAACCACCCATCCGGTCTCCACCTTGGCATCATCTACTCCACGCTCACTACCGGCCAGATTGACGATGATGCCCGTCTGTCCCGAATCAATACGCTCCACGGCAAACATGACCAAGAACAATACTATAATTCCAATGACTGCGACTCCTGCCGCGCCTACTCTCACTGTTGATTTGTTTGTGACTTTCATGGTGTTTTCTGTTAGTTTAATGAGTGAATAATGCTCCAAAGATATTTATAATTGTTTGTTCAAGAAAGGCAATCCGTTATTTTTGGAAGAGAAGAAGGCCTCCCTCCCGCACACAGTGTAGAAAGGAGGCCCATAGTCTCTATATTTTCAGAATTTACTCAGTCACGATACGACCTGCCAACAGTGATTTCTTCAGATAACTTTCAGCACACTATAGGAATTACCCTCACTCCCACTGGACATGGTGCTGATTTCCTTTGCCACTTCTTTCAGTCTTGCCGGATTGCTGTATTTATATATAATTGTAGGATATACCTTTTTACAGAATTCTGTGCCAAATTACTTAAACGTTCGTGTTTGCGAAATAATATTGCCATAATGTCTTGGTTTTTAAAATAAATAGAATAGAAATCGTGTTTTCTTATTTCTCTGCCAATAGCTGCACAGATTCATCCGTCATGTGATGGTCTGCTGTCAAGCTCCAGTCATTGTTCTTTTCGTCCCATTCGTAACTGAGGTAGCGCAAGACACTGCTGTCGGTCTGCCGATAGACGGCTTTCTGCTTGATGTCGGTGTAGGCATTGCTTTGCTCGTTCCAGAGGGCGTATTCCACAGTGACGTCGTCCGTATAGAAGAAGTTAAGACTGTGGTGCTTCTCAAAGCTTTGCGTGGATTCGTTCCATTTCAGCACTTCTTTTTGGGAGATGCGACCGGAGTTGTCGTAAATGTAATTGTACTTCAGGTGGCGGTGCAGGAATTTCTGATTCTCCACTTTGAATACGGTTTGTGTTTCCACACGGCCGTCGTTGGTTTCGGTATTATAGGCAAAGTTGTCTGTACGGTTAACGGCTGCTGCGCTTACTACGTTTACTAAAGAGGTCATTGCGATGATTGCTGAAATTACTAAAGTCTTCATAATGGTTCTATTTTTTAAGTTATACATTTTGTTTCAAGTTCTTGTCTTTGGGGGAGTTGTTCCCTTTCGACATTGCAAAGATAGGAGGTGGTAAAAAGCTTTTAGGTTATCAAACTGTTAAAATAAGCCCATTTTTATTTATTTTCCACCATTTTACCTACATACGCAAATCACTGTATTATAGCGTATTTTAGCAAATTTTCTCTCCAAATAATTTGCATCGTTTTCCGATAATCTCTATTTTTGTATGCAAATCGTATGCACATATATTTGCATACAGACCAAGTAAAGAACCATCAAAAACGGCAGATTATGTACAAGTATTCAAAGGACGGAATTTCGGTGCTGTCGGTACTGGACGCACGCAGGGCGAAGAAAAGCGGCTTGTTCCCCGTGAAGATACAAGTCATACACAACCGCAGGCAGAAATACTATTCCACGGGGCAGGAGCTGTCAAAGGAGGATTGGGCGAACCTTGCGGAAAGCAAGAGCCGCAGGCTCACGGAGGCACGCTCGAACATAGAGAACAGCTTCTCAATCATCAAGGGGCAGGTGGAGGCACTCGCCGAACGTGGAGATTTCGCGTTTGACCTTTTGAGTGTCCGGCTGGGCAGATGCTCCACCGCGACAGTGAACGCCGCGATAAAGGCGAAGACGGAAGAGTTGAAACATAACGGGCAGGCGGGTACGTACCGCAGCTATCATGCACTGCTGACGGCGGTGGAGGAGTTTGCAGGGAAAGACATTCCGTTTTCTGCCGTCACGGTGGACTGGCTGAACCGCTGCGGAAGATTCTGGACGGGCCAAAAGAAAAGCAAGTCCACGCTCAGCGTCTATTTCAAGATGCTCAAGGCGATAATGAACCGGGCAAAGGCGGACGGCATAATAAAGGAGGCGCACTTCCCGTTCGGCAGGAACAGGTTCGAGATACCCTCAGCCGAGGGCAGGAAGCTGGCACTCACGCTGGAACAGATAAAGAGGCTCGTCACCTATACCGACGGGAGGGAGGAAACCGAGCTTTACCGGGACATGTGGTTCTTCTCCTACCTCTGCAACGGCATCAACTTCCGGGACATGCTCTATCTTACTTACGGGAACATCGTGGGCGGTGAAATCTGTTTTGTCAGGGCAAAGACGATGAACACTTCCAAGCAAGTGCGTACCATACGTGCGGTGCTCACTCCCGAGATGCGGAAAATCATGGACCGCTGGGGCAACCCCGATGACGGAAACCCCGGCACGCTCATCTTCAAGTTCGCCACGGGGAAGGAAGACGGCTTCGCCACCAAGCACCTTGTCGATACGGTCATACAGAAATGCAACAAGGTATTGGGCAGGATAGCCGAGGCGGTGGGGCTGCCCCCCGTGACCACGTATTCGGCCCGGCACTCGTTCGCCACCGTGCTCAAGCGCAGCGGGACGAACATCTCCTACATATCCGAAAGTCTGGGGCACTCCAACCTTGCCATAACGGAGAACTACCTTGCCAGTTTCGAGCGGGACGAACGGATGAAGAACGCGCAGTTACTTACCAAATTCGACTGACCATGCCAAGAAAGAAGACCAGAGAGATAAAGATACGGCACCTCAAATGTTTCGGTGCCATATGGGAGGAGCTTTCCGGACATCCCGGGCTTGCCGGATATGAGATAACGGAGGCCGTGATACGCGTGCAGGAGCGGGTACGGCCCACCATAAACAATGTGGAGGCGGTCATCGAACGCATAAGGTTCAGCCACGCCACCCGCAAGTACAGGTATCCCGCCATCCTCGGCAGGGAGATGATAGGCCAGAGCGTACTGGCAAAAATGGCGGGCGTGAGCCGCCAGACCATAGCCCGGTGGGAGGAGCTGGGCTTCATATCGCGCTCCGACATCGGGATACCGGGAGAGAAATATTTCGTAATAGAAGAAGTCATTTCCCAACTCGGAAAGTTAAAGGGTGTGAAATAATAGTACATTCCGAATCACTTGACATATGTGTGCAAAACGGTGCCATTGGAGGATTATGTCCGCCTATTGCACCGTTTCTCTTTTTACCCGCCCCACGCAGTGTCACCCAAAGTCATGAAACGTCCATAAAAGTCATATCCGTGTTAAGTTATTTGCGGTTTGATATTCGCTTTCCTTTATTCTTCCTTTGCGCCACAACCGGTTGGAACGGCTGTGACGACAGCCATAGTAAAACACCCAAAAAGAAAGGAAGGACATGAACCAGATTATTCTTACCACGCCCGAGGAACTCCGGGCAATCGTGAGCGAGAGCGTCTCGCAGACACTGGCGGGGCTGACCCTGCCGAAAAACGAACCCGACAACCTCACGCCGGATGCGGCTGTGGGGGTGCTCGAACAGCACGGGTTCCTGATTTCAAAGGCCCGCCTCTACAAGCTGACCGCCAAGGGGGATGTGCCGTTCCGCAAGTACGGGAACAAGCTGCTGTTCTCCCGCAGGGAGCTGCTGTCATGGGCTGAAAGCCTCGCAAGACGTGTGAACGACAAGGGCGAAGCGGCACTCGCCATCGCCAGAAGCGCAAATCGAAAACTCCGCAGCCATGGAAAGTAACGAGCGTATAGAAGAAGTGACCCGTGAGAACGCCATCATCATCTGGCAGGCCTCACGGCTGAGCATCGGCATGAAATGTGAGAAGGCCCCCGAGATACTGAAGGCGAACGGCACTGTCGTCGGCACACTGGGCAATTTCAGCGCGTCCATCGGCAAGGCGAAAAGCAAGAAGACGTTCAACGTCTCCGCCATCGTCGCGGCGGCGTTGAAGAACGGCACGGTACTGCTGTACTCGGCGGAACTGCCCAAGGACAAGCGGAAAATCCTCTATGTCGATACCGAACAAAGCCCCTATCATTGTCTCAAGGTGATGGAACGCATCGCAGCTGTGGAGCAGGCCATCTACAACACCCCGGAACTGGGGCTTGTCGTGATAGACGGCATCCGCGACATGGTGTACGACATCAACAGCCCCGGCGAATCCACACGCATCATCTCCAAGCTGATGCAGTGGACGGACGACCGCCAGATACACATCCACACGATACTGCACCAGAACAAGGGCGACGAGAACGCAAGAGGGCATATCGGCACGGAGCTGAACAACAAGGCCGAGACGGTGCTGCTGGTGGAGAAGGACAAGAACAACAGCGACATCAGCCGGGTGTCGGCCATGCACATCCGGGCGATGGACTTCGAGCCGTTCGCCTTCCGCATCAATGACAGGGCACTTCCCGAACTGGTGGAGAACTATGCCCCGCAGGAGAGGAAGGCCGGAAGACCGCAGCAGGAGCCGTTTGACGCGTACAGGCACATCACGGAGCAACAGCACCGCATCGCTCTGGAGGCGGCATTCGCACTGAAAAGCGAATACGGCTACAAGGAACTGGAGGACGCGCTGATAAATGCCTATGCCGCCGTCGGCGTGAAGCTGAACCACCACAAGGCGGTATCACTCATCACCACGCTACGGAGCAAGCGGATGATAGTGCAGGAGAACGGCAGGAAATACACCTTCATGCCCGATTTCCATTATTAACCCGGCTGCGGAAAAACGCTTCACTTTATTCACGGTGCCTATATATAAGGGAAAAGCGAAGCGGTACGCGGACATCACGCAACCGCTTCACTTAATACCCGTATCCTATATATACGAGCATTTAAGTGAAGCCATGTATATGCCGTACCTTATATAAGAAGGTGCGGGCGAAAAAACAAAAACAGTCATTCATTCAAACACTTACACGTATGGACATTCAGACAGCGAAACAAATCAGCATAGCCGAATACCTGCACAGTCTGGGGTACTCACCCGTAAGACGGCAGGGCGACAACCTATGGTACAAGTCACCGCTGAGGGAGGAAACCGAGGCCTCGTTCAAGGTGAACACCGAACGTAATCTCTGGTACGACTTTGCCACCGGGAAAGGCGGCAACATCATCGCACTGGCGGCGGAACTCTACGCATCCGACCATGTGCCCTACCCTCTGGAAATGATAGCAAGGCAGGCACCGCACGTGCGCCCCGTCTCCTTCTCTTTTGGCGGGCAGACATTATCACAACCAAGCTTCCGGCAGTTGGAAGTAATGCCGCTTTCTTCCCCCGCCTTATTCTCCTATCTGCGGGAAAGGGGGATAAATACGGAACTGGCAAAAAGAGAATGCAGGGAGGTGCGCTATCTGACCGACGGCAAACCCTACTTTGCCGTCGGTTTTCCCAACCGTTCGGGAGGCTACGAGATACGCAACAAGTTCTTCAAGGGATGCATAGCCCCGAAAGACATCACCCACATACGGCAAACGGAACCGGGGGAAACCTGCTGCCTCTTCGAAGGTTTCATGGACTACCTCTCCTTCCTCACGCTGCGGCAGGAGAGGCATCCCGACCGCCCCGCCCTTAACGGACAGGACTATATCGTGCTGAACTCGGTTTCCAACCTTTCCAAAGCCCTGCGGCCGCTGGGGGATTATGAGCGGATACACTGCTTCCTTGACAACGACCGCGCCGGGTTGGAAGCCCTGCGCGAAATCCAAAGAGAGTACGGTTCGCGTGTCCGCGACGCATCACCTGTGTACAGCGGGTACAAGGACCTGAACGACTACCTGAACGGAAAAAAGTTGTCACAGCAGGTGAACCCGGTACAGCAGGCAAAGCAAGTACAGTGGGTGCAGCAGCCGGGCAAGAAAAAGGGGAAGGGCATCGGAATGTAACCCACGCATCCCGCAGGCTTTTTGCACAGTGAAAAGCCATAGCTCAATAGGGCGTTTTCTTCACGCAGCGCAAGCGCAGCTAAAAACGCCCTATTGAGGCGAGGGGCCGGCCCCTCTGCACACCCCGTTCGCCGTGAGGCATATCCGCACGGCAGGCGGAATTGTCAAACCTAAAAAGACTTTACAATGGGATATTTCTCACTCGATTTCAGAAAAGCGAAGGGGGCATCCGACAGCCGGATGTCCGACCATATCGAGCGCAGGGTGATAGCGCCGAACGTCGACCCCATGCGCACGCACCTGAACCGCGAGCTCGTCCGGATGCCCGAAGGCATCAGGGAGCGTGACGATGCGATTGCCGCCCGCATCAGCAGTGCGGGCATCAGGAGGAAAATCACCCACGACCAGGTACGCGCCATCCGTGTCATGCTCTCAGGAACACATGAGGACATGATGGAAATAGAGAAAGCCGGAAAACTGGACGACTGGTGCCGGGACAGCATGGACTGGCTGTACAGGACCTTCGGGCGGGAGAACGTGGTCTCGGCGGTGCTGCACATGGACGAGCACACGCCGCACATACACGCCACACTTGTACCGATAGTGACGGGAGAGCGCAGGAAGGCGGGACAGAAGAAACCGAAGGAGGGAGGACGAACCTACCGCAAGAAGGCGAATACCGCCAGATTGTGTGCCGACGACGTGCTGAACCGCACCAGACTGCTTGCCTACCACGACGACTATGCCAAGGTCATGGTGAAATACGACCTGCAACGCGGGGTAAGAGGTTCGGAAGCCCGGCATGTCTCCACCGCCCAGTATTACCGCGATTTGAGGCGGCAGACGGGTGAACTGGAAGCGAACGTGCGACAACTCCAAGCCGAGCAGGAAGAGGCGGAAAAACGGCTGGAAACGGCCAGAAAGGAAATCAACACGCAAAAGCTGGAGGCGGTCAAGGTGGAGGCAAAGACCGCCATCATAGCAAAGGTGGGTTCTCTTTTGGGCAGTGGAAAAATCAAGGAGCTGGAGGCGGACAACCGCAGCCTTCAGAACGAGATAGCCGCCCGCGAGGAGAGCATAGAGGACTTGCAGGCCAGTCTGCAACGGCAGCGGGCACAGTACGGCAGGGAACTTGCCACGGTGCAGACCGACTACATCCAAAAACTGGAAAGGGAAAGGGAGCGGACGGCATATCTGCAAAAATGGACGGATCGTGCGTGCGGATGGTTCCCGCTTTTCGCCGACGCGATGCGCATGGAGGGGTACTGCCGTTCGGCAGGCTTCACGCCCGAGCAGACGGACCGGCTTTTCACCTTCCAGCCGTTGGAATACAGCGGAAACCTCTACTCCGAAGAGCACAAGAAAAGCCTCTCCGTGACGGACGTCACCGCACAGATGGGGATAGAGCAGGGAGAGAAAGGGAAACGCTTTGTCCTGCGCATCAACGGAAAGAACATCCTCGACTGGTTCAGGGAGCAGTTCGAGAGGCTGCTCCGACGGATACGGCCAACGATACAGCAACCGCAACGGAAAAACAAGGGATTCAAACTGTAATGACTATAAATACTTATGTGCCAACATAAAAAATGCAGGAAATATTATTGCGCTTCCTACATTTTTCATATTTTTGCATTTGAAGAGAGGAAACTCCCTTCAAGACATTTTAGAATTTGAAGAAGCGTTATGCTGAACTCTTGCGAGTGAAAACCTGAGAAATTTTCAAAGATGACAAGAACGGCATAGTGGTTCTCACGCATATAGCGTGGGCTGCTATAACCATATCTGTCATCAAAGGTTTTCTCAGGACCTTCACTCAAAGACGTGGCATGCAGTTCCACGCTTCGTGTTTAATAGAAAACCTTGAGGAGCTGAAAGGTGTACTTAAAAATTAGTTGTATTATGAAAAAAACTTATTTTTTATTTTTGTTGGGATTAATGTCTATTATGACTTTCGGTTTTAGTGCATGTTCCGATGATGACGAAAAAGCCCCCGAATCTTCATCCGCCTTAATAGGTACTTGGGAAAGAATATCTTGCACTTATCAGTATAAGGAAAACGGAGAGATCGTAGATGAAGGCAAAGATGAAGGTAATGATTTGGTTGGTTTTAAATTGGTTTTCAAAGAAGATGGGACATGTAAGAGTGCTGAATACCATACAGACAAATGGGATTGGTTCGATGAAGGTAAATGGAGTTATAGTAATGGAATAATTACAATAACCGACAATAACGAATCAGAATTGATAAAAGTAAAAACATTAACAGACTCTCAATTAATAATCGAAACAACAGATAAATACACAGAAGACGGAATCTTTTATGAAGATTATGAACTCACAGAGTATCGCAAAATCTAATAGGGATTCATCTATATTCACATCGAGCGATAAGTTTCGTAATTTAACAAATAAAACTCTTCAGGAACCTGAAAGTTATTGGAATATCACAATGAAATATTAAATTCAAAAAGTATGAAACTGAAAAAAATATCTATTTTATTCATACTGTTGCCGTTATGCATATTCTTTACAGCTTGCAGCAAAGAGAATGACAACGCCCCGAAACAATCTGAGAACATTATCGATTTTGAGCAGGGAAATATGAATTTTACAGAAGGAGCAGGCGAACAGACATTCTCCTTTACGACAAACACTGCATGGGTAGTAAGCGTAGCTTCCACACGGAACAGGGGAGTCCCTTGGTGCACCGTTGCCCCTACAAGTGGGAATGCAGGTAGCCACACTATAAAGGTCACCACAACCCCAAACGAAACCTATGACGACCGCAGTGTGACAGTCACTTTAAAGGCGGGTGCGGAAGTCAAAAGCTTTGTGGTTTCCCAAAAACAGAAGGATGCCCTCCTGCTTACCAATGACAAGTTTGAGGTGGACCAAGCGGGAGGAACTGTCACAGTAGAAGTGAAATCCAATGTCAGCTATACCGCAACTATCGGTGAGGAATGCAAAGACTGGATAAAAGAGAGCAACAGTACCCGGGCATTGTCCACCACGACAAAAAGTTACACTGTTGCCATGAACGAAGACGGTAAAAAACGTGAGGGAAGCATAATCTTTTCAGACGGTTCCTTAACGGAAACGGTACATATCTACCAAGCTGGTGGTTCCATAATTCTTTTGAGCCAGAACGACTGTCATGTAAGCGCTTCAGGGGAAGAGATTACGGTGGAACTGAGAAGCAATTGTGATTATGAGGTCGTCATGCCTTCTGTAGATTGGATAAAGGAGACCATGACACGCGGCATGTCCAGCCACACACTGCATTATACTGTTGCACCCAATGATTCTTATGACGGCAGGAAAACTGAAATCATATACCGTGACAAGTCGGATAGCAGCATAGCTGACACACTGACCATCCTGCAAGCGCAGAAAGATGCCATCATCATTTCAGAGAAAGAGGTGAAGGTCGGCAGTGAAGGCGGTACGGTTGAAGTGAAAATTGACGCAAACGTGGACTTTGAGATGCAGCTTCCGGATGTAGAGTGGATAAGCGAGACTTCCACCCGTGGATTGTCAACGCATAAAAAGTATTTGAAGATAGCTGAGAATACGGGTGAAACTTCGCGAACAGCAGAAGTTGTTTTCAAGAATACCACCAGCGGGATTGAAGAGACTTTGACCGTCAGCCAGTCCGCCAAAGGAAAGAGGGTGAAGGTTCATGTAGAAAAGGCCGGCACATTGTCTGACTATATTGCAGAATCAGAAAAACTGAATGTTGAGGAACTGGAAGTTTCCGGAAACTTAGGAGGAAAGGACATTGCATTTATCCGTGAAATGGCGGGAACATATAATCACGCCAACACGGAAGGGAAATTGGTTTATTTGGATATGACCGAGGCGAATATCGTAGCGGATGGAGAATATTATCTCCCCAACTCATCAGGAAAGGAGTATTTGCCAACGGAGAACACCATTGGCGAACGTATGTTTACCAGCCGCGGTTTACAGACGATATTACTGCCTAAAAGTGTCACATCAATAGATGACCGTGCTTTTTCCTCGTGCCACTCTCTTAACAAAGTGGTTATCTACGAGAATAGTGTCAAAACGATAGGAATGGCGGCTTTCGAGTATTGCTCCAGTCTTGCTGATATTGTCCTACCAGAAGGTGTGACAACAATAGCGCGCAGTGCTTTTTGGGGTTGTTCCAGTCTTTCCCGTATTGATTTGCCGGAAGGTGTAACAACAATAGGACACAGTGCCTTTTATGGCTGTGAGAAATTGTCAAGTGTCAAGTTGCCCAATAGCCTGACCACCATTGAGGGATTCGCTTTCAGTGGCTGCAATGGACTCACCATTACTATTCCGGACAATGTGGAATCAATGAGTATGCTGACTTTTTCCGACTGTACTGGACTTGATATAACCATACCGGGGCGTTTTTTGACTAAAATAGAAAATCCGATAGGTTCTAACTGCAAAGATGTTCGCGTGACCATCGCAGAAGGAACTACGGTTATTGAAGAATATGCATTTCAGAAACGCCCGGGTATTGTCAGCGTCACGATTCCTGAAAGTGTGACATCGATAGGACATGCGGCTTTTTGGCAGTGCTCGGGACTGACCGATATCATCATTCCCAGCAGTGTAACTGAAATAGGCGATGACGCTTTTAGCAAGTGTACAAATCTTACCAATGTCACACTGCCTGATGGTCTAACTTTCATAGGGGAAGGTGTATTCAATGGTTGTACCAAGCTCTCGGAAATAAATATACCGAAAAAAATCACAGCAATAAACAATGCTACATTTAGTGGTTGTGTTTCATTGCGTAACATGATTATTCCCGACAATATCCAGTCAATAGGGGGTCGTGCATTCGAGTATTGTTCCCATCTTACAATGACAATACCCGAAACCGTCACTTCAATAGGCAGCCAGGCTTTCAGGAACAATGCAGACCTTTCCATCGCCATGTCCGGAAATCTTTTGGATAATGCTCTTTTCTCTGATTGTGAAAATCTAAGAATAACGTTGTCTAACGGGTCAACGTTTATCAAAGAAAGTGCATTAATAAACTGTAGCGGACTAATAGAGATCCATATTCCCAATAGCGTCTCTTCAATAGGAGCCCATGCATTCTACGGTTGTATTTAGAAGCGTAGAACAACCAAAAACAATCAGAAATATCCAAACATAAAC
>OIWQ01004144.1_pt1 | contig 12040 bp, 7 predicted proteins | sample 1587571 | NCBI WGS metagenome assembly OIWQ01 (sample SAMEA3888910, study PRJEB22519) | human gut metagenome | biome: human gut; feature: human-associated habitat; material: faeces | place: Denmark | collected 2010 | reverse complement strand
CTGTTGAAACTATAAAAAGAGACTGCCCAAAACTTGTTAGACAGTCTCTTTTTTGTTGCCTGTTGTCAGTCTTCCTCTGGAGGAAACTTCGGAACGAGGCGCATAAGCCTCAGAATCTGCGAGCGGCGCTTCTTCATGTATGACGAAGGATTGGCGGAGTCGAATCGCAGCGGATTGGGCAAAGTGGCGGCGATGAGTGCACATTGGCGGGCGGTCAGCTGGTCGGCGGTGGTGTTGAAGTTTTGTTCAGCCACAGCCTCCACGCCGTAGAGCCCGTCACCGGTCTCGATAGAGTTCAGATACACCTCCATGATGCGCTCCTTGCTCCACAGAGCCTCTATAAGCACAGTGAAATAAGCCTCGAAGCCTTTTCTCACCCACGATGACGACGGCCATAGAAACACGTTTTTAGCCGTCTGCTGGCTTATCGTGCTTGCACCGCGGTGACGGCCTCCGTTTTCAGCCTCGCGCACGGCTTTCTTGATTTCCACGAAATCGAATCCGTGGTGAGAGGCGAAGCGGTTGTCTTCAGAGGCGATTACAGCCATCGGCATGTGTCGCGACATCTCGTCGAGCGGCACCCATTTATGCTCGCAGTGCACCTTGCGTCCGTCGAGCATCTGCTCAACGCTGCGTATCGCCATCAGAGGCGTGTATCTGACAGGCGCCCATCGGTAGATGGCTACGCTGACCACCGACAGCAGCACAAAGCCGAGAATGATTTTGCCAAAGAGCATCATGAAGATGCCGAAAGTTAACTTCCTGACCATTTTGTTTGAGAAAAAAGCTGCATCAAAGCCTGCTTTACGCAAAGCGGGACAATGGTGCAGCACATTGATAGTTTTTTCTATTTCTTCGCGCCTTCGACAATCGATTTCGTGTCGCAGGCAATCATATATTCCTCATCGGTCGGGATGACAACTACGCGCACCTTCGAGCCGGGACGTGTGATTTCAACCTCCTCGCCACGGCAGTTGTTGCGCTCTGGGTCGAAATCGATGCCGAGAAATTCCAGTTGCTTGCATACGCTCTCACGCAGCTGAATCTGGTTTTCGCCCACACCGGCTGTAAACACAATCACGTCGACACCGCCAAGCGCCGCTGTGTATGCACCAACATATTTAACGATGCGGTATCTGTACATGTCGAGAGCCAGTCGCGCACGCTCGTTGCCGGCGGCAATGGCAGCATCGATGTCGCGCATGTCGGAAGAGATGCCAGAGATGCCGGTCAGACCGCTCTGCTTGTTGATGAGTTTCTGCATTCCGGCATTGTCGAGATGCTCTTTCTCCTGGATGTAGAGCAGGGCAGCAGGGTCGACATCTCCGCAGCGGGTGCCCATCATCAAGCCTTCTACCGGAGTCAAACCCATCGAAGTGTCGATTGACTTGCCGTTTTTTACGGCGGTTATTGAGCCACCGTTGCCGATGTGGCAGGGGATGATGCGCTGCTGCTCGTAAGGCAACCCTAAAAATTCGCATGAACGGCGTGCCACGTAGCGGTGGCTTGTGCCGTGGAAACCATAGCGGCGCACTCCGTATTTCTCATATACCTCATACGGGAGAGCGTACATATATGCGCGTGCAGGCATTGTCTGGTGAAAAGCAGTGTCGAACACACCCACCTGTGGCACGTCGGGCATAATCTCGCTGATAGCCTCGATGCCCACGATGTTGGCTGGGTTGTGGAGCGGTGCCAAGTCGTAGCATTCCTTCACCTTGGCGATAACCTCGTCGGTGATGAGCACGCTCGAATTGAATTTCTCGCCTCCGTGCACCACGCGGTGGCCTACGGCGTCGATTTCTCCGAAATCCTTGATGCAGCCATATTTAGCACTTGTCAGATTGTCGAGGATGATGCGGATAGCCACATTATGGTTTGGCATAGACGTGGTAATTGTCACCTTTTCGCCGTTGTATTTGAATTTCAGGAAAGAGTCGGGCAGACCCACTTTTTCCACGCCGCCCTCGGCGAGGACGTTTTGCGCGTTGTCGTCGAGTTCAATCAGCTTGTATTTCACCGATGAACTTCCGCAGTTGAGTACGAGGATTTTCATTATTTTTGATTTGCTATTATGCTTTGGTTGCAAGTGATGATAACAGTTTTATAGATGTCTTCCCAAGAGCATCCGCGCGACAGGTCGTTGACCGGCTTTGCCAAGCCTTGCAGGATAGGACCCACTGCCTGTGCACCGCTAAGTCGCTGCACGAGTTTGTAGGTGATGTTGCCCACTTCGAGCGATGGGAATACAAGCACGTTGGCAGTGCCGGCGATGTCGCTTTGCGGAGCCTTGCTCTTGCCCACTGAAGGCACGATGGCTGCATCGGCTTGAAGTTCGCCGTCGAGAGCCAGCTCCGGAGCCATTTCTTTGGCAATCTTTGTAGCCTCGATAACTTTGTCGACCATCTCATGCTTTGCGCTGCCTTTGGTTGAGAAGCTGAGGATGGCAACACGCGGATCAAAGCCGCCGAGCACCTTGGCTGTCTCTGCCGCCGATACGGCGATCTGTGCCAATTCCGGTGCCGTAGGATTAGGCACTACGGCGCAGTCGGCAAACACCATCATGCCGTCAGTCCCGTAAGGAGAACCTTCGGGAAGCAGCATAAGGAACGCGCCGGAAACAACGCTGATGCCTTTCTTGGGCTTGATAATCTGGAAAGCGGCACGAAGCACGTCGCCTGTGGTGCTCAACGCACCAGAGACCTGACCGTCGGCATCGCCGTTCTTGATGAGCAGACAGCCCAGATAGAGCGGGTTGTGCACCTGTTTGTGCGCGCCCTCAAGCGTCATGCCCTTGGCTTTGCGCAGCTCATAGTAGAGTTGCGCATATTTCTCAGTAAACGCCTCATCGGCAGGGTCGACGATTGTGGCATGCTCAATGTTTTTTAGACTCAATTCCGCTGCAAGTTGTTTGATTTCAGCGGGATTGCCGATTAGAGTGATGTCGCAGATGCCGTCGGCGATAAGATGGTCGGCAGCGGTAAGCGTTCGTTTTTCCGCACCTTCGGCGAGGACGATGCGTTGTTTGTTTGCTTTGGCTTGTTGGGTAAGTCGTTCAAATAGAGTCATAATCAGTATTGATTTTGTATTTTTTTCTGACTACAAAATTACCAATAAAAATTGTTAACGAGGTATAAAAACTTGACTTAAACTTTCAACCAATGTGCAAAAAATCTTCACGAAACTTAACGAGGCTTTAGCCTCGGCAAAAGCTCTCTTAAAAACAACAATGACATGAATATCATATCGTTTTTAACTTTTAGTTAAAAGATATTTCATATCTTTGCACAGACTTGGAAAAGGTGTATACCAGTCAACTGGAATAATTGAAATAATAAAGCAACCATATGGAAGAACATATAACAGAGAACCAGATAATACATTCAAATTTTTTTACGAATAGAAATGGCAATACTTTGATGAAAGAATTTGAGGGAGTGTTGCAACATAACAACCATATCAAAAATTTGGATGCTGTGGTAGGATTTTTGCGGGCGTCAGGATATTTCTCGTTGCGTCCTTTTTTGGACAGCATTAACAAAGTGCGAGTACTTATAGGTATCGATGTCGACAGATATATAGTAAAAGCGGCAAATCAAGGGAAAATATTCTTTGGGGCGGAAGAAGAAGTGAGAGAAGACTGCTTGCGTAATATCCGCAGGGATATAGAGCGTTCCAATTATACAAAAGAAGTGGAGAATGGTATGCTCCAGATGGTTCAAGACCTTGTAGATGGTAAACTTGAACTTCGTGCCCATCCATCGAAGAGAATACATGCCAAGTTGTATGTTCTCTATCCCGATGATTTCAATCAATATTCACATGGTATCGCCATAACTGGTTCAAGCAATTTGTCGGGCAATGGGCTTGGTATTTCGCGGGATAAGCAGTATGAGTTCAATGTCAAGCTTGACCGATTTGATGATGTTAAATTCGCAAAGGATGAATTTGAATTGTTGTGGAAAGAGGCGGAAGGATGTGAAATTACAGCCGAGGATGTGAAGACTTCCATTGACCGAACTTATTTAAAAGGCGATGTTGCTCCATACGATTTGTATATCAAGATGCTTATGGAGTATTTTTCTGATCGTGTATTGGCAACGGACAACAATAATCCGTTTGATATGCCAGAGGGGTATACGAAGTATGACTATCAGATGGACGCTGTAGTAGAGGGCTATCAGAAACTTATTCGTTACGACGGCTTTTTTCTTGCAGATGTCGTAGGTCTTGGTAAGACAGTTGTCGCAACAATGATTGCTAAGAAATTTTTGATAGAGAATGGTCGCGACAAAACGAAAATATTAGTAGTTTATCCTCCAGCGGTAGAGCAAAACTGGAAAGCGACATTCAAGGACTTCGGAATAGACAAATACGCTAAATTCATAACTAATGGAAGTTTGTCAAAGATTCTTGATGAGGAGAACTACAACTATTGGAATGCAGACGAATATGATTTGATATTAGTAGACGAAGCCCATAGGTTTCGTTCACATACTACTGCTGCTTTTGAGCAACTGCAGGAAATCTGCAAAATGCCTCGCATAGAGAATGGCAATATTCCTGGATACAAGAAAAAGGTTATGCTCATTTCGGCAACACCTATGAACAATACGCCTGCCGACATTTACAATGAGATACAATTGTTTCAAGATCCTCGACGTTGTACGATAGATGGTGTGGCAAATTTGACAGCTTTTTTCTCTCCTCTTATCAAAGAGTTTCAGCAACTAAGAAGAGATCCTAACTTTGATGTTACGCAGTTCAAAAAGTTGGCAGAGCGAGTGCGCGACCGTATCATAAAACCGTTGACCGTCCGTCGTACAAGAACCGACATTGAAAATATAGCTCGGTATAACAAGGATGTAAATGGATTTCCAAAAGTTGAACGTCCGATAGAAAACAGATATGAACTGAATGAACATCTGGCCAATCTGTTTGAGGAAGCGATGGAGACTCTTGACAAAAAGTTGACATATGCTCGTTATCAAGCTATTGCTTATTTGAAACCCGAAGTTGCAAACGGCTTGTACGACAATGCCGAATTGATAAGTCGCAGTTTGGCAGGAATCCGTAAAAATGGACTGGTAAAACGACTTGAAAGCAGTTTCTATGCATTTCAAATATCGTTGAACAATTTCTGTCAGGCAAACCAAAACATGATTGATATGTTTAATCGTGACAAGGTCTTTATTGCGCCCGATCTTGATATAAACAACTTATTGGAGGCAGGTCTGTCGGATGAGGAAATAGAAGAAAAATTGAATGCAAAAGCGGACGACAACCCAAAGAATTCCATATTTAAGGCTGAAGATTTTAAACCAGAGTATATAGAAATGCTCCAGAAAGATCAAGCAATCCTTGAAAAGTTGTGCAGTGATTGGAAAAATATATCCGATGATGACGATTCCAAGTTTGCCAAATTTAACGAACTGCTCAAGCATGAGTTGTTTAAGACCGACCGTAACCCAGAGCAAAAGCTGGTGGTGTTTTCAGAGTCTGTTGATACGGTAAAATATCTCGAACGACGTATTAACCGAAAGGACGTACTAGTTATATCTGCCGAAAACCGAAGCAAGTTGTTCAAAACAATTCGTGAGAATTTTGATGCAAATTATAAAACAAAACTTAATCAATACAATGTTATCCTCACGACCGATGTCTTGGCAGAAGGTGTCAACTTGCATCGTGCCAATGTGATAGTCAATTATGATACACCATGGAACAGTACACGCTTGATGCAGCGTATTGGCCGTGTTAACCGTATCGGTTCATCGTCGAATCACATTTACAACTATGTATTCTACCCATCGCGTGAAGGCAACAGGGAAATCAATCTGAATCAAATAGCATTGAGTAAGATACAAACGTTTCATTCTACATTTGGTGAGGACAACCAAATCTATTCACAAGAGGAGATTCTTGACCGTGACCTTACCAAATTATTTGATGAAGGCATGAAGCGACAAAAGGAAGAGAGCAACCAAGAATTGCCTTTCTACGAGGAGCTAAGAACTCTTTACAAGACAAATCGCAGGGAATACAATCGCATAGAGAAACTTTCTTTGCGTAGCAGGACGGGACGAGACGCAATGCGTGTAGATGGCGTAACCCTTTCGGGAGATACCCTCGTATTTTTAAAAACAAATTTCCGTAAGGTGTTCTTTCTCGTTTCGGAAACAGCACAAGAACTGTCGGTACTTGATGCACTTAAATATTTTAAAGCAGAAAAAGGGGAGCAATCAGTTGAGCGAATAGAGCAACATCACAAGCACATCAATATGGCTTTGCAGAAGTTCCGTGCTATGCAGGATGAAGAACTACGCAATCAAGAAAATGCTGAAGATGTGCAAAATACACTTGGTGCGCAGGTTAGCACGGCAGTAAGTCTGTTGAACAACTTTATTCGTGAAATTGATGATAATGAACTGTATATGAAGATAGTTCAACTGAAAACTTTGGCAGAGCGTGGAGTTATAACATATATCCCGAAACGTTTACAGCGAATACAAAAGGATTTGCGACGAAGCGGAGGAAAAGCGCGTATGACACACGATGAAGCATTGGCTGAAATCGTCGAAATGGCAAAGAAATACTCACCATATTTTATGGCACAGGAATCACAACTCAGCGAGCAGGAGACCAATGCCGAGATAATATTATCAGAATCATTTAGGTAAACTATATGAATTATAAAGAAGTAATAGAGGCAAAATACAATCGTGAAGCCTGGCAGCAGTTACTCCACGATATATTCCTTAACAAAGTGCAATTCTACCGCAGCACCAGTGAGGTGAAAGTAAACAGTCGGCTTGCAAAAAGTGCGTTGTACATCGGAATAATTTCTCTTTCTGATGGAGAGTCTCTTGGTGTCTACGAGGTAGAACTTGTTGATGAAGTGGACATTGAACGCAACAAGCGTGGCATAAGAGATATGCTTACAAAAGACTGGAAGGATATGGGACATGCTGGTGCCTTCATGTTCTGCTATCGCAAGAATGAGAGCGTGTTGCGTTTCTCTTATGTCAGCGAAACATGGGGATTCAATAAAAAAGGCGATTATGAGAAGTTGTCGACCAATACTAAGCGATACACCTATCTCCTTGGAGAAGGTCGTGGATGCCGTACCGCCATTGAACAGTTTAACGCACTGAAGGACAGCAAGCAGTCTCTCAGTGATGTTACAGCAGCCTTCTCAGTTGAAGCTCTTACAAAGCAATTCTATAAGGATCTGTTTGACTGGTACCAATGGGCGGTAGACCCAGCATCGGGTGTATATTTCCCCAACAACACATCAACAGAAGATGATGATCGTGAGGATATTGAGACTAAAATTATCCGCATGATAACCCGAATCATGTTTGTATGGTTCATCAAGCAGAAAGAACTTGTGCCAAACAAAATCTTTGATGTAGATTTTCTTGACACTATTCTGAAAGACTTTGACCCAGTAAGTAAGGTGGTGGGCAACTACTACAATGCTATTCTTCAAAACCTTTTCTTCGCCACTCTCAACCGTGCCATAGAAGACGAGCAGGGCAACAAACGTCGCTTTGCTACCAATGTGAAGAAGGACATAAAGACTCTTTACCGCTATCCAGAAATGTTCAAAATCGGTGAGGATGAGGTAATAAAGATGTTCTCAGAGGTTCCTTTCCTCAATGGTGGCTTATTTGAATGTCTTGACAAAACAAGAACTATAGACGGTGTAGAGCAAGCCTACAATTACGACGGTTTCAGCCGCAATGACAATAAATTTGCAGACGGACGCTACCGCAATCGTGCCATAGTGCCAAATATTCTTTTCTTTGATGAGGAGAAAGGTTTAATATCAATACTTAGCCGCTATAATTTCACTATTGAGGAAAATTCGCCCGAAGAACAGCAAGTGGCGCTCGATCCGGAGCTGCTTGGCAAGGTGTTCGAGAACCTGTTGGGCGCCTATAACCCCGAGACAAGGGAAACTGCGCGCAACCAAAGTGGCTCGTTCTACACTCCACGAGAGATTGTGAACTATATGGTTGACGAAAGCCTTATCTCTTATTTGGGTAATACTGCTTTTGTACGCTCACTTTTCTCACCTGAGTTTAGCTACGACAAGACAAAGGCAGATGATTATAAAACCATTTCTGATAAACTGAAGACTATCAAGATACTCGACCCAGCCTGTGGTTCGGGAGCATTCCCGATGGGATTGCTTAACCGCATGATAGAGATTCTTAGCCATATTTCTCCAGACGAGAATATTTACGACTTGAAACTGCATATAATCGAGAACTGCATATACGGCAGCGACATTCAGCGCATTGCCGCACAAATCACAAAATTGCGTTTCTTCATCTCGCTTATCTGCAATTGTGAGAAAGATGCAAGCAAACCTAACCATGGCATTCCTACGTTACCAAACCTTGAAACGAAGTTTGTTGCTGCAAACTCATTGATAGCCAAGAAAAGACAGGCTTGTAATAGCCTGTTTGAGAATCCGGAAATAGAGCCAACAAAACAGGCTTTAACGGAAATTCGTCATGAACATTTTGCAGCAAAGACGGCAAATCGCAAAAGCACATTGCGTCAAAAGGACAAAGAGCTTCGCGAGAAACTGGCTCGTCTGTTAGCTGATGATAAAGACTTCGCACCTGCTGATGCAAAGCAACTTGCGGACTGGAATCCATATGACCAAAATGCAGTTGCCGACTTCTTCGATCCTGAATGGATGTTTGGCATCAGTGATGGCTTTGACATTGTTATAGGTAATCCGCCGTATATTCAGCTTCAGAATGATAGTGGCAAATTGGCAAAGTTGTATGCCGATTGCAATTATAAGACATTTGCACGTACAGGCGATATCTATTGTCTGTTCTACGAGCGTGGTTATCAACTCTTGAAGCCTAATGGACATCTATGCTACATCACTTCCAACAAGTGGATGCGTGCCGGGTATGGAGAAAAGACACGAGACTTCTTTGCCAAGAATACAAATCCGATGCTTTTGATTGATTTTGCAGGGGTAAAAATCTTTGAGAGCGCAACAGTTGACACTAATGTCCTTCTCTTTGCCAAAGCCGCCAATGAGCATAAGACCTGGTGTGCCGTCACAAACAAGCAGAACAAAGATAGTGTAAAGAATTTGAGCGTTTTCGTGCAGCAGACTGGAACAGAATGTGAATTTAGCGGTTCTGATTCATGGGTGATTCTTTCGCCAATTGAACAGAGTATCAAACGAAAAATTGAAGCTGTGGGTACTCCGTTGAAGGACTGGGATGTCCAAATCAACTACGGCATCAAGACGGGCTGCAATGATGCTTTTATCATATCAACGGAAAAACGAGAAGAGATTCTTGCCAACTGCCAGTCCGAAGACGAGCGCAAGCGGACGGCTGAACTTATACGACCGATTCTGCGAGGCAGAGATATCAAGAGATATGGATATAATTGGGCTGGACTATATTTGATAGCTACTTTCCCTTCACGCCATTACGACATCGAGCAGTACCCTGCGGTGAAGAATTATCTCCTTTCGTTTGGCATTGAAAGGCTAGAGCAAACAGGCAAGGAGCACAATATGAATGGCGAAAAGATAAAGGCTCGTAAGAAGACTAACAATAAATGGTTTGAAACCCAGGATAGCATCAGCTATTGGGAGGATTTTTCTAAGCCAAAAATTGTCTGGGGAAATTTGAATCTAAAACCAAGTTATGCAATTGTTGAAGACAATAGTTTCATAAATGCTCCATCACCAATGATAGTACCTGCAAGTAGATATTTATTGGCCATCTTAAATTCAAAACTGGCTGATTACTTTATTCGACAACTTGGTGTAACTCGCAATGGTGGATATTTTGAATACAAGCCAATGTTCATAGAACAGCTTCCTGTTCCTCAATGCTTAGATGATTCAATTCTTAAAGAAATCGATACCAATGTGGCTATTAAAAACGAGAAAACAATAGATACTATTGTGTATTCTTTGTATGGATTAAATGATGAAGAAATACAATATGTAGAAAAGGGAACACAAGAAAAATATTAGTAACAACCAAGTTCTACGTCTATGAATTATGGAGGCTTTTTCATATATTTTGTCTTCCATGGACGATGATTTTATACAGATTCTGTCTTTCATAAACGATAAAATAAGTATCTTTGCAACAGTTTCTAGTATTAGCATGAAAAGAATATGACAAAAGATTTGATAAAATTGCTTATCTCTGAATATCAAGCATACGTATCACAAATAGAACTCATTCCTCGTAATGTGGAACTTGAGGACGGACTTAATTATGTATTTGTTGGATTGAGGCATGCTGGGAAATCTTACTTGATGTTCCAACGTATAGCACAATTGATAGAGCAAGGGCACAAGAAAGAGGAAATATTATATTTCAATTTTGAGGATGACCGAATAGATTCTTTAGATGTCAAAGACCTTGACTTGATAAAAACGTGCTATGAAGAGATGTATGATTTTCGTCCAATATTATTCTTGGATGAGATACAATTGGTTGATAGATGGGAAAAGTTTGCCCGTAGGTTAGCAGACCAAAAATATCAAGTATACATCACTGGCAGCAATGCGAAAATGCTGAGTAGTGAGATTGCCACTACGCTTGGCGGCAGATATATGATACATGAAGTGTATCCTTATTCCTTGCAAGAGTATTTGAATGCCAATGGTATTGACATACATGAAAAGAACGCACTATTTACATTCGGCAAACAGATTGTAAAGTTGGCAAACACTTATTTTCAACATGGTGGTTTGCCTGAAACAGTAGGTATGAAAGAGCCTCGTTCATGGATGAGCAATCTATTTAGTAAAATATTCTTTGGCGACTTAGTTGCAAGATACAGAATACGCAACGATTTCGCATTGCGGGTGATGATACGCAAGATGGCAGAGAGTGTAAAGCAACCTCTTTCATATAACAGAATTGCAAGCATTGTCAGTAGTACAGGCAAAAAATTAAGTACAGACGCAGCGATAGACTATGTAGAATATATGACTGAAACTTGGCTCATACTGCCCTACGAGAATCTATATGGAAAGTTGCAGGATAAGGAATCGATCCGCAAATATTATTTCACGGATAACGGCTTACTGCATCTTTTCCTTGTTGATGCCAACACTTCCTTGCTTGAAAATATTGTAGCGATAACTCTCAGGCGCAAATATGGTGATGGAAGTTATTTTTGGAATAGTAAGAATGCTGAAGTGGATTTTGTCGTTCCTGAAGAGAAAATGGCTGTGCAGGTGTCCTATTCCATGGCAGATGCAGACACGTTCAAGCGAGAAACAGATGCCCTGATAAAGCTTGATTCTGTTCAATCAATCAGTAAAATGATAGTTGTTACCATGGAGGAAGAGTGTTTCGTTGAAAAAGATGGATACCATATAGAACTCGTTCCTTTATGGAAATGGCTGCTTAGGTTCTAACATATTGGGAGGATTTTTCTAAGCCAAAAATCGTCTATATGGAAATACAAACAGATAATCCAAAGGAAGGTTATCCGTTCCCGTGTTTTTCTTTTGATGAAAGAAAATCTATTGCTTTGAATACAGCGTATATTATGTGTAGTGATACTGTTGATGTTAGGTATATTTTAGGCATTCTCAATTCATCGGTAGGGCGTATGATTGCAAGGTTTTATGTTACACAACTTCAAGGGCGTCAGTTTAGAATGCTTGCACAGTACTTAGTGAAATTCCCAATTGTAAAAGCGACAGAAGATGTTCAGGACAAAATAATTGAATGTGTTCAAGAAAACTTGGTACAAGAAAGCAAAGAACGAGAAGATAGAATAAACTATATGGTTTATCAATTATATAGTTTTGATAATAGGGAAGCAGATTATATTCAAAGCATATTATAGTTATTTTATTAGTGGCGGTTTTTAAGCCGCCACTAATAAAGCAAACTATAAATTCATTTTAGAAAGATAGTCCGATTCTTCATTGGTTAATCCGAATACGTCACAAATTAGATTTTGTAAGCGATTTATATTTTCTTCGGAATATTCATTCAACAAACTTTTCACTACA
>OIWQ01004137.1_pt1 | contig 12051 bp, 13 predicted proteins | sample 1587571 | NCBI WGS metagenome assembly OIWQ01 (sample SAMEA3888910, study PRJEB22519) | human gut metagenome | biome: human gut; feature: human-associated habitat; material: faeces | place: Denmark | collected 2010 | reverse complement strand
ATTTATTGGTGAGGTATATGTGTCAGGTTTAGTCTCTTCTGTCCGCCGCGCGCTCTATCGCAAATTATTCGATTTAAACACCCGTTCAGGGCGTCGCTTTGAAGGTATGTGTGCGCTGTTCGCCTTGCTCAGCGTTATTGTTATCTTCATTGAGTCCGGCGTCGGGACGCAATACCATTTAACCTTCGAGGAATGGCGCATTTTTGTCTGGCTGGAGGTCTTTATTACTCTGGTCTTTACCCTCGAATATTTTCTTCGCTTATGCAGCTGGGCCAATCCCGCTAAATATGTGTTTAGCTTCTGGGGGATTATCGATCTGGCCACCATTCTACCGCTGTACGTGATGTGGCTATGGCCTGAAATCAGTTTGAGCTATGTCTTCGCCTGGCGAGCGATGCGTGTCCTGCGCGTCTTGCGTATTCTCAAGCTGCTGCGTTTTATGCCTTCTCTGCGAGTGTTCTGGAATGCGTTAAAAAGCGCCCGTCATCAACTGATGTTGTTCTATTCCTTTATTGCCATTCTGATGGTTGTTTTCGGCGCGATGATGTATCTGATAGAAGGGCCCAAATATGGCTTTACTACGCTGAATGCGTCTGTGTATTGGGCTATTGTTACGGTCACCACCGTCGGCTACGGTGACATTACACCGCACACGCCGTTGGGACGCATGGTGGCGTCAGTGCTTATCCTGATTGGATACTCTGTGATTGCGATACCGACCGGATTGATAACCACACACATGAGCAGTGCGTTCCAACAGCGCGGATATCAGCGTAGATGTCCACAGTGTCAGCAGGCGCAGCATGAACATAGTGCGCAGTTTTGTAACCGCTGCGGAAGTAAACTGCCGGGATAAAAATGAAAAAAGCTGCGAGAGCAGCTTTTTTGTTTGTTACTCGCGCCAGAGAATATGGCAGAGTTTGTGATCTTTTTCGCGACATAATAAAACGCGCGCAAAAATATCGTTAATCTCGCCGTCTTCTGTATCTGCCAGACCAATCACCACTTCGGCAAAGAAGTCAGGGTTCAGGTCAAAATCAACATGCTCCTGCCAGTCTTCTGCCGGGTCGAATAACTCGGCACCACCGCGCTCTTCAAACTGTAAATTGAACAGAATGATGTCGGCTGGATCCAGGTTGTCCGCAGCCAGTTCGAGAAAAATATCGTAAGCCTGCTCAAGCGTTTCGTCTTCAGTCAGGCGATTGTTCAAATCCATATCCATAATGACTACCTGTTTACTGTCTGATGGGCACGTTTTACAGCAACGGACTAAAGAAGTAAAACAGTCGCTCAGCGATCCGCTGCCAGAGTGGTCGTTTTACCCACAAACGGGCATCAAGCAGACGGGAACGCGAAATATAATCATCCTGTACTGCCGCGAGATCGCCACCGAATCCGGCATCATCAATGACCAGCGTGATTTCAAAATTGAGCCACAGACTGCGCATATCCAGGTTAACGGTACCGACCAGGCTCAGCTCGCCATCGACCAGTACGCTCTTGGTGTGCAGTAAGCCACCTTCGAACTGATAGATTTTAACGCCAGCCGCCAGCAACTCAGTGAAAAAGGCCCGGCTTGCCCAGCCAACCAGCAGGGAATCATTCTTGCGTGGAAGAATAATACTGACGTCGACCCCGCGCTGCGCCGCTGTACAGATCGCGTGCAGCAGATCGTCGCTGGGAACGAAGTAGGGCGTGGTCATTATTAAATATTCACGCGCCGAATAAGCCGCGGTTAACAGCGCCTGATGAATCAAATCTTCAGGGAAGCCAGGTCCCGAAGCGATTGTGTGAATGGTGTGGCCACTGGCCTGCTCAAATGGCATGATATTGACGTCTGGCGGCGGGGGCAGAATGCGCTTGCCGGTCTCAATTTCCCAGTCGCAGGAATAGACAATGCCCATAGCGGTGGCTACCGGGCCTTCCATTCTCGCCATCAAATCCACCCATTGCCCGACGCCGGCATCTTGTTTGAAGAAACGCGGATCGACCATGTTCATGCTGCCGGTATAAGCAATATAGTTATCGATCATGATCATTTTGCGGTGCTGACGCAGGTCCATACGGCGTAAAAATACACGCATCAGGTTTACTTTCAGCGCTTCAACAACCTCGATACCCGCGTTACGCATCATCGCCGCCCATGGGCTGCGGAAGAACGCCACGCTACCCGCGGAATCCAGCATCAGGCGGCAGTGAATTCCACGCCTTGCGGCAGCCATTAATGACTCGGCGACCTGATCGGCCATACCGCCTGGTTGCCAGATGTAGAACACCATCTCGATGTTGTGACGCGCCAGTTGAATATCACGGATCAATGCCTGCATCACGTCCTCTGAACTGGTGAGCAACTGCAATTGATTCCCTTTAACGCCAGCGATTCCCTGACGACGCTCGCACAGCTTAAATAAGGATGACGCGACGCTGCTGTTTTCCTGCGCAAAAATATGCTTACAGGCTTTAAGATCGTTCAGCCACTTGGCCGTTGACGGCCACATTGCCCGGGCGCGTTCGGCGCGACGTTTACCCAGGTGGAGCTCACCGAAGGAAAGATAAGCAATGATCCCTACCAATGGCAGAATATAGATGATCAAAAGCCAGGCCATTGCGGAGGGCACTGCGCGTCGTTTCATTAGAATGCGTAATGTTACGCCAGCAATGAGTACCCAGTAACCCAGAATGACCAGCCAACTCACCACGGTGTAGAAGGTTGTCATAAATTTAAAAATCCTTTTGAAAGCGTATTGTTAAGAGTTTACGCATCAGGATTAATCTGGCAAATAAAAACACGGGAAAACCACTGGTCTGCATTCGGTGTGGCGTTATAATGGCCGCTCAGTGACTGAAAGAGTAGTAAACATGAAGCGTAGTAGAACGGAAGTGGGACGCTGGCGGATGCTGCGTCAGGCTAGCCGCCGTAAAGCACGTTGGCTTGAAGGACAATCGCGCCGTAATATGCGTATCCATACCATCAGAAAGTGTATTCTCAACCATCAACGTAACTCGTTGCTGTTTGCGATCCACAACATCTGATCTCAAAAGGGCACCGCTGTCGGTGCCCAATGTCTGCTTTTCGTTTTGTTTTTAAAATACTTTTTTGTACGGTTTTACTGAAACCTGCGCGTAAACACCTGCCGCCACGTAGGGATCGGCTTCCGCCCACGCCTGCGCGGCTTCTAAAGATTCAAATTCTGCGATCACCGTTGAGCCGGTAAAGCCTGCGGCGCCCGGATCGTTACTGTCAACCGCTGGCATAGGACCCGCCGTGAGCAAACGGCCTTCGTCATGAAGGAGTTGCAGACGAGCCAGATGAGCAGGGCGTACGGAAAGACGTTTTTCGAGAGAGTCTGCGATATCTTGAGCGTAAATAACGTACAGCACGGGTAGAGCTCCTTGAACGGTAAAAGGTCATATTTACGTTATTGGAAAGGCCTGGTAACTGCAACGGAAAGATAACTAATATGTTAAGGCCATACTTTGAAAATGGTTTTTTATCATAAAATCGCGTTTTAAATGCCAGTTAGCTTCACGGTCTTATTGAATATGATTGCTATTTGCATTTAAAATCAGGGCCTGGTTTTTTTACTGAAACGATTATGACTTCAATGACCCTTGATTTACCTCGTCGCTTTCCCTGGCCTACGTTACTTTCTGTCGGCATTCATGGTGCTGTAGTGGCAGGTTTGCTGTATACCTCGGTACATCAGGTTATTGAACTGCCTGCGCCAGCGCAGCCGATCTCCGTTACGATGGTTGCGCCTGCCGATCTTGAACCGCCTCAGGCCGTTCAGCCGCCGCCGGAACCCGTCGTCGAGCCTAAACCGGAGCCAGAACCGATCCCCGAACCGCCAAAAGAAGCGCCGGTAGTGATTGAGAAACCGAAGCCCAAGCCTAAACCGAAGCCAAAACCGGTGAAAAAGGTGGAAGAGCAGCCGAAGCGTGATGTTAAACCAGCAGAGCCGCGTCCGACGTCCCCGTTTGAAAATACGGCGCCTGCGCGTCCAACAACCAGTACCGCTCCGGCAACCACTAAACCGGCGGTGAGTGCTCCATCGGGTCCGCGAGCCTTAAGTCGTAATCAGCCTCAATATCCGGCACGTGCACAGGCGTTGCGCATTGAAGGCCGTGTGAAGGTCAAATTTGACGTGACCTCGGATGGCCGGGTTGAAAATGTGGAAGTTCTGTCCGCACAGCCTGCGAATATGTTTGAGCGTGAAGTGAAAAATGCGATGCGCAGATGGCGTTATGAAGCCGGTAAGCCTGGTTCCGGGCTGGTGGTGAATATTGTTTTCCGCCTGAACGGCACAACACAGATCGAGTAAGCATCAGGCCGGATTTGGCGTTACGCCGCCAAATCCGGCAGAATGATTGCCGGATGGCGATGCTTGCGCGTGCTATCAGGCCAGGGAGGGAATCGGCCGCGGTTTACCGTCTTTATCAACGGCAACGTAGATAAACAGGGCTTCGGTAGCTTTATAGCGCTGGCCAATAGGTTCTGAAGCGACTTTCTTCACCCAGACTTCAATATTAATGCTGATCGAGGTCGTCCCGCGTTTCACGCAGCGTGCGTAGCAACAAACCACATCGCCCACGGCAACCGGGCGCAAAAAGCTCATTCCTTCAACCCGCACCGTTACCACGCGACCATGTGCGATCTCTTTGGCCTGAATAGCGCCACCTATATCCATTTGTGACATCAGCCAGCCGCCAAAAATATCACCATTTGCGTTGGTATCGGCAGGCATAGCCAGAGTGCGTAAAACCAGTTCGCCCTGGGGAGTGTTATTCGTTATTGTCATTGTAGAACCGACTATAGAGAAAGATTACAGGCGCGATGCTACTAGAATTTACGCGCTGAGAACAGAGGTGATGCGGCCTGCGAGGCGGAAGTAAGCCTGGTTGATGGCAACAAGGAACGCGAAGGGATAAAAATTCGCCAGATCCGGAGATCTGGCGAGCATTTATTACGATTTATCTTCCTGCGGAAGGTGGCGGTAAATATAGACTCCGCTCAGTAACGTAAATAGTAAAGTCAGGGCGGTCAGGCCGAATACTTTAAAGTTGACCCAAATATTCTGCGGTAGCCAAAACGCGATATAGATATTCGCCAGACCGCACAGGATAAAGAAGACGGCCCAGGCGAAGTTAAGTTTTGTCCAAACCGGCTGTGGCAAGCTCAGCTCTTTACCTAACATGCGCTGAATCAGCGGCTTTTTCATCACCCATTGGCTAACCAGCAGCGCACCGGCAAACAGCCCGTAAATCACCGTTACTTTCCACTTAATGAATTCATCATTGTGGAAGAAAATGGTCAGGCCACCGAACACGGCTACCAGAACAAAAGTGATTAATGCCATCTTCTCGACCTTGCGATAGCGGACCCAGCTGTAAATCAAAACCACAGCCGTCGCAACAATCAGCGCCGAGGTCGCCGCGTAGATGTCATAGAGCTTATAAAAAGCAAAAAAGACAACCAGCGGTAAAAAATCAAGAAACTGCTTCATTCTTCGATTCCGTCATCAAAAGCACCGGGTACAAGCCCGGAATGCGTTCAGGGTTTATTGGCGAATTAGCATGTACAGGCGGAACAAATAGATCAGCAACACGGCGGAGATCATATTGCTCAGCGTATTCGCCAATACCGCGCCTACATTTGGCGTAAGTACCGCAAAACTTGGCGCAAAAAGCAACAACAACGTTTTTGCCAACAGCCAACCGATCACTGCTGGTGCAACCAGGCGCATATTCGACCACGCCAGACGCATACTGTTGCGCATCGCGGCAAAGACACCCATTTTGTCCTGTACTAACATCACCGGTGCAAGTGCCAGCAGGATAGCCAGCAGAATACCGGGTACCACAACCAGCATAATACCGATTTGCACCAGCAGAGTAGTCAGAAAAATCAGAATAAACAGCTTCGGCAAAACCGGCGCGCTGGCACCGATGGCGCGTAACGCGCTGACCCGATGACCGGCTGAAATCAGCTGAATCATCAGGATAATGCCTCCGGCGAGGATGGCATTACCAATCAGACCGGAAAACGTCGACGCCGCGGAAGCGCGTAGCAAAATTTGCTGTTGCTCCGGGGTCATGTTTTGCACCAGATCGAACAATCCCACGCTGCTGGTTAACTGATCGCCTTCACTAAGTTGCGCAATTTGTGCGTCGGTGGGAGAAAAGGCATGCCCTAACACCACTGTGATAAACGCGCACAACAACGATACCAGCAAGATGGTAATGAATTGATTACGGAAAAAGTTTCCCGTGTCACGGTAAACGGATTTCGCCGTGATAGACATGCACTCTCCTTGAGTTTTGCAGGTGTTCATTTGTGGGCAATTGTACCCTGGATAACTCTACAGTGGCAGCATCGCGCGGTGTATGGAAAAGCATATCTTTGTAAAGCCCCGGTAATTTTTGACTATGACTTCAGCGTCATGCAAGAACGTTGGTTGTTCTCTGCGCATCACGAACAAATAACCATCGCTATTCTGCAACGGAGGCCAGGTACTTGCGTGGCGAAAATATATCAAAATTGATCTGAATTAGGTTAACCAGGATTTTGAATGCAAGTTCTAACTTAATCTGGATCAATAAATGTTAAATTATCAAAGTCAATGTGATCCAGGTTAGATCACTTATTACTCCAATGTGGGTATATTCGTTCCGCTTTTATAACCATAACGATGGAGCGGACATGAAAAAATTAACAGTTGCAGCAGTGGCTTTAACAACTCTTCTCTCTGGTAACGTATTTGCGCATGAGGCCGGAGAATTCTTTATTCGTGCAGGTTCTGCCACCGTCAGACCGACGGAAGGCGCGGGTGGTACGCTGGGGAGCCTGGGTGGCTTTGATGTCAGCAATAACACGCAGTTGGGTCTGACATTTACCTACATGGCAACCGACAATATCGGTGTTGAATTACTGGCAGCCACGCCGTTCCGCCATAAAATTGGCACTGCCACAACAGGTGATATTGCGACCGTTCACCATTTACCGCCGACCTTAATGGCACAGTGGTATTTCGGCGATTCCAGCAGCAAACTGCGTCCTTACGTTGGTGTCGGTGTGAACTACACCACCTTCTTTGACGAAGGCTTTAACAATAACGGCAAAGAAACCGGTTTATCTGACCTGAGCCTGAAAGACTCTTGGGGCGCAGCAGGGCAAGTGGGTATGGACTATCTGATTAACCGCGACTGGCTGATTAACATGTCAGTCTGGTACATGGATATCGACACCACCGCGAGCTACAAACTGGCTGGCGCGCAGCAGCATGACAGCGTCCGCCTCGATCCGTGGGTGTTTATGTTCTCCGCGGGTTATCGCTTCTAAGTTCTTGATTAAAATACGGAAAAGCTGATCGTTCCACGGTCAGCTTTTTTATTACCAGTTTATTTCTTCCTGCCTTTCTCCCCATCGATGTAATGCTACTCTTTAAGCAAACTGGCTTTGAGGGTATTGACGATGATGTTGACTCGCCACCTGCTACAACAAAAAATCACACTTTTGGAACCATTCACCGGAGATGAAACGGCAGAGTTCGCCGTGAGTGCCGCGCGTGATTTATTGAATTTTATGGATAAAATTGAAGTGCTGGAGAAACGCATTGCGACTCCGGTTAAACTACCTTATTGCAGCGCCAGTCCTGTTTGTGAGATTGAAGCGGGCTATGCCGCAGGCGTGAGCGATTGTCGTGAGGCCATTCGTCGGGCAGGGTATCCGATTGAGGGTGATGATTAGTTTGCATTTATGTTAACAAAAATGTGCTTTTATTGTATAAGTCTGTAACTTTAGCGCACACAACGGCGGGCTTCTAAGGCATCAGCTTAGGGACGGTTAACATTCTCAATCAACATACAGCGCAGTTATGCAACGACAGAAACGGGTAACCGGTTTGGCAATATGTTAACTATCAGGGTGAACTCGTGAAGATTGTGCAGGACAAGCTCAGAAACAGGCAGGCACTGCTGGTATCAGGGCTCATTACGTTGATATTTACGTCGTTGTTTCTGTTTATAATTTATGAGCAGCGGATGGCTGCAGTCAGTGACGGTGTTAACCGCATGCAAGCGCGCATGATGGACATTTTTAACGATAATGAGCTGATCGCCGATGCGATTGGTGAGCGCTATCACCATATTAAATCGGGTGAGCAATGTGGCGATATTTCACAATTTGTTCCCCGCAATGAGATTGAATGGGGAATTAACGCCGACCCAAAGCGTCTGCATTCGGTAACAGGGACAATTATTGCCCAGCAAGCCAGCCACAACGCGCTGTGTATGTATACGGCGGCGGAGTTTATTCGCGGTATGGTTAACGAGCTAAATCCGGGCAGCTTCGATGAACATCGTTATATTATCGCCAAAAATTCTGATTATTTTTACTGGTTTATGGCTTCCGATTCGCGCAACTTCAGTTTCTCAAATTCTGAAATGGCGCGGGATCTCACCAACTTTTTCTATCCGCCGGTCGATTTCTATACCCGACTGTTGCAAAAAAACGTCAAAAACAAAGCCCTTAGTTCAACGAACTTCTATACCGATAAAATTACCGGTGAAAAAGCTTACAGCGTGGTGAGCTATATCTACGATCTGTCTGGCAAAGAGATATCAGACCAAATCGTGGCCTATCTGGTTTATGACCATTCAAAGCCCGAATTGCAGGAAGCGTTGGCTCAAGCATTTGACTACCAGCTCCCACCAGAGCTGAATGTGGAATTGGTAAATTTGACCAACAATGAAAGTCTCTGTTTATCCGGTAAATGTACAGGTCAATCCCGTTTTTTAGTGCGCAATTTTTCGGAGAAATATGCGCTGCACTATTCGCTTTCATTAGGCCGTTTTATGACACGCGATCCCCATGCCGGGATCGTGATCCTGCTGGCACCGTTCTTTTTCATCATAATTAGTTTCTCGCTAAAATCATGGCTGAACGAAAGCGACCTGAAGGTTTATATAGACACCCTGACCGGTTGCTTTAATCGCCGAATACTCGACATCATCAAGCGCCGAGATTTATCACACTGTTCGGTGGTGCTACTGGACTGCAATAAGTTCAAGGCCGTCAATGATACCTGGGGTCACGCGGCAGGCGATCGTGCGCTGCAAATTATCGCCAACAGGATGTTATCAAACACCCGCACCAGTCACGATATTGTGATTCGTACCGGCGGGGATGAATTTATGATCCTGCTGTTTCGCTCGCAGGCAACTGATGCCATCGCAATCGCTCAACGTATCAGCGGGCAGGTGACCAGCCATGTGTTTGTAGTGGATGGTCATACCGTGCCATTGTCAGTATCGTGGGGGATTGCAGAGGTGAACGGTGAACTGGATGTGGCTATTCAGAATGCAGATAGCGCCATGTATAAAATGAAGCACACGAAAGAAGCGTAAAACCGCCAGAAGTCTCTGGCGGTTGATTTAGCTTACTGCCGGGTGGCGGCTTTCATCGCGCTGACAAAAGCTTTCAGCTCAGCCAGCATCTGTTCCGGTGCCGCAACATTTTTCTCAATGATTTTCACAATTGCCGAGCCGGAAATAGCGCCAGCAGCGCCAGCGTCAATCGCGCCGGTTACCTGTTCAGGCGCAGAGATACCAAATCCCTGTAAAGAAGGCGGAGCATCATATGCTTTCAACTTTTCGACCAGGTGATGCAGCGGTAATGCCGCTCGATTTTCTGCACCGGTCACGCCCGCACGCGAAAGCAAATAGGTATAGCCGCGGCCATGAGAGGCTATCTGGCGCAGCAGTTCTTCATCAGCGTTCGGTGGGCAGATAAAAATTGGCGCAATGTTGTGGCGGAGCGCCGCAGCTCTGAATGGCGCGGACTCCTCAACGGGAACATCGGCCACTAACACGGAATCCACGCCCACTTTTTCACACTGGGCGTAAAACTCGTCAATGCCCTTGCTAAACACCAGGTTGGCATACATCAGCAAGCCAATGGGAATCGTAGGGTGCTTCTGGCGAATCAACGCCAGCATTTCAAAGCATTGCGACGGCGTGACGCCGGCGGCAAATGCACGCAGGGTAGCTTCCTGAATGGTTGGACCGTCAGCCAGCGGATCGGAGAACGGAATACCGAGCTCAAGGGCATCGGCACCGGCTTCAATCAGCGTATCAATGATTTTCAGTGACTGCTCAACAGACGGATCGCCCAGAGTTACGAAGGGGACAAAAGCACCTTCTTTGCGGTCCTTCAGCTGTGCAAACAGGTTTTCGTAACGTTCCATCAGATTTCCCCTCGCGCTTTCAGAATATCGTGTACGGTGAAAATGTCTTTGTCGCCGCGACCGGAGAGATTAACCACCAGTAACTGCTCTTTTTCCGGGTTTTCACGCATCATTTTCAATGCGTGTGCCAGGGCATGGGAGGACTCCAGCGCCGGAATAATCCCCTCGTGCAGACACAGCGTTTTGAAGGCCTCGAGCGCTTCGTCGTCGGTGATCGAAACATAATCGGCGCGACCAATGCTGTTCAGATACGCATGCTGCGGCCCGACAGACGGGAAATCCAGCCCCGCGGAAATAGAGTAAGACTCTTCAATCTGTCCTTCTTCGGTCTGCATCATCGGGGACTTCATGCCGAAGTAAATCCCGACACGACCATGCTTCAACGGTGCGCCATGTTCCCCTGATTCAATCCCATGGCCGCCAGGCTCGACGCCAATCAGACCGACGCTGGTTTCATTAATAAAGTCCGCGAACATACCGATGGCGTTAGAACCGCCGCCCACGCAGGCGATAACCGCGTCCGGCAGGCGACCTTCTTTTTCAAGGATCTGCGCTTTAGTTTCCTCGCCGATCATGCGCTGAAATTCACGAACAATGGTCGGGAAGGGATGTGGACCTGCCGCCGTACCGAGCATATAGTGCGCGGTATCGTAGCTGCCAGACCAGTCGCGCAGCGCTTCGTTACAGGCATCTTTCAGCGTTGCAGAACCGCTGTGAACCGGGATAACTTCAGCCCCCATCAGACGCATACGGAAAACGTTTGGCGACTGGCGTTCAACGTCTTTGGCACCCATATAAATACGGCATTTCAGCCCCAGCAGTGCGCTGGCGAGAGCTGATGCAACACCGTGCTGGCCCGCGCCGGTTTCCGCGACCAGCGCCGTTTTGCCCATATGCTTGGCGAGCAGCGCCTGCCCGAGCGTGTTGTTGACCTTGTGCGCGCCGGTGTGCAGCAGATCCTCGCGTTTCAGCCACAAAGAGAAGCCGAGTCGTTTGGACAGAGTAGGGCAGTAGGTTAGGGGCGTTTCCCGTCCCGCGAAGTTGCGGAGCAGGTCGTCCAGCTCCTCCTTGAAGGTGGGGGAGGGCATGATGTCCCGCATGGCCTCTTCCAGTTCCTGGAGCGGAGGCATGAGCAGTTCAGGAACGAAACACCCGCCGAATTCTCCGAAATAACCTTTTTTCATGACTATCCTCTCAGAGCCGTTAATGCGGCCCGCATACGTGAAGGGTCCTTGCGTCCGGGTCCGGATTCGAGACCGGAATTGAAATCCACTCCGTCAGGGACACAGGCCGCGACGGTTTCTTTGACATTTTCAGGAGTGAGCCCGCCAGCCAGTAGCCAGGGGCGGGGAGCGTTCAGGCCGCGCAGCCGTTCGGAGCCGATCCGTTTTCCGCTGCCGCCTCCGGACATCCCCGCGTCAAGCAGGAACATTCCGGTTGATGCCGCGTGCCGGTTCATGGTTTCTTCCAGTGCCGCCAGATCGGGATAACGCTCGGGCCACAGTACCCTGATGAGACGTTCGGCCCCGAGCGTGCGGCTCAGGCGATCCGCGCAGGTCATCGACTGATCTCCGTGCAGCTGGATGCGATCCAGCCGAGCGGCGCGGGCGGTTTCCTCGATGAAACGCATGTCGTCGGTCACGAACACGCCCACGCGGAGCATATCCCCGCTGTCCAGCGCGGCGGCCAGCAGGGGCAGAATCTCCGCTACATCGCCCACGATGCCGTAGTCGCAGTTTTTGAAGATGGGGGCGTTGCCGTTTTTATTGATGGCCACGATGGTGGAGGCGTCCTTGATGCCCTTAAG
>OIWQ01004135.1_pt1 | contig 12055 bp, 4 predicted proteins | sample 1587571 | NCBI WGS metagenome assembly OIWQ01 (sample SAMEA3888910, study PRJEB22519) | human gut metagenome | biome: human gut; feature: human-associated habitat; material: faeces | place: Denmark | collected 2010 | reverse complement strand
CTTTTTCTGCGAAAACCGTTCCTGCTCCTTTGTTCTCTGGAAAAACAGCCGCTTTTTCACTGCCAAGAAAAAGGCGCTGACAAAATCCCTCGCTGCCGCGCTTTTGAAAAATGGCCGCGCCCCGCTGAAAGGCTGCTACTCCGAAAAGACCGGGAAAACCTATGATGCCAGCGTTCTTCTGGAGGACGATGGACAGCGCACGGGCTATAAGATGGTGTTCGACAATGGCTGATGCGCCGCGTATGGATCACAAGCAGCTCCGCCGCGCCAAGAAGCTCATTCGGAAGCTCTGCTGTAATTACGATCACGGCAACTGCCTTGCGCTGGATGATGGAGAGCCTTGCGTCTGCGTACAGGGTATTTCCTACTCGCTGCTGTGCAACTGGTTCCGAAACGCGGTACTTCCCGCCGACCATGAGCTGCTGGCCGACGTGATGCGGGAAAGGCCGGGAAAGCGCTGCGCCGTCTGCGGTAAGCCGGTCTATTCTTCCTCCAATCGCGCCAAATATTGCCCCGCCTGCGCCAAGCAGGAGCGCCGAAAGCAGGACGCCAAACGGAAGCGTGAACAATACTGGAACCTCCGCAAATAGAGACTGGGAAAGCCCCGTGCCGCAAGGCTTTTTCCATGCGGAATCACAAGGGGCTGCGTCATTCTATCCGCAAGCTCAAAAACAACGTCTATCTGCGGAGAATCGCCCCTGTGCAGGATGTGTTTTCTTCTGCGCAGGGGCGCTATTTTTTCTGAAAGGAGATCATCATGGCTGAAAAACAAACCAACAAAGACCGGATGCGGGAGATCGTTGACAGCATCGAAAACGGCATCAAGGAGCTGTTCGAGAGCGATAAGTACCGGAAGTACCTTGCCACCATGAGCCGCTTTCACCGCTACTCGGTCAATAATACCATGCTCATCTATATGCAGCGCCCCGACGCCACCCATGTGGCGGGCTTCAACAAGTGGCGCGATCAGTTCGGCAGGAACGTCCTGAAAGGCGAAAAAGGTATTCGCATCATCGCTCCCACTCCCTATAAGAAAAAGGTCGAGGAAATCAAGACCGACCCCGAAACCAATGCGCCGGTGCTGGATGCGGACGGCAAGGCCATCATTGAGGAAAAGGAAATCCGAATCCCTATGTTCAAGGTGGTATCCGTCTTTGATGTGTCGCAGACTTATGGAAAGCCCTTGCCCCAGCTTGCCGCCGATCTGAGCGGCAATGTGCAGCAGTATGAGGTTTTCATGGAGGCGCTGCGCCGTGCTTCTCCCGTTCCGATGGAGATAAAGCCCGTTGCGCGGGATACGGACGGCTTTTTCAGCATTAAGGCGCAGAGCATCACCATCCGCGCCGGTATGAGTGAGGTGCAGACGGTATGCGCCGCCGTCCATGAGATTGCCCACGCCAAGCTCCACGACTACGAACACATGACGGAGCTTGCGGACGATGGTGAGACGATCCTTGTCCCCGGCGAAAAGAGCCGCAACACCGAGGAGGTCGAGGCCGAAAGCATCTCCTATGCGGTCTGCCAGTATTACGGCATTGAAACGGGAGAAAACAGCTTCGGCTATATCGCCACATGGTCAAAGGGCAAGGAGCTGAAAGAACTTCGCGCCAGTCTGGAAACCATCAACAAGACTGCCTCCGAGCTGATTACGGACATTGACCGGCACTTTGCGGAGATTTGCAAGGAGCGCGGCATTTCTGTGGAGAAATCCGAGCAAGCGGAAAGCCAATTAAAAGAGAACAGCAATATGTCTGCGGCTGACTTGGCAAAAAGCATTTCAGAGCTGTATCTCGATGCGAATGGCCTTGCCTTTCTCAGCGAATTTGCAAGTCAGGAAGATTGCCTCCAGCATTTCTACGAAGATCTGTTGACAGGAGCAGATGAGATAAAAGGCTTCCTGTCCGAAACGCTTGAGCAGAGCGATGAATACGCGCACAGAGCGAATGAGCTGCTGTTGGAAGTTGAGGCATTTCAGAAAAGTCACACTTCCTTAAAGGAACTCGACGCTAATGAGCGTTGGTATGCGGTTGATGGTGGGAGCAAGCATCTTCGCATAACAGAAGATGGTGCAAAATATGCCTATGAACTTTACGACAAGGACACTCTACACCTTCTGGAAAGCGGAACAGTACATGACGATGATGTAAACTTTCTTTTGGCGGCTGCGATTCGTATCTGCGAAACACATGGCTATGATAAGACCGTGCCGTTTGAAGTTTTGTCAAACAAGTTTGCAGGGATTTTGTACTCACTCGAATTGTCATCGGACGACAATCAGGTTGTTCACGAGGAGGCCGGTTCTCATGCCGCAGGCACACTTCCAACTTCGCCAGAGCTGGAACAGGCCACCCCGATGCCCGACCCCACGCTGACGGTGGACGATATGCGCAGCTATGGGTATCTGGACGGCGATATGCTCCCGCTTTCCAAAGACCGGGCGCTGGAGCTGCTGGAGCATGACATCACGGTTTATATGCTCTATCCCGACAACGCCGAGGAAATGGTCTTTGAAGCCGAGGACATCATCAAGCACGACGGAATGTTCGGGATCACAAGACCGGATTGGGATGCGGTCAAAGGCCATATCCCGCCCCGCGATGTGGAGCAGCGTTTTTTGAACAGTCCCACCGATTCTATGGCGATCTACCAACTGCGCCGGGATGCGCCGGTGGAGCTGCGTTTTGCCAACCTCGGCAGTCTGGCCGCGCCGCCTGACCCTGCCAACTATGAAGCTGTCTATACCCGTGAGGTGTACCCGGACGATGATACCGGCAGAATCCTTGAAAACTTCTACTACATTTTCAACGATGAGCGCCCCGGCGATTTTGCGGGACATAGCCTCTCCGTCAGTGACATCGTTGCGCTGAAACAGGACGGCAAGGTATCCTATCACTACTGTGACAGCATGGGATTTCAGGAGCTGTCCGCCTTTCAGAAACCGGAGAATTATCTGAAAGCCGCCGAGATGTCGATGGAAGATGATTACGGCATGATCGACGGCATTATCAACAATGGCCCCAAACAGCCCACCGTCGCCGACCTTGAGGCACAGGTCAAGGCCGGTATGTCCATCTCCCTGATGGATTTGGCAGAGGCGGCACACCGGGAAAAGAAGAAATCTGTGCTGGAGCAGCTCAAAAACCAACCGGCCCAAGAACGTCCACACAAAACAGCGCCCAAAAAGAGCGCGGAAAAGGAGCTTTGATATGAACATCACCTTTGAAGAACGCCAGCTTATGAGCCTCTACAACACCGGCACCCGCACGGGCTTGATCGCGGCGCTGGAGGAAATGCGCGGCTACCTCGCTGCGGATGAAACGGAGCTGCGGGAGCTGACGGACAGCGCCATCGCAAAGCTGCGCAGGATGAGCGACGCGGAATATGACGCGCTCGACCTGTTCCCCGATTTTGAAAAGGAGGATATGGATGCCGAGTAAAGTACAGCTCTATGCGCAGATGGCAGACCGCACGGCGGAGCAGATCACGGGAAGCTACCAGAAGTGGACGGCATTTCTGACCACCGCCGCAAGGCTGTATAAGTACCCCTACAACGAGCAGCTCATGATCTTCGCCCAGCGCCCGGAAGCCACGGCCTGCGCGGAATACGACCTTTGGAATAAGCAGATGCGCCGCTATGTGCGGCGAGGCAGCAAGGGCATCGCCCTTGTGGATACCAGCAGCGACCAACCCAAACTCCGATATGTATTCGATGTTTCCGATACCAGCGGCGGCGAGAACTCTCGCCGCCCTTATCTTTGGGAATACCGGCAGGAGCATCGTGAGGTGGTATCTGCGGCGCTGGAACAGCGCTTTGACGTTTCCGGTGAAAACGGACTTGCCGATCAGATGGAGCGTGTGGCGGCGCAGCTTGTAGATGAATACTGGCACGACAACTGGCGCGATATTGTCGGCATCGTTGACGGTTCCTTTTTGGAGGACTATGATGAGTTCAACATCGGAGCCGCTTTTCGGAACGCCGCCGTTGTCAGCACCACCTATGCGCTGCTGTCCCGCTGCGGGATGCAGCCGGGAGATTACTTCGAGCATGAGGATTTTCTGAATGTCTTTGATTTCAACACCCCGCAGACCGTCGCCGCTCTTGGAACGGCCATCAGCCAGTCCAGCGAGCTGGTGCTGCGGCAGATCGAAGTCACCATCAAGAATTATGAGCGCGAGAAAATCGCGGAAAGGAGCGAAAGCCATGAGCGAACTGACCTACACCCGCAGCGGGGATTATCTGATTCCCGACCTGAGCCTGACCGAGCAGCCGCAAGCCCCGCTGGGCAAGTACGGCAGGATGCGGAAGGATTACTTGAAGGAGCATCGTCCGGTGCTGTGGAACAGCCTGCTGCTGTCCGAGAAGCTGTACCCCCATCTGCGGGAGATCGACGAGGCAGCGAACAACCGACTGGAACAGATGATGCCGGAGCTGATGAAGTCAGCGGGCGTGACGGAAGCGCTGAAAGCCAGCGACCCGATGAAGTGGGTAGGGCTGATGAACATGCTGAAAGCGCAGGCCGAGGAAACGATCCTCACGGAACTGGTGTTCAGCTAAATATGTTCGATGCCCCTGCTGGGGCGCAGATGTCCTTCTTCCCCTCAGAGGCAGAACAAATTCAATCCATCGCAGAAGCGGAGAGTGTAACACCCTCCGCTTTTTCTATGTTCATTTCTCAGGATGATATTGACCACATCCTGCGCGCGGGCGGTAATGCGGATGCAGCGCGGATGAAAATTGCTGCGGAATTCTCCAAGCAAAAGCCTTTAGAGGATCGCGCGGCATTTCTGAAAGCTCTTTACCACGGCGGCAACGGCCTGATTACGGATAACGGCAGGTTTTCCGCATGGTACGGGGAAGATGGTATCCATATTGCAACCGGAGATACCTCTCGCTATCTTCGTTCTGCCCAAGTGATAGGCTGGGCAGATGCGGCGGAGCGTATTGAGGAGCTTCTGGACGGCGGCGCATTTGCCACCAATCTTGAGGTCACGGAAGCCCCGCGCTATGAGCGGCTGGGTATTGCTGTGGATGTCTGGAACCTTTATCACGATTTCTCGGATGAAGCAAAGTCGCTGGGGTATCTGTCCTGCTTGGGTAATATCCATAGCACCAGCTTTCCAGAGGAAACGGAGCGTCTGACGGACGATCTGCTGAATCCGGCGTTCCGGGATAGGCTCCTGTCGGAATACAAGGTATTCATGGACGCTTACCGCGAAAACCGTGCGCTGCTGCGCTTCCATTACCACAAGTCGCAGGCACTTCTCACACGTTTGGAAGATTTGTCCCTTCCGCGAAAGGAATTCCGCTCCGATATGGAGGCTATTCCAGAAACCGGCAGGTTTATCACCGAAGATGAAATTGCGGCTTCTCTTGCAAATGGAAGCGGCTTTGAGGGTGGAAAGACCCGCATCCATGAGTTTTTCCAGACTCCGCACACGACAAAAGAGAGCGCTGATTTTCTGAAAAAAGAGTATGGCATCGGAGGACGCACCCATGCTGTATCCAGAGAAAGCGGCAGCTATGAAGATCACGGCAGCAAAGGCATTGTGCTGAAAAAGAACGGCTGTGCAGACATTCAGATGAATTGGAACAAGGTCGCTTCGCGCATCTCGGAGCTGGTTCGGTTGAACCGCTACCTTACGCCGGATGAGCAGGCAGCCTATGACAAGGAAATGGCGCAGGACGCCATGCGGAACGCGGTTTATAACGACTATAACGACGTAAAGGCGGCGCACCCCGATGAAATTGTGCTGTATCAGGTTGGGGACTTCTTCGAGCTGTATGGCGAGGATGCGCGGGCAGTTGCAGATGATCTCAGCCTTGAGCTGACGCGCCGCAATTTGGAGGGAGTAGGCCGTGTTACCATGTGCGGCTTCCCTGCAAAGGATTTGGAGAAATACGTTGAAAAGCTGCGGGAAAAGCATGATGTAACAATTTCGCGCATTGGCGATTCCGGCCATGAACACACGGCATATACGCTTCCGTCCATCGACCACGAGGCAGAACAGGCCATCAATGCTTATGAAGCAGAGTTCGGCGCGGACGGCACGAGGGTGTTCCGCGACCCCGCCGCAGAGCAAGTTCAGCCCACGGTGCAGGAACGTTTGGAGCATTACAGGCCGGTGGTGATGGCAGCGGTTTCGGAGGATACGGCCTATCGCAACGCCTGCGGTCACTCTGACCGGGAAAATGCGGAGATCGAGTGTAATGCCGCCGTACGCCGCGCCGTTCTCAATTCAAAAGATATGGACCTTATCCGGCTATTCTCGGATATGCCGGAATTCCGCAGCCGCTTACATCAGGAGGTTTTTGAGGGAACCTATGAGCGGCTTCACGATCTGCTGCGACCGCTCTCGCAGGACGATATAGACGATGCACTCCGTGCATGGAACGGAAATATCGAGAGCAAACACGCCGTAGTGCGGTATATGCAGCAGCACGGACGTGAAAAAGAAACTGCTGCATGGCTTGCTCACGAGTACGGCGGCAAGGAAGGCAACAATCTCTTTATCGTCCGCGCCGGAAGCCCGGAAACCGTTGAACTGACGTGGCCGAAGGTGCAGCGGCGACTGGCGCAGCTCATCCGCGAGGATAAATTCTTCACAGAACAGGAAAAGTCTCTGCTGGAAAACAACCCGGACTATCGCCTTTTGGGTCGTTTGCGGGCAGACTGCGAATACTTCCTTGGCGCAGGCAACCGCGCAGAAAAGCATCTGTGGGCGGGCAGCGTCTATGCACAGATCGTCAAAATGCGGGAGCTTTATGACGCGCTCCCCCAAAAACCGGAATGGCTGACGAAAGAAATGATTGATGATTATGCCGACCGGATGGCACCACAGTATCAGGTCGTGGCGTATCATCACTTTGAAAACGGCTTTGATGAGAAACGGGACTATCAGACGCTGAAAGAAGCAGAAAAAGCCGCACAGGGTTATGTGGACGGCACGATGGAAAGCGACGGCTTTGCGTATGACGGCGCAGCCATCTACGACCAGCAGGCACGGAAGTATCTGCGTATCTACGGTGATTACCCGGATGAACGGGCGCACGCAGAGGTAGCGGGACGTGAGCCGACCGCAGAAAGCATTATCCCCGCAGACCGCTTCCATGTGGTAAGCCTTGACCGGGGCTTCCGTACCCTGTATGCCGTGTGGGACGACGAGACCCACGGCTACCATGTGGACGCGGACGGCGTGACCGAGGAATTTACAAGCGAATGGCAGGCGGAGGCGTACCGGCTGGAGCTGCAAGGACAGGCGGAGCAGGCGCTTTTAGAGCGTGCAAAGGGGCTGATCTCCGACTTCTGCCGGAGCGAATACGGCTCAGAGGCGGATTTCAGCGACCCGGCGAAGGTCGGCGTCGCCTACACCACTGTCACCGACGATGAGATTCCCGTTCAGGTGAATATCGACCTTGTGAACTTCCGGCTGGAACGCTATCTGGACGATGAGCATCTGGAAACCCGGCAGTACGCCTCTTTGCAGGAGCTTATTTCCAACGAGCTGGAAAACCTCGATTTCAGCGATCTCATCCATGTTTCGGATGAGGACGTGGAGCAGCACCGCCGGCGCGTGCCGGAGGAAGCAGTTGCGGAAGCTCCCGAAACGGCTCCTGCCCCGCAGAGAGAACCGTTCCCGTATTCCGTAGGGGATACGGTGTATCTGGAAAACGGCAAGCCCTATATCATCGAGAGCGTCGGCGTCTTTGATATTACCCTCAGCGACCCGACGCTTTTCTATCCCATCTCCCGTGCGGAGAGCAGGGAGAGCTTCGCGCGGCTCATGGAGCGGTATCCGCAGCCGGAAAAGACCGCCGCAGAGAATACGGCTGTCCCCGAAAAAGAACCAAACCACACCTACACCGAGGAAACCGTGGCGGTATATCCCGGTGACAAAAACAACCTGCCCTATGATGTAGAGATTCGCACCCTGCATTTTGACGAGCCGGAGCATGACCCGCCCGCACCGCTGCCGCCTGCGGAAAACTTCCGCATTTTGGACGATGATCTCGGCAAAGGCGGCGCAAAGGAGAAATTCTGGCGCAACATCAAGGCGATCGCCACCCTGAAGCAGATCGAAACTGAGAACAGGAACGCCACCCCGGAGGAACAGCACATCCTCTCTCAATATGTGGGCTGGGGCGGGCTTGCGGACGCTTTCGACCCGGACAAGGCAGGATGGCGGGTTGAATACGATGAGCTGAAGAATGCGCTATCCCCGGAGGAATACGCCGCTGCCCGCGCCTCCACCCTCAACGCCCACTACACCAGTCCCACCGTTATCCGCGCCATTTACGACGCGGTGGAGAACATGGGCTTCCAGACCGGCAACATTCTGGAGCCCAGCATGGGCGTGGGCAACTTCTTCGGTATGCTGCCGGAGAGCATGAAAAGCAGCAGGCTCTACGGCGTGGAGTTGGATTCCATCACCGGGCGCATCGCAAAACAGCTCTACCCCAAGGCGGATATTACCGTGGCAGGCTTTGAAACCACCGACCGAAAGGACTTCTTCGACCTCGCCATCGGCAACGTGCCGTTTGGACAGTATCAGGTCAGCGACCGGGCTTTTGACAAGCTCGGTTTTTCCATTCACAACTACTTTTTCGCAAAAGCGCTGGAGCAGGTGCGTCCGGGCGGCGTTGTGGCCTTCGTCACCTCCCGCTATACCATGGACGCCAAGGACAGCGCCGCAAGGAAGTATATTGCCCAGCGCGCGGACTTCCTCGGCGCGATCCGCCTGCCCAACAATGCGTTCCGCGCCAACGCCGGTACGGATGTCGTTTCGGATATTATCTTTCTCCAAAAGCGGGACAGACCCATTGAGATCGAACCCGATTGGGTACACACGGGTATCTGGCGAAACCCGGGAGCGAATGGGGACGGCTTTGCCATCAATCAGTATTTCATCGACCACCCGGAGATGGTGCTGGGACGGCAGACCTCGGAAAGCACGCAGTACGGCAGGCAGGACTTTACCGTTGCGCCCATCGAGGGCGCAGACCTTGCGGAGCAGCTCAGCGGCGCAATTCGGAATATCCGTGGAACCTACGCGGAAGCGGAGCTGCCCGATCTGGGCGAGGATGAGACCATCGTGGAGACCGTCCCGGCAGACCCGAATGTGCGGAACTTCTCCTACACCGTGGTGGACGGGGAGCTGTACTACCGGCAGAACAGCATCATGACCAAGCCCGACTTCAACGCCACCGCAAAGGAACGTGCCAAGGGCATGGTGGAGCTGCGGGACTGCGTGCAGAAGCTCATCTCTGAGCAGATGGACGGCTTTATTTCGGATGAAACCATCCGGCAGACGCAGGCGGAGCTGAATACCCTCTACGACGGCTTCACCGCAAAGTATGGGCTTATTAACTCCCGCGCCAACGCCCTGGCCTTTGCCGAGGACAGCTCCTACTATCTGCTCTGCTCTCTGGAGGAGCTGGACGAGGACAAAAACCTCAAGCGCAAGGCAGATATGTTCACCAGGCGAACCATACGGGCGCACGAGGCCGTGACCAGCGTGGACACCGCTTCGGAGGCGCTGGCGCTATCCATCTCCGAAAAAGCCTGCGTAGATATGGCGTATATGGCGCAGCTCACCGGCAGAAGCCAAGACGAACTGATCAACGAGCTGAACGGCGTTATCTTCCTCGACCCTGTGCGCGGGGAGTGGCAGACGGCGGACGAATACCTCTCCGGCAACGTCCGGCAGAAGCTGCGGGAGGCGGAGCAGGCAGCGCAGGACAGCCCCGGCTATCTGCCCAACGTGGAAGCGCTGCGACAGGCGCAGCCCAGGGATCTGGACGCAAGCGAAATCGAGGTGCGGCTGGGCGCAACGTGGATCGACCCCTCGTATATCCGGGAGTTCATGTGGGAGACCTTTGAGACGCCTTTTTACCAACAGCGTATGATCGACGTGAACTATTCCGCCTTCACCGCCGAGTGGAACATCAGGAACAAGAACGCGGTCAGTTACAGCAATATTGCCGCATATATGACCTACGGCACGGAGCGCGCAAACGCCTATAAGATTCTTGAAGATACCCTGAATCTGCGCGACGTGCGCATCTACGATACCAAGCACGATGCGGACGGCAGGGAGCGGCGCGTACTCAACTCCAAGGAAACCACCCTCGCCCAGCAGAAGCAGCAGGCCATCCGGGACGCTTTCCGGGACTGGATATGGCGCGACCCCGACAGGCGGCACACTCTGGTCGCAAGGTACAACGAGCTGTTCAATTCCACCAGACCCCGCGAATACAACGGCAGCCACATCACCTTTGCGGGCATGAACCCGGAGATACGGCTGCGGGAGCACCAGCTCAACGCGGTCGCCCATGTGCTCTACGGCGGCAACACCCTCCTTGCCCACGAGGTGGGCGCGGGCAAGACCTTCGAGATGGTAGCCGCTGCCATGGAATCCAAACGGCTGGGGCTGTGCCACAAGTCCCTGTTTGTCGTTCCCAACCACCTGACGGAGCAGTGGTCGGGCGAGTTCCTGCGGCTGTACCCCTCCGCCAACATCCTCGTGGCTACGAAAAAGGACTTTGAGCCGAAGAACCGCAAGAAGTTCTGCGCCCGCATCGCCACGGGCGAATACGACGCCGTTATCATCGGCCACTCGCAGTTTGAGAAGATACCCGTCTCCATGGAGCGGCAGCAGCGGCTTTTGGCGGAGCAGATCTTCGAGGTGGAGGAAGGACTGCGGGAGCTGAAAAGCCAGCGGGCGGAGCGGTTCACCATTAAATCTCTGGAGCGCACCAAGCGCGGGCTTGAAGCCAAGCTCAAAAAGCTCCAGGACAGTTCCCGAAAGGACGACGTTGTGACCTTTGAGCAGCTGGGCGTAGACCGCCTGTATGTGGACGAGGCGCACAACTATAAAAATCTGTTTCTTTACACCAAGATGCGAAACGTGGCGGGGCTGTCCGCCACCGACGCCCAGAAGTCCTCGGATATGCTGCTCAAGTGCCGGTATATCGACGAGATCACCGACAGCCGGGGCGTGGTATTCGCAACGGGCACGCCCGTCTCAAATTCTATGACCGAATTGTATACCATGATGCGCTATCTCCAGCACGACGCCATTCGCGGCAAGGGGCTTGCCCACTTCGACTGCTGGGCTTCCACCTTCGGGGAGACGCAGACCGCCATCGAGCTGGCTCCCGAGGGTACGGGCTACCGGGCGAGGACGCGCTTTGCCAAGTTCTTTAATCTGCCTGAGCTCATGACCCTGTTCAAGGAGGCGGCGGATATCAAGACCTCCGATCAGCTCAATCTGCCTACGCCCACGCCCCTCTATCACAACGAGGTGGCGCAGCCCACGGAGATACAGAAGCAGATGGTGCAGGAGCTGTCCGAGCGCGCCGCAAGGGTACACGCCCAGCTTGTTGACCCCGGCACGGACAATATGCTCAAGATCACCTCGGACGGACGCAAGCTGGGGCTTGACCAGCGCATCATCAACCCCAACCTGCCGGACGACCCGAACAGCAAGGTCAATCGCTGCGTGGACAACATCCACCGCATCTGGCAGGACGGGCAGGCGGACAGGCTGACCCAGCTCGTGTTCTGCGATTTGTCCACCCCGAAAACCGGCGCGACCGGAGCGAAGGCGGCAAAGACGGCGGGCGGGAACCTGGACAGCCCGGAGCTTAACGCCGTCGAGCGGCTGATCGACAAGGAAAATCCCGACGAACCCGGCTTCACGGTATATGACGACATCCGGGAAAAGCTCGTCGCCAGAGGAATCCCCCGCGAGCAGATCGCCTTTATCCACGAAGCCAACACCGAGACGCGGAAGAAGGAGCTGTTTGCAAAAGTCCGCTCCGGTCAGGTGCGTGTGCTCATGGGCAGCACCTTCAAAATGGGCGCGGGTATGAACGTGCAGGACAGGCTCGTGGCGCTCCACGACCTCGACTGTCCGTGGCGGCCGGGCGATCTGGAGCAGCGCAGCGGGCGCATCATCCGTCAGGGCAACCGCAACAAGGAAGTGCATATCTACCGCTACGTCACGGAATCCACCTTCGACGCCTACCTCTGGCAGACGGTGGAAAACAAGCAGA
>OIWQ01004122.1_pt1 | contig 12083 bp, 21 predicted proteins | sample 1587571 | NCBI WGS metagenome assembly OIWQ01 (sample SAMEA3888910, study PRJEB22519) | human gut metagenome | biome: human gut; feature: human-associated habitat; material: faeces | place: Denmark | collected 2010 | reverse complement strand
ACCAAAACTCTCAAACAAGTGAGTTAATATTGGAACATAGAACTGGACACCCTAACATCTTGCCCTAACCACATGTGAAAATAAACAGGTCTCCACACTTGGTCACTTCCCACTATAATTGCATCATAATCAGCTTGGGATAATTGATGAAAATTTTTAATCACCATCCTATGAATTTTTCCATCGATAAATGGCAGTATATTTTTTGCTATAACGTCCCTTATATACTATCGCTAGATGCAGTGTTCCTCAAAATGATAAATAGAATCGCTTATGAAGAAGTATTTTAAAGTAAAAATCGAAAAAAACATCGTTACATCAGATAGCGATGAGAATTATTTCGATGAGTATTTGATTAGAGAAGATGTTTATGCAGCCTGGGCAAAAGTCCAAAGAACATGTGGTTGGGAAGTAACATATGAAGGCGCACTGCAACTGCAAGCTGAAAACTGCGATGTGTACCCGGTTGCTTTTCTGATTAGAGAGGTTGAATCATAAAAAAGAAAGCTTATGAGCAATATAACAGCAACAAACATTCGCAAAGTAATAGCGAAGAATGAAAGCGTCAGAGTAACAGACGTGGCAAGCCGATTATTCACGACCAATAAACAAGCAGTTAGAAGACTGATGAATAAAATGGTATGTAAGGGGCTTTTGACTTGCGAAAAGTTCAAGTATATCGGTAATGCTGATATATGTGTGTACAGATTGAAATGACACGGTTCATGCTTCGTTTCCCCCGGAGTAAACCTAAGCCAGAGTTAAATAACTTATAAGTCCAAAAGACATGGAACTAAAAGAAATCGACATAGGACAAATAATCAGATACAATGGCATTCGGTTGATTGTCGTTAAGGCAGTTCAAGGGTGCCGTGGGTGTTACTTCAAAACCCGCAAATCCTGCAATGCTGAAATTGTTGGTGTGTGTTGTCCTCCATGGCGAAAGGATGCAGTTATCTTTCGCAAATATGATATAAACAAAAAAGAAAATCTCCATGGAAGAAAAAGTTCTTAAAGTAAACATAACCATATCAGATGAAGGTGTAGTCTATGTAGATGGCATTACTGCTGATATGGAAGCATTAGATGAGACAATCGAGAATAATTCAGTACTGATGAATTGCTGCAGCAAAAACGGTTTTGACATTATGTACGAGAATTATAAAGCGTATCTCAATGATAGCGGAGCAACGGTAGCCGAAATTCACAAAAAGCTAGATTTCGTTAACTACCTCTATCAAAATCAATGCAATCTTGCAAAAGAAGCATTAGGAAGTGTATTAAAAGTTATTGAAGCGTCTAGCAAAATTCTAGGCATCTCAATGGCTGAAACATATCATAAAATTGTTGAACGATTAAATTATTTAGAGCATGATCAAGATTGAAGTTATTGGCAACCTGGGCGCAGACGCTCAGCTGCAGGTAGTGAACGGAAACAAATTTGTTTCATTTCGTGTGGCAAACACGGATAGTTGGACAGACAAGGTGACTGGAGAGATTAGAAAAACTACTCAGTGGATTTCTTGCTCCTTAAATGGAGATGGCGGTAGTTTATTGGCATACCTTAAAAAGGGAACGAAAGTGTTTGTTCGTGGCAATGCTAATATGGTAACATACTCATCACCAAAAACTCATCAGATAGAGGTAGGAGTTAACCTTTATGTGAGAGAGATTGAGTTATGTGGAGGTACAAAAGAAGAGAATCACCCACAGCAGGCACCACAACAGCCAGCACCACCGCAGCAGACACAACAGCAACCTACTCCACCGCAGCAGGCATAATTAACAATAGTATATCAATATGATTACGATAACGCTACCTCAATACATCACATATGCAGGAAATCTGTTTAAGTGTATGTGGAAACGTGCAACCATATTGCAAGCTAAAATGAAAACGTTTCAAGGGCTAACAGAAATCGCAATAAATCAAGCATATAACAATATGCAAGAGTTCATCGAAGACTGCTTAACCCTTGAAATGGAAACTTGCATGAAATATGAGGGTGAATTTCCACACGATACATATTGGGGCGAAATTAGATTATTCATAGATAAATATAAAACTCAGCCTTGGAAATTATACAATCAGATGAGGAATAATGTAGGCAACGGAGGATATGCTTCATTCTTCAGATGGTATGCTCAAGGTATTGTCGAAGATTTAAAAACACTAGAAACATGGGCGGAAGAAGTAAGAATTTAAGCGAAGCGAAAGTGCATCATATCGCTTTCATCAATGCCAAAGAACTTGTGAAAGATGGTTATCACCTGGTAGATTTCGGCTTTAATGAGCAATTAGCAGAAGCTAGATATAACCTCGTTCACGACAACGGAAACAGAATATCTGTAGTCTCAACGGAATGCGATAATTTGGTACGTATCTATAAAAACAATAAATTGACTAACACAATAAATTTGTAAGATTATGGAGACAGCAATAAAATGTATAAACTTGGATTGGTTGGAAGTCTTCTGTATTGAAGATGGTTGCTTAGACCCGAATTATTTTCAAAATTTGGGTTGGAATGTGTGTGTCCGTGAATATGGTACACCGTTATATAAGCAGATGTTCACTTTGCTTAATGAACATGGGAAACCATTTCTAGAGATAAGACGTGACCCATATTCTTTAAAGGAGAACGGCGGAATCTTCGAGAAAGGTAGCTGCCATATCAGACTGGCAAACCGTACCCTTTACACTTACAACCCTATCCAACAACTGCAGCAGTTTCTCGTCAGATACAATTATCAATACAAAGGAATCACACGCATAGATATTGCGTGCGACCAGCTGATGTTTGATAATGGTATGGACCCCGAAAAACTGATAGAAGACTATATGTCTGGCTCCATCCTCAAGAACAGAAACTCTAGAATCAACGTCCACGGATGCGAAAAGGCAGACGGTAGAAGTTGGAACTCCATTAAATGGGGGTCAGCTTCTTCACCACTCTCAACTAAGATTTATGATAAGACCCTAGAACTGAAAGAAGCCAGTGATAAGCTTTACATAAAGGATAGTTGGGTAAAAGCAGGATTGTGCGACCTCCAAAAGGTAGTATATAACTACAAGGATAAAAAGACCGGAATCGAGGAGAAACGTTCAAAGATGGTAATTGTCAAAGCAGGAACCAAGACAGAAGAAGAACGAACCATCGATGAAGTTGAAGAAGTCAAGGTTTGGAGGGTCGAATTTTCTATCAAATCAGAAGCCCGCAACTGGATAACGATAGATAAGCAACATGTATTATCTATCGGCTTGACCAAATTCCAAACACGAGAAAGATGCCTATTAATGTTCCTCCTCCTCTCAAAATGGTGTATGAACTTCGTCAAGGCAGAATATAGTGAAGATGGCAAACAAAAGAGAAAAGACCGTTGCACCCCGATAGTGTTATACACGGAAAAGAACTTGTCTAACACCTTCAAGCCGTACCGCATCACCGAGAATGAGGATCCAACCCGAACAGAGAAAATTATCTGCAATCGATTGATACGAATGAGTAAAGAACACCAGGGCTACAGATTACCAGAAGAAATCAGAAACAAATGCCTGGAACTTGCTCACTTCCTCACTCAGTCACACGGCAACTACTATATGACAGATGCAGAAGTAAAACGAGCCGAAGAACTGAAAAAACAGATAGAAGATGCTCACAATATGGAAATCGTAGCTATAGATACATTTGAAAGTCTCGATTGGATTGAGAAGTGGAAGAATAACACTTTGACAAAACAAGAAAAATCCTATATAAAGAGATACAAACATCAATATGTAGCCCTCTTCCTCCAACGAGCAGAAGAAGCTTACAGAGAAGCAGAAATGAAGCTGCAACACTCTAGAGCCGAAATCGATTTTTGGAGCGGTAAAACTATGCAGCCAGACGTTAAAGAAATACTTTACGACTTACCATTTTAACGATAGTTATCGATTTACCATCGATTAACTATCGATTACCTATCGGTCAACTTCAAAAGAGTTGACCTAAAAGCGGTTATATCAAACACTTACAAAGTATAAATAAAGTAAAAATATAGCTGAATTAATGATATTTTGGCAAAAATACCCCAATAAAAACTAGTAAAAACACACGACAAACAGAAAAATATTAGACAAATAATCCCTGCTATCTAGAAAATGATAGCAAGATAATCACCAAAATGCGCCTTTTAGGCGATACAGTAGTATCGCCGTGCGAATGACAAAACCACCCTAAAAGATGTTCTACAACATAAAAAAGAGAATAATGAAATCAGAAGAGATAAAAGGATGGTCAAGAAGAAGTCACCTAATGATAACTAGAATCAGACAACAGATAGCCAACAGATAGATAGCTAGCAGACAATCTCCCCTCCGCCCCACCCTTGGGCGCAGTCGGTAGCCCCTGCAGTCCTGGGCGGGCGGCGAATCGCCGCTAATCCGCCCAGACCTACAGGGGCTGCCGCCCGCACCCATAACCCGTGCGCCCTCCCCCAGGGGATGGGCTCCCTAAAATAATAACCGCCGCCTAGCCGGGAGACGCTTCCGACAAGCGAAAAGCGTCTCCCGACTAGACGGCTCTAAGGTAGGGCGGTGAACCGCCCTGCGTTATTTGTGCGGTGTCGGCTAAAGCCGTCCGCATTGCGCCCAGCCCGGCATCAGAGATTACTCTTTTTGCTCAAAACTTGCTCAACGGAAAAAGCGGTAGCTATGGAGCCTTGATGCTGCGGCGGCAACAAGACCGCCACGCAGCACCAAGGCACCATAGGCGTATTTGTGCGGTGTCGGCTAAAGCCGTCCGCTTTGCGCCGCCTAACGGACTCAGGGAACTCGTTTTTCTTCGGGCAGGGGGCTTGCAGCTCCCCCGCGCTCAGAAAAAACGATAGACAGATACCCCCTAAAGATGGCTGCTTAAATGAATTTTCCGCTTGCAGCGGAAATGGCAAACTGATCATAACTCGCCAAAAATTTGCGATATGCGTTTATGATTATCGCAAGCGATAATCACGCATATCGCAGGTTAACCCCCTTCGCCCCCGTAATTCGGGGGCACAAATGCCTTTTTGGCGCATTGTCCCCCCGCCGCCCCGCCCATGGGCGCAGTCGGTAGCCCCTGCGGGATGGCAAGGGCGGGTCCCACGGCAAAGCCGCCCGCCCTGCCACTCCGCAGGGGCTGCCGCCCGCACCCATACCCGTGCGCCCTCCCCCCAGGGGGCGGGCTCCCAACAGATTGGAGCAATCAAATATTTCAATTTTTCGTGCAGGGAACCTTGGGCATGCAGCCCAAGAACCCCTGCATTCAAAATTGAAAGAAGACATTTAGACTATTGCCGAGGGCTGAATGGGGATATGAAGATAAAAAGAAAAAATTATTTTTTCATAGGTAGGGTCATTTTTTGAATTTTTTCTTTTTATGATATATGGTAGAAACAATTTCGAAAACATAAGGAAAGAGAAAATTTTATCTATATAGTGGATGAAATCATAGAGCCTGGAGCATTCTGAGAAGTATATACTTTTTAACATAAGTGTTAACTAAAAAGTATATACTTTTAACTTAAAAAACTTGGTAGTCTTGGAAAAAAGCCGTACCTTTGCAGCAGAGGAAGGGGGATGGTGGTCATCCCTTAACTCTTAACGCTATCGCAATATGACGTTCAATAACCTTTATAAATTGTGTCAGTATCTTAACACTACTGGTTTAAAAAACTCATTTGTTGAGATTAAGGAAGAAACTTCTTTCGGTATGGCATTCGGTTTGAGTTGGAGCAATTCGACAAACGCTCAAATGGTGAAAGGACAATTTATTGTCCTGGAATCTGTTAGTGCAAAAGAATCTGATGAGCTACACCTGCTTTTGGAATCGTTAATGTCCGTATCAGATTACTTGAACAAAACTTGGTTTGATTATTATGGAGACGGTAAATTTAGAATCATAATCAATATATAAAAATCGAAGTAACAAAGGTAACGAGGGGCTAACCACCCCTCATAACAATGCTATCGTTTTATGATTACCGAATATATTAATTACCTGGTATATACTAGAGGATATTCCGCAAATACCGCTAGACAATACGAGGCATCTTTACGCTCATTTGCTAAAGCAAATGGCGGTCGTAGATGGTCCGATATTAAGGCTGATGATATAGTTATCTATCTCGCTAATAAAAAGGCAGCAGGGGCAAGTAATAACACCATCATAGCTAATATATCAGCAATCCGAGGACTATATAATTGGATGATGATACAATATAAGCTAGCTGAGAATCCAGCCAAATATCTTGTATCACCCAAAAAAGATAAGATTATTCCTCATACCATCAATGCCGAGGACATCATCAAGGCAGTGGAGCAGGAGCCAAAAAGAGAAATCAAACTAGCTATAATGATAATGGCATCTATGGGGCTGAGAGTTTCGGAGACAAGAAACCTCAAATACGAGGACATCAATTTCCGCACCGCCCAGGCGATTGTGATGGGTAAAGGCAGAAAGGAAAGATGTATCTATTTTCCATCTTACGTTATCGAAATGCTTAAAGCTACAGGTAAAAAGGAAGGTGCCATCTTTGAAAGATGGGATGATAGAGGTTTTCGCTATGCCATCTATGCAGCATTTAAGCGTATCGGGGTTAATGCCAGCCCTCATCAGCTGAGACACTCTTTTGCTTCTAGAGCCATCAACGAGGGTATGAGATTAGATGTGTTGCGTGAAATCCTCGGACATACCTCAATAGCAACAACACAGATATATCTGCATACTAGTAATGCAGTAATGCAGAAAGAATATAATAGAGTTATTAATTAATCATTTCAGCCCTAGCGCATCACGGTTAAGCGCAATCGTATGAAAAGAACATATAGTTACTACAGCAATGAACATCGTGCATGGGCTAATGTTGACGCAAAGAATGCAAAGGAAGCATTAGAATTTGCAAGAGCAAATGGTGATAACATCAAGTTATCAGATATTAGTTTACTGAAAATTAATAATATATTTGTGAATAAGAATGCAGGAAAGTAAGGTAACGAGGGGCTAACCACCCCTCACAAAATGCTATCGTTATGAAGAAAGAAACCTTTCACGAGGACGAGTGGTTTTTCCGCTTCCTCAATTTGTTTTTGACCCACGCTTTTTATTGGGTAATCATCGCATTAATGATTAAATGGTATTTGGTGTATGGCTAAGATGAATTTAAAGCTAATGAACGCATTGAGAGCAACCCTTAATCGGGTTGCATCTCTGCATCCAAATGGAGTGCTGATGTACGGAGTGAATCATATCAGTAAGCAAACCTTTTGCCATCTCATCAAACTTGAAAGAAACCTCCTTAAACTATTATCTTGCACTCGCATAGATATAAGAGGAATAGGCAACTATCCCAAGGTAGAGGGTGAAATGGTTGAGTGGATGAAAAAGCACATCAGAACCCCATCAGGGGAATCTTTTTGTGATAATCTCATGGCTCCTGGAAATTGGCTAAAATACAATATAGCAGGAGACCTACATCTCTTGCACCTGGGTATAGCAGAAAAGGAGTATTGGATGATCCTCAAGGAGGAACACTTAAGATTTTTCCGAGATAAAGCATATAATAATGTATGATTTTAGACCTCATAATAAAACAGAACTTATAATATTCATTATAATAATGAGTATAGTTACCATAATTTTTAAATATATAAGCGTATGAAACAGATAAATCAAAAGGCAATATCAGCCAAAGTTGATGTTGAAGTATTCGCAGAAATGGAGCTCTTTTGCAAGCTCAACAATATGAAACGCAATCGACTTATTAATCTTGCGCTCAATGAATATATGAGTAATCATAAGGTATAAGGGTGGCGGCTTCCGCCGCCATCCCTCGGACCACCATCAACCCAGACCGCCATCCCTTTCGGGGTGGCGGTTTTATTGTCTTAAATAAGTTAACCACAATTAATAATAGTTAAAGTTAATATGTTAAAATGTAAAAGAATAATAAATAATCGCTATGAAATGGCAGGTAATTCCGAAGTAAGTCGCCTTTACCTCCGAATCAAAACTATTTCGTACCTTTGCACACGTTGAAATCCGCCCTCCTGGGTACGGGTACCCCCGGCAGGATGCGGCATACATAGGCACCCACATATCTTTGAGTTATTATGGCTAAATCTAAAGGCTTCTTTGGAATCCGCAGCGGTTCCACCAAAAACTTCACCTTTTCCGAACTACACGGAGAGCAGATTACTAAGGAACGAGTAACAAGAGTGAAGAACCCTCGCACTATCTCCCAGATGAGACAGCGCATGCTGATGGCAACTATCGGCGCCGCTTACTCCTATCTTAAGGCTATTACCGACCATTCGTTCGAAGGTAAGACGGTTGGTCAGCAGTGTATGAGCGAGTTTATGCGACTGAACCTTAACAAGTTCCGTGACGTATCACAGAATAGCAAAGCTGCATATGCTTTTAACGCTTACGGTGACAAACTTATCAACCCTATGCGCTATATCCTTGCAAAGGGTAGTCTCCCTGCTATGCCTTTCGTCATCAACGCTAGCAATCAGATTGCGTTGACTTACAACATTGCGGACGCATCTACTGCTGAAAAGGTGTATGATGCAATGGGCATCAAGAAAGGTGATATGGTCACATTCGTTTGGGTTGTCGGTAACGCATCCCTGGTTGCAGGAGTTTTCAAATACACACCGAAGCAGCTGAATATTGTACGTCTTAAGGCAGACAAGGCAGGTGCCATTGCAAACCCTCACGATGCGTTCAGTTACGATAGCAACCACGCAGACCTTGACATTAACGTTAATCTGAGTTCGGGTGTGCTCAAACTTTCTTCCACTGAAGCTAATATCGGCGCAGTCATCCTTAGCCGTCAGGAAGCCGGTACTTGGTTGCGCTCTAATACTACTATGGTAGGTAACAAATCTATCATTGAAGGCGTTACAGTTGGCAATCAGCTGGCAACATATCCTATCGAGAGTGAACTCATCTTGAACGGTGGTGAAATGGCTAATGAACCAACCGTGGCTACATTGCCTACTCCTCATTTGTCATTGAATGCTCAGAGCGTTAGCATTTCTACCAAGGGTGGAACGGTTGCCGCTCCTACCTTATCTGGCGCACCTTCGGGCGCAGCAGTTACATATTCAAGCGATAATACATCAATCGCTACCGTCAACTCATCAACTGGACAGATTACCGCAGTTGGTAATGGTACTGCAAACATTACAATTAATGTTGCAGGCACTGATTCCACAAATCCTGCTTCTATCTCATTCAACGTTGTTGTGAGCGGTCAAGATAAGGATGGCAATACGGGCGGCTCAGGTTCCGGTACTCACCCAGGTGGTGAAGGCGGCAACGTAGACCTGTAGTTTTGATAAGTGCATCGATTATAAATAATGGGGATAGCATTGTGCTATCCCCTTTTTCGTAACTAACAAAATGGGCAGGGACACGAAAGACAAGGTAGAATATAGTTCGGGTATATGTTGCGTAGCTTCTGCAATAGCTATCGGAATTTGCTCTATCGTAGTTTCAGAACATCACGATATAGCCGCGGGGGTTCTGATTTTTGTCGCACAGTTATTAATTTTCGCGGCTTCAGTATTTCATCTTAACTATAAACTGGGTAGCTATGGGCAGACAGACAACGACAACAAACACGGAGATAAAGAGTGAGTATTTCACCCTAGCAGAACTAACTAGAAGTGAAACGGCAGCTAGACACAAGATTGATAATACACCGACAAAGGCTATCATTGATAACTTGCAATACGGTGTGGATATGGTCCTTGATCCTCTTCGCCGACTATATGGTCAGCCAATCAGAATCAACTCTGGCTACAGATGCAGTGAGTTAAACAAGATTGTAGGAGGTGTGTCTAACTCCTGGCACCAGGAAGGCAACGCAGCAGACATACATATATCTTCAGCCGAAGAGGCAAAGATACTATTTTCCTATCTGCAAAAGCTTCCATCAGTGGACACGGTACTGTTCGAACACTCAAAAACCGCACAATGGTTGCACGTTCAATGGAACAGAACCCGCACTCCTAGACATCATTACAATTTTAATTTCCGTGCCTAATGAAAAAGATAGTATATTCCCTTATAATGATAATAATGCTGATTTCTTGCGCTACTAAGAAACAGATAACTTCAAGCACTGCAACAGCAGACATTATCAAAGATTCTGCATCCCAAGAGAAAAATATCTCTGAGGATTTTCAGATAGAATGGTTCTTCGATGGTGAAGAAGCTTCCGGTATCTCAGATACAACCAATATCCCAAAATGGATGAAACCCATCATTCCATCGACAGACAAACCACCCAAAAAAGGTAAGATAAAAATAAGCATATCGAAGCATTTCTCTTCCTCCTCTCAGCAAACCAAAATCAAAAAATCGGTGAAGAGCAAACAGAAAGAAAAAGCTAAAACGAAAGAAAGAGCCGAGAAAAGTGTTAAATCACAAAATCGGAATTGGCTCATTAGTTCAATTATAATAATTATATTCGGATTTTTAGTTAAATATGTGTTGGAGCATAAAAATAACATCAAAAAAGCTTGGCACAAAGTGAAGAAATCTCTATCTTTGCACCAACCTTAAGAGCATAGGGGCAACGCTGAGGAGCGACCATCCGAACGGCTTAGGGTAAACGATAGCATGAGCACCGTGGACGATTTAAACCTCTCCACGGTGCTTTTTTGTGTTTATGGCAAAATGGCTCTGTTTATTATAACTGGTCTTATTTTATTTTGAAAGTGCTCTACAAAAATTCTATCAGTCCTACCCAATATTTTTTTTAAAGATCTCTTTCCAAAACTTAAAGGCATCTTCCAAAGAGGTGGTAGTAAAGTTTTGTTGGGTGTATCAAACACCACCACCTCATGCCCCATTTTTTCCAATACCGTTTGCAAAGCATAAGCCTGCAATATCCCTCCATAATTAGTATGGAGAGGTAATGTTAATATTCCGATTCTCATTTATTAAATATTCTATAAAAAGAAATGAGTCCCAGCATGCTCCCTGCCACAAGCAGAAAAGTAGCTTAATAAAATTGCTCATGACAGTTTGCATGCCAGAGACTCTATAATTTATTATTTCGTTTATTCAATCTTAGACTCTTCATGCGGATAAGGGGTAGTTTTCAATTGGGCTAGCTCATGCTTTTTCAGCAACAATTCTTCACTCATCAGCTCTCTTTCCTCACGAAGTTTCCTTGTTTCTGACTTGATTTCTAAGGTTTCCTGCATTATTGCCTTATTCTCTTCCTTCAAAGAAGCCACAGCAGATTCCAAGGCGATACAAAGGTAAATACTTAATGTGTTAAAACCTTACGCTGTAATGGTGATATACGAAATCACTTTTTTCCTATATCGTCCTGAGCTTTCTTCAAGGCGCAGATTCTTAACTCCTTCTCTACTCGCTTCTTCACCTCCTTCTCTATCTCGTCCTCAATAATCTGATTGAGAGGACGGGAGAATGGATGCCAACCGTAATCGGCATTCTCCTTCGTGTGACAGAACAACACCGTGCAAATTTCCAGCAATGCCTCCAGGCGAACCTCCTCGCTAGGATAATGGGTGAAAATCCAATTGGTAAAATGAACAAACTCGGAGAGCAACATATGCTCGCCCTTGTTCAAATGAGTGAAGAAAGTGCGGTTCAGGTGAAACTCTTTCTTGATGTCACTCTTCTTCAACACCCAGGCACGCATGCCGTCGGTCAACTCATGATAAGTCGCCTTCTCTGAATAAATGTGCTTGGCAGACTTCACCAACTGGTTTGAAAACTTGTCGAAACGCTGCTCAGCAGTCATCGACGAAATCTCAGCCGCGAGCTTCAACTTCTCAGCGGCAGAAAGTAGGAAATTCTTTTTTCCATTCCTAAAACTTTTAAATAAAATTAATATTTAAATTATCTATTGTAACTACTCAGCACCCCTATGGGCATGAGTAATCGTCTTACTGTTGTACTACAGCAAGAATTGCATTGAATTTAGAATTTCCGTTCTTCATAGCAGTTTCAGCAATGGAGTGCAACTTGGCAAAATCATCGGCACCGCTGTCTGTTCGGAAGCAACCGCTGACTTTCTGC
>OIWQ01004120.1_pt1 | contig 12088 bp, 6 predicted proteins | sample 1587571 | NCBI WGS metagenome assembly OIWQ01 (sample SAMEA3888910, study PRJEB22519) | human gut metagenome | biome: human gut; feature: human-associated habitat; material: faeces | place: Denmark | collected 2010 | reverse complement strand
TTGTCCTCGACGCCCCACCTGCACAGGAAATCATCAAGCGGCCGATGGCTGTCGGCTCCACGGGAATTGCACCCCTCCGAGGATCTCTCCGAGCTGCCCCCACTTGTTACGACGGACTACGGCAGAAACCGCTTCAACGCTCGACTTTATGGCCGGACAGGAGTATCGCCCCCACAGGCGGTCATGGCCACACACGGAGCCGCCGTGTGCTGATAGCCGCTGTTTCTCGCTCGCTGTCGGGAAACAAAACGCAGACAGAAAATCAATACAAGGTGCGGTCTGGCTGTTTCATTCGGCAGGTCATGGCGCAGCTGCTAAGGTAGCTTCTGCTCATCGCATCGCCTATGGGAATGTACTTGATGAATGGGTATGGGGTTGTCAAGGTACACTTGACCAACTCGCCGTATAAACGGAAAGAAGGAAGAGAGTTTCTGTCTCTCTACCTTCTTCCTCACTTAAAGCCCATTTTACAAGGCATGATTTGAAAAAATTTCTATCTGCAATGTGGTACACGCTGATAATCTTCGTAAACCGCAGCCCCAATATTGATTTTATTATTAGAATATGTATAATAGTAATTAACTATTGAATCTAACCGCTGCCAGTATTCAAGATTATCTGCGCAGCAGAAAATCCACCTGCAGAAGGGAGACACAGCATGAGCTTGTTTGAAGAACCGCATCTGGAACCACAGCCGGAACCGGAAAAGTCAAAGAAGAAAAAACTGCTCTCCATTGGAATCGGCGCTGCACTGATCGTTGCGGTGCTGGTCACGTCTGTGGTGGCCTTTTCGTTTGGTCAGAGCGGTAAGCCTGCTGATAATGTCCCTGATCCTCCGCAGCGGGAGGAAGTGCAGACACCCTCTGATACGGATACTCCATCAGATGAATCCACGGATACGGAGAAACCGGAGGATACGACGCCGTCTGACAGTGCGCAGGAAACGCCTTCTACAAGCGGTAAACAGGAGATTGACCCCTCAACGGGAAAGGATAAATACCAAACCGACCCGGTACCGGATGGAAAGCCCGCACCTGCGGAGCCGGAAGATACGGAGGTCGATACATCGACGAAATATACCTGCACGATCTCCATCACCTGCAAAACGATCCTTGACAATATGGATAAGGTAAAGGAATCCAAAAAGGACATCGTTCCCTCCAACGGCATTATTCTCGACACGACGACGGTAACATTTTCCGAGGGGGAAAGCGTCTACGATGTTCTTCAACGTACCTGCCGGGAGCGGGGCATACACATGGAATCAAGTTGGACGCCCATTTACAACAGCGCCTACGTCGAGGGAATTGCGAATCTGTATGAATTCGATGTCGGCAGTCAGTCCGGATGGATGTATAAGGTCAATGGCTGGTTCCCCAACTACGGCTGTTCCCGCTATGCGCTGCAGCAGGGGGACGAAATTTGCTGGATGTATACCTGCGTAGGCTTGGGTGAGGATATTGGCGGCGGATATGCTGCCGGTGGCTAAATAGCAATCAAAATAGGTACATGAAGAAGGGGCTGTCTCTTAGTGAGATAGTCCCTTTTCGTTTTTAGTTATACAAGAAGGGGGCGGCAGAGGGTTTCTGCCGCCCCATAGTTAGGTTACTCACTCATGAAGTTTTTCAATTTCTGGATTGCGGACCGTACCGAATCCCGGACGGCCTGATACCGGCATCCTTCCGCTGCTGCAATCTGCTCATAGGTAAGCCCGTGAAAATAGTAGAGAGCCAATCTTCGCTGCTGTGTTTCCGTCAGCTGTGCGATCCTCTTATGTAATTCCTCATAGAGGAGCACCCGGCCGATTTCTTCCTCCAGAGGTTCTTTGGGGAAGGCCGCCCGATGCTCTATCTCGGCTTCGGTCAGATCAATGTGCTCATAGTGTCGGTCTACCTCATTCAGAAAGCGCTTGTCCTCCAGTTCAAATCGGTCAAACAGCTCGTAGATCGCCTGATCTATTTCAAGCCGCTGCCGCCGCTTTTGGCCGTCTGTAAATTCCAAAATGTACTTCGGATGGCCGGTATCGGAGCCGGTCGTGTAAATCGTGTAGGGGTTGTCCTTTGCCTTTGCACGGCGTGGATGCGTGCTTTTGTTTTTCGGATGGTTTCCATCCATCGTCTTTTCCTCCGTTTCAATATGAATTTTGGGCTTCATATTGAGGGAGGAGGGCCACGGCACCTATTGGCCGCACATTTTCTGCTTGCTATGGGACGAAATACCGAAAAATCAGAAGATTTTCTGCCTTTGCTGCAGTCTGCATGGAGCGGCACAGGCGGAAGGATTCTCCTGCGCCGGAAGGTGTGAATGAGCACGCCTTTTCTAAACCGGTTGGGGAACCACCTCAGAGTTTCTTCCGCAAAAGCAAAAACCGGCTCTGCCATGCCAAAGGCATAGCAGAGCCGGTTCAAAGCGTAAGTGCAGAAACCGCACCATTCGGGCAGTTTGCGCTACATTCCAATATGGATTTCTATGATGGGTCTTAGGGATAGTTCACGTTCTTCATTTGTATAGGCATTTCCTAAAATCCAGCACGTTGTTTGAAATTGCGCCGGGACGCATGAGTGCGCCCCGGCGCAAAGGTCCTAAATGGGATTACCGGACTTTCTTTTTCTTCTGAGCCAGCAGAAGGATCGCAGCGCCGGAAATCAGCACGGAACCAAACCACAGCACGACCGGCTGATTATCCCCGGTCGCAGGCGTCACGGGGGTCGTCGGGTCGGTGGGCTGGTCGTTTGCCTTGATCGTCACATCGCTCATATCATAGAGCCGGGTCTGGCCGTTGAGGAAGCGATAGTAGGCAGCCAAAGCGTAGTAGCCCTGCTCGGTGGCCATGCCGTCACGGTCGCCGCTGGCGATGTGGCGGAAGCCGCCGCCGTCCACATAGTAGCTGGCCAGCGCATCCAGAATCGTCAGGCCGTTCTTGATGAAGCGGCTGTCCTTGGCCGGGTCGATGCCCAGAGCGGTCAGCGCAACGATGACCTGAGCGCAGGACTCGCTGTTCTCGGTGCCCCAGCTGCCGAAGCCGCCGGTAGCCAGCTGCAGCTCGGACAGCACATCCAGTGCCTTGTCCACAGCGGCCTTCACGGCATCGTTCTCCTTGTAGTAGGGAGCCAGAGACTGAATGGCCATTGCGGTCATGTCAGGATCTGCGTCGTTGCCGCTGAGGTTCCAGCCGCCGCCCGGAAGCTGTGCGTCCAGAATCACCTGAATCAGCTTCTCACGGGTCACATCGCCGGAGGTCGGATAGTTGTGGCTGTCCAGAGCGATGAGCGCCCAGATGGGGCCGTTGATGCCCTGCGTCTGGATGTAATCCATGCTGTCCAGACCCTTCAGGAGGTTGTGGCCGCCAACATTGGTCACATCCTTGCCGATAGCGGTCAGGGCCAGAATGATACGGGAGTTGTCCGTGGACTTCGCACGATGCAGCCGCTCATTCTCGTCGGCGTGCTTCTGCACATATTCCACGACCTTCTCGTAGTAGCCGTCGGGGACCGTGCGGCCGGAGCGGGCCAGATCAATGACCATCCACTCGCCGCCGATGGAGCCCACATCCGGCGTACCAAGGCCGGAAATGTAGTCGCCGGTGGTGGTGTAGATGTTGTCGAGCTTCTTGCCCTGCTCGGCGGCCAGACGGGCATATTCCGCCTCGGCTTCCACCAGAACATCATAGTTCGTGACCAGAGCCTTTTCGGCGTCGGTCAGCTTGTCATAAGCAGAACGTGCGGCGCTGATGGCACCGGCCTTGCTGAGGTCCACCGTGCCGATGGCGTCGATCATGGCGATGACCTCCTCGGCGGTCTTGGTGCGGTTCTGCTCGGCCTCGTATTCCTTCAGGTAATCATCCGTGTAGTGGAACACGATCACGTCGCCCTCGTTGAGGTACTGCTGTGCAACGCCCAGGTTGGGGTGTACGCCGTTGAGGGTGTACATCCAGCCGGAGAGATTGCCGTTGGTAAACTCAGCCAGTTCCGTGCCGTCCTTGGGGGTGATGGCCTGAATGTAGTTGCCGCTTTCGTTCTTGATGTCGAACTTATCGCCAACGACGGCCAGGATCACATCCAGCACGGTGGCGTTGTTGCTGACCGTGACCTTCGTGGTGTCGATCCAGGTTTCCAGGTTGTTGTCAGCCAGCGTGTGCTTGTCGCCGCTGTCGCCGTGGGCGGAGTCGCCCAGCAGAGCGAAGGACACGGTAATATCCTTGCCCGCAGGCAGCAGCACGGTGACGGTGATGGTCACCTTGGCAGCGCCGTAGGCCAGCGTCACGGTCTGCTCACCACGCTGGTTGGTGTCAAAGCCGGTGATCTCAATATCTTTGGTGTCCACAACCGTATCAGCCTTGTTCATCGTCCAATGCGCTGTGCAGACCATTCCACTGAGGTCAAGGGCTTCTCCAATCGTATACGTTGTCTTGTAATCACCGGAAATGTCCAGCTTATAGCAGATAGGCGTTGTTGCATCTTCAACTTCCATCGTCAAGTTGCTGGCATCTTTGCCCAAAGGATCATCTGTACGATTATGATTCTCTTTCGTCACGCCATAAATATCAGGGAGCGACTTCGATGTATCGAAGTATGTCGCACCGCTCGCTGTTTCGTGCGTTTCACAACTGGTATCTACATAATCAACAGCTCCGATTCCTTGTTCAGCCCCGCAGCCCTTCAGGTAAGCGTTTCCAGCAATGTTGTCAAACTTATTCAGGCTGCGATAGTATCCGATGATGCCGCCCACATTCTTTGCGCCGCTGACCTTGCCGGAAAATGTATTTCCGGTAATAGAGTAGCTATTCCACGCTTGATTGACCTTCATGTCGCCGCCGGTAATTCCGCCGACGTTCTCATTGCCATTGATAGAACCGGAAGCCACGCACGCCTCAATGGTTGTCTTAATGCCGTTCGGTGCTGCTGCACCGGTATACATTGTACCTGCAATACCACCGGCAAATTTGCCGCTGGCGATTACCGTGCCGTCAAAGCTGCATTTGCTGACTGTGCACTGTCCCATAGCATTGTCACGGGAACCAATGATGCCACCTACATAATCCACACCTTTGACAGTGGCATGGCTGACACAATTTTCGATGATGCCCTGGAATCGACCGGCAAATGCGCCAATCTCGCTTTGAGTGCCGTCATAACCGACAACGACATCTTTTTCAATGGTACAGTTACGGATGGTCGTAATAAAAGCGGCACTCGCCCCGGCAAAGCCGTTAACATCCATATCTACTTCTGCACCGATTAAGCCAGATTTCAGCGTCTTGGTGCCGGATTTAAGCGTCACATTTTCGATGATGATCGCAAAAGTGTCTTCACTTGTAAAGCCGACACCGTGAAGACCATCTACCAGACCGTAGCCGTTGATCTCTTCACCGTAGATGTTCAGATCCTTGACCGTGGCGTTCTTAACATAAGCCAGCAACGGTTTGCCACCTTTGGGGACAGTCAGGAGTTTGCCGTTGCCGAGGATCGTGCCGGAGAAAGCACGGAGGTTATCCTTCTCATCGGGATTCCGAGGATCAAATTTGTTAGTTCCATCTACCGTGCATCCGATGGGAGTCCAGCCGTTCGGCAATGTAATATCGGAAACAAATTTAAAAAATACTCCATCAAAGGAAAGACCGGAATTGACAGAATCCCGTATGTATTCAATATCCGAAACAGTAGCAATCTCATAGGGGCTGTCAGCCGACCCATCACCGTTCATATCGGTTTTCCAAGGATTAACTGTGACCTGCGCACACTCCGTTGTTGCGGTCGGGCTTGTTTTTCCATCAAAGACCTTATATACGACGCAATAATACCATGTCGTGCCGACTGTATTAGTAGGAACTATAAGACTGCTTTTTGTCTCTCCCTGAAGCAACTGCCCGTTACTATTGTCGTTGACCGTATTACTATACCACTGATAGTGGAACTGTACGCCTAAGGCGGCATCTTTCAGCTCTACTTTCAGAGGAGTTGCTTCTTTTCCAAAATCACAGGTAATAATTTTGGGGGCTATGCTAACTTTGGGCGCATCCAAAGCTTCTGCACTTATTTTGATATTGTATCTATAAGATGTCGAATAAGAGAAGCCGTCTACAATGTTGGTAACCTTGCAAGTATAAAAAACTGCTCCGGCCACAGCGTCGGTATTCACAAGGCAGGTTGCCTCGGTGCTTACTACAGCTTTTGTAGACAAAAGAGTCCATTCATATACAGTGTCCGCACTTATACTTTCAGCATCAATATACTCGCTTGAATCCAAATAAAAGTCTTTGGTTCCTTGCGCTACTGTAAGTTTGATACCGGCAGCCGAGGGCTTTGTTCCACCTACAAACGTGGGGAAATAATCCTTTTCTATACACTTTACGTTGAGAGTGTATTCTCTCGCTTCGACTCCCTCAACTTTGCTGCTGATACGAATATTGAGGGATTCATCACCACTGAATGTCTTGGTAACCGAAGAGCCTGCTCCATCTATGGCAGTTGTATCCACGTTTTGAATTCCACCGCCAGCCGTGATTTTCACGGAACTATTTGCCACAACAGTCGTGGTGTATGTCCCATCAGCCAGTAACTGCATAGGACGGGTGTTCTTTGCTCCTGCAGTTTCTGTAACAGATAGTTTAGTCACATCGCAAAAAGGAACTACAGTGTACTCAACCGATTCTCCATCGTAGGATAACTCGATAGTTTTTGTCCATTTGAGGTTATTAGCCGATATGTACCGGAAGAAACTATATTGTTCTCGGTAACTTCCATTGATGCTTACTGTTCCAGCATTGGATTCCTTTAGTGTAAGAGTTTCCTTTTCGTTTCCGTCTATATCAAACTCGCTATACGCAACAGAAAATTGTTCAGTACTATCTGATTTAATAGTGAAATCAAGAATAGCGGTCTTAGACATTAACGATACAGGAATATAGATCGTATTTTTACCATTGTCTTTAATGCTTGCTAATTTAACGCTTTGTGAACTGGTTGCAATATAGAATTCAAAGTTGCCTATGCTTTTGTTTTCTGAATCAGTTTCAGAATCATTTTGAACTGGATCTAAGCCGTTGTTTCCATCGGAAACTTCCTCTACGTTGTCAACGCTTTGCTCTGCTGTTTCGACGGAGGGTATCTCCTTGAGCTCAGAGTCCGTTGCGGCAAATGCCTGAGTGGGCAGCACACCTATCATTAGCACAAAAGCCAATGCGCAGGCAATAATCTTGCGCCCATTTCGTTTCTTCATTGGTACCTCCTACGCATTTAGACTTTCTCCTGTGTTCATGGAGATAATCTAATGACTTGTTGATAGAACTCTTTGACCAAACGCAAATAAATGCTATTCAAAATGCGGAGGGGCGGGCTATCCCGCCCCTCCGCATGAGAAATTTTTAGGTCAATTCACATCGTACAGAGTATAAGCGCTGAAGTCAAATACAATTACCATTCCATCAGTCAGGGAATAGTTGGTGCCATACAGGCTGAGGGCCTGAATGCTGTCACCCTGAGTGCAGGCGATGTTCCAACCAAAGCCACGGTAAACATTGTAGGTAGTTCCGGCAATGGTCTCCTGCGTAGTCGGCTGATAGGTGGGCTGCACGGGTGCTACGGTATGGATATAGCCACCATTCGGAGTGTTAATGGTATCCCAGCCGCCAGCGATATCCGTATAGCCATTCAGCATGAGCGCAACAATAATTGCATCCAGTACATTGGGGTTCGGATTTTCTTCGGTGTAGGAATCAGGAGCGCTGTACAGGCTGCGATCCATGAGTGCAGCGATGGTGTCGCTGTCCAAAACCATAGGCGTGAATTCTTCGTCGAACGGCAGCTGAGTCATCCAGTCGGAAGCATCAGGCTCCCCGTCCTTGATGTACGCTTGCTGACGAGGGGCCCCATTGGCAAAGCCTCCTTCGTCAAACAAGCCCTCTGTGATGTACACGGTCACCGTGGCGGGCTCATTCGTGTCCGTGGTGGCAGCTGCGGCCGGGACGACCAGCACAACGACCATCATGACAGCCATGATCAGGGACAAAAGTCTTTTCTTCATGTTGATTTCCTCCTTAGAGAATTTTTATTATAATTATAAACTCGCTGCCGCTTTGGCAACGTGCTTACCCAAATATGTTTGCCGTTCAGAGAGCGGCTTCTGTCGGCTCGGCTTCGCAAGGCTCGTCCGCCTGCTTGGCCGCCGCCCGTGCGGCGTTGACCCGCTGGCGCTCCAGATTTTTCTTTTCCCGTTCCGCCCGTTTGGCGTCCCGCTCCACCCGGTACAGCTCGATTTGGCGTTTCTTTTCCCGCTGATATCGGCCATTGGACCGGTTATGCGGGTGGCTGTACGCAGGATTCAGGTGCGCCGACCGCAGAGCGTCCGACCAACTGCCGAACCGCTCGGCAATGTAGCTTCCGCCGACGATCTCGCATGGGGCAGGGGACCGTCCCCAATGTTCGGCGCAGCGCCGCAGATAACAGGCCAATTCCGCCAGCGTATCCCCGGCATGACGCTCCGCAAAGGCCCGGTCCTGCTCGTCCAGAGCCGCCCGTGTCCGCTTTGCGATATGCTGTTCGTGCCAGTTCCTGCCGTCAAAATTCTGAGCGCCAGCGACCTTACCCATAGGGGCACACCTCCTCCGTGTTCGTAAATGGTAAAAATAATACGCCGATAAACCCATAATGGGTCATCAGCGTACACTCCTGCCATATAGCACCACGGAGAGAGCGCCCGCTGCCCGGAATCCTAAACTACACAATTCTACTGACTTGCGCCACGAGGATTTTCCTCTGCGTCTATGATCTACCTTCTCACGATTTCTCGCAATGACGGGCTTTCGCCCCAGCGGTTTCCCGCCTCGATCATATCCTTGCGCTTACAGTGCCGACCGCATGGGGCATTACACCCCTTTCCTTTTAGGCAATCACCTGGCCGTTTCCGGCTCGGATGACCGCCGTGTCGCATCATCGGATTCAATTATTTTATTTTCGAGAATCAACTTAGGCTTGATGGGGAATGATAGAATAGGAATTCCGGAAATGGGGTTTCGTAAATTTACCCCATTTGCGATACCTAAATCTATCTAACCATCCATATTATATCGGCACTCACCGCAAAAGTCAATGACCGTATTGCCGGAATTTAGCAAAATCTCATGCAAATTACAAATACGCATGATAGTTATACTCGGTTTCAGCGCATTTGTGCCAACTGTATCGGTCAAAACGGGAAATGCAAGTAAAATACGCCGTCAAATACATCGTCAAGGAGGAGCCTATATGCCGAAGCGTGGAGAGAACATTTACAAGCGAAAAGATGGCCGGTGGGAGGGGCGGTATATCCGGGGACGGTCGCCCTCCGGCCGGGCCGAGTACGGCTATGTTTATGCCGGAAGCTATCGGGAGTGCCGTGCGAAACGGCAGAAATGTTTGGACGCCTGTCGAGAAGCGCCGGTAGCAGCTTCCTCGCTCACACTGAATCAGGCTGCGGAGCGGTTCCTTGCGGACAAGCAGGATGACTTGAAACGGTCCACCCTTGCCAGGTACACCTATGTACTGGAACACTATATTCAACCCGTTTTGGGGGCCGTTCTTCTCAGCCAACTGACGGCGAACCAAATTTCCGAATTTCTTCGTCGGTTACAGAAAAACGGTCTTTCCGGGAAGAGCGCCAGAGACGTGGGGGTGTTATTGAAGTCCATCCTGAGATACAGCGCCAAAAAGCTGGACTGCCCCAGTCCGGGGATGACTGTGGAGCTGCCAGCGTATCGACGAAAGCAGATCGACATCTTCTATCCGGACGAGATCCAGCGGTTGGCACAGATGATCATGGACGAACCGACGACAACCGGTATCGGCATTTTGCTGACACTGAACACCGGCTTGCGTCTTGGGGAGCTGTGCGCCCTGCAATATAAGGATATTGACCTGCGGAATGGGGTAGTCCATGTCCGCAAAACCGTACAGCGCATCCGCAGCGGGGACCGCACCAGTCTGATGGTGCTGCCGCCCAAAAGTGACAGCGCCCGGCGTACTATCCCACTGCCGGGGGACATGGCCGCCCTTCTGCAAAAGCTGGTCCAGTCCCATCCCAACGGCGAAAACTATCTCTTGACTGGGAAAAATGTGCCGATGGAGCCACGGACAATGCAATACCAGTACCGGGCTTTGCTGAAAGCAGCGGGTATCCCGTACCGAAATTTTCACACGCTGCGGCACACATACGCCTCCCGCTGCGTGGAGCGTGGGATAGATGTAAAGAGCCTGAGCGAGATGCTGGGTCATGCGGATGTCCGCACTACACTTCAAGTCTATGTCCATTCGTCCCTGGAGCACAAAATGCGGGTGATCCAAAGCATTTGCTTCCTTGCTCCGGCGCTGGCCGCAGAATTTGCGCCGTCACCGTCTCCGTCAGTTTTTCCGGAAACGCTCCAATATCAACAGCTTTTGGCAGCGCTATCGCAAATGGGGTAAATTTACGAAATCTACAGACGCTTTCCTTTTCCGTGAGTTTACTACAAATTCATTATACTATTTAGCACATTATCGTCAATTCGTTTGTTGCGTTGCTTTTCAGAAAAATGGTGCCACCCGATGGGGTGACACCATTTTCTTTGTTACGAGCACAGAACACCATATCCCAGAATCTCGTAATGTCCTATGGGATAGCGGTTCACCCGGCAGAGGTTTCCGGAATTGCCCTCTACGGTGTAGATGATTCCGTCCTCCACCTTCTGGACGATGCCCACATGGTCAGCCTCCCCATCCTGGGGGCCGGAGCCGCCCTTGTTGTCCCAGTCGAAGAAGATAACCATGCCGGGAACAGGCTTGGCGGAGCCGTCCAGCCATTGCCCACGCTCCTGAAACCACTGCACGCCGTTTCCGCAACCGGAAAATTTCGGGCAGACACCGGTGTCGATATAACCGCACTGGTCGGCACACCAGCTGACAAAGCAGGCGCACCACTCCACACGGCTGCCGAATCCGTACCAAGACCAGTATGGTCCGCCGCCTATATTTCCGACCTGCGACAGCGCTACCGTAACGATGGCATCGTCCCCGGAATAGATGCCGTAGAGAACGGATGACCACAATTTGCGGTTTTCCTCGGCAAGCAGTTCGGAAAGCTGCTGCCGCTGGTCGGCGGTGAAATTGAATTGCTCAGCCATTTCCTCGGCGGTTTTGTGGCTGACCGTGATATAGAGATAGGTGCGTGTGACCGTCGTGACGGTTTCCACGATGTTCCCGTGGCCGTCGTCGGTTTCGGTGATGACATCCTCAGCCTTGCTCTCGGTGTGGGAAGACAGGTCGTTCATCTGCCAGAAAATATCCTTGAGGATGACTTTCTTACTATCGTCCACCGTGGCGACCTCCTGCGGATCATCGGGGTCAGCAGTGGTTTTCACCGCATAAACGGCCAGCACCTCCGGCCAGACGGCGCGGGAGCCGGACATTTCCAGTTCGTCATAGGTGCTGTCTGCCCTTGCGGCATCAATCTGCGATTGATAATCAGCGTTGATCTCCTGCACGGCCTGCCGCATGGTCTGTCCCGTGCCGCTGTCCTCGCCGGAGAAGAAGATGCCGAAGCAGGAGCCGACGATCAGCCCGATCAGACAGATAACGATAATTACGACAACGGCGATCCACCCGCCCGCAGCGATGGCGGCGATCAGCGCCTTTGTTCCGGCAATGATGGCTTTGACGGCGGCAGCGGCAGCCTTGACCGCCGCCTTGATGCCTGCCGCAGTCGCTTTTGCTGCCGCACGGGCGGTCTGCGCCGCAGTTTTGGCGGCTTTTGCCGTGGCCTGCGCAGTTTTCTGTGCCGTTTTTGCCGCAGCCTGCGTCGTTTTTATGGTCGTCCGGGCGGTCTGCTCGGCAGTCTTGATGGTTTTCTGCGTGGTCTTGACCGTCGCCTTTCCCGTAGATTTTGCCGTCTGCTTGATGGTCTTGCCGCTGCGGTCTACCGTTTTGATCGTCTTTTGCGTGGTATCGGCAGAGTGGCGCACCCGCCGCATGGTGTCCTGTGCCTGTTTCTTCGGCAAGTCGGTCTTTCTTCGCTGAAAATAATCCCTTGCCTTGGAGATATTCTCCTTGGTGGTTTTTACACCCTTGCGGCCGGCCTTATC
>OIWQ01004117.1_pt1 | contig 12105 bp, 6 predicted proteins | sample 1587571 | NCBI WGS metagenome assembly OIWQ01 (sample SAMEA3888910, study PRJEB22519) | human gut metagenome | biome: human gut; feature: human-associated habitat; material: faeces | place: Denmark | collected 2010 | reverse complement strand
ATAAGACTGTCTTATTAGATACTGCAGATGCAGCGATTGCTCATCAGTTCTTAGAAAATGTAGAACATGTACTAGATGGTAGAACACTTGATTATGTAGTCGTCAATCATATGGAGCCTGATCATTGTGCAACACTTTGTGATATTGTAGTACGTTATCCTGATGTAAAGATTGTGGGTAATACTATGACATTCCGTATGATGAAGCAGTTCTTTGATTTTGATTTAGATCAGCATGCTATAGTCGTCAAGGAAGGCGATACTTTAGAAACTGGACATCATGTATTAAACTTCGTTACTACACCAATGGTACATTGGCCTGAAGTCATGATGACTTATGATTCTACAACTGGTATTTTATTTAGTGCGGATGCATTTGGTACTTTTGGTGCACTTCATGGCAATCTATTTACAAGTGAAATGGATCTAGATGAATCATTCTGGAATGAAGCAAGACGTTATTATACAAATATTGTTGGTAAATATGGTGTACAGGTGACTAATGCATTAAAGAAAGCATCTACACTTGATATTTCAATGCTTTGTCCACTGCATGGGCCTATCTGGGATGAAGATATTAACTTAATGGTAGAACATACTGCTTCTTGGGCTGCTTATAAACCAGAAGTAAAGGGTGTTATGATTGCTTATGGTTCTATTTATGGTGGTACTGCCAATGCAGCTGAGATTCTTGCAAGTAAGTTAAGTGAAAAAGGTATTCACAACATTAAAGTATATGATGTATCTAAGACTGATCCATCTTATATCTTATCTGAAAGTTTTAAATATTCTCATTTAGTATTTGCAAGTGCATCTTATAATGCAGGTTTATTCACACCTATGCAGAACTTATTGATAGAAATCAAGGAACATCTTTTACAGAATCGTACATGTGTTTTAATTGAAAATGGTACATGGGCACCAAGTGCTAAGAAGACTATGAAAGCTATTCTTGAACCATTACCTTGGAATTATATTGGTGAAGAGCTCACTATTAAATCACGTATGAAAAATGCAGATTATGAAAAAATTGAAACTCTTGCTGATGTGATTGTAGAAGATATGAATGAAGAACATCAAGTTAAGGAAGAAGCTCCTGTGCGTAAATGGCGCTGTAAGATTTGTGGTTATGAATATAGCGGAGAAGAACTTCCTGAAAACTTTATTTGTCCTCTATGTAAACATCCTGCTTCAGATTTTGAAGAAATAACTGAATAATACATACAGTCAAGCCGAAGAAACATTTGTTTCTTCGGCTTTTCTATTGACAACATATATACATATTCATATAATCAAATATGTAAAAACGTTTATATGAGGAGGAGCCATGGAAAAGAGAAATGAATTCTTAAATGCGAATGAAGATGTTGTTTCAAAAGTTTTAGAGAATCAGCCTGATGATGAATATCTTTATGATTTAGCAGATTTATTTAAGACATTTGGTGATTCTACAAGAATCAAGATTCCATTTATCCGCATTGGCCATCACGATTTCAAAAGCCCTTGTCAAATCTTCGACAGGCACCTCTTGCCTTCCCGCTGGCATCCTGTATTTGACGACAAAGGCTGCAATGCCGTTCTGATTTAGCCATTTTGCCACAGAGACTCCCTCCGAGCCGAAAGAGAGTCCCTTGTATCCACCACCGGGACAAACCACGACTGCTTGACTACTCGGTTTATCCGTAAGGTACACATGCAATTCAGGCATTTCATCATCAAGGGAAGCAATCTTCTCAAATTCAGCCTTACCATATAGTGGTAGAACTAAGTTCTGTGCATTGACAAGCACAGAACCCAGCGTTATTAAAATGATTAAAAATAAATTTCGCATATTATTTGATTTCAACACTAACTACATATTTGATATCATCAGAAGCAGCTGCTATACTTATGTCATATCTACCCTTTTCCAAACTCCATCCACCCAACTGTTCATCCCAAAATGCCCAGTCATCAACAGGAAGTTCCACTTCAACCACTTTGGACTCACCTGATTTCAAAGAAGTGCGTGCAAACCCTTTAAGTTCTTTTACAGGCCGTTCGGAAGACGGGTTGATTTGAGAAACATAAACCTGAGATATTTCGTCACCGTCACGTGTTCCCGTATTCTTCACACTGAACGACACCTTTACCTTGTCACCAGGACTGTAGACGAAGCTATCGGTCCCTGCATCCGAATATTCATAGGAAGTATAGCTCAAACCATGTCCGAAAGCATACATAGGGGTAATATTCTTAGAATCGAACCATCTGTATCCGACATAGATATCTTCTGAATATGTCACGGTTTCATTAACTCCCGGATATGCTTCGGGTCCAAACGCATGAGCTCCGCAATCTTCAAGGGTTGCAGGAAATGAGATAGGTAGTTTGCCTGACGGATTGACATCTCCGGACAACACGGAAGCTATGGCATGTCCAGACTCGGAACCGCAGTACCATGCCTGCACAATGGATGGGACATCTTCAGCAAAACGCAAATCCACGGCATTTCCGGAAACAAGAACCAGTACGACATTGCTGTTCACTTCAAGAATTCTACGTATGAGTTCCGGCTGTCCATAAGGAAGGTTGTACGATTCTCTGTCATATCCTTCGCTGTCCTGCCTCCAGTTATGATTAAGACCTCCCACAAATATCACAAGATCACTTTCCCTAGCAAGTTTTACCGCTTCTACCGCCAACTGCATATTGTCATAAGCCGGAGAAGCGATCCTTCCGTCTATCATTGGAGTATAAGCACTATATCCCCTTGCAAAAGACACTTCCACTTCTTTTCCAAAACGCGATTCGATACCCGCAAGCGGAGTAATTTCATATCTTGGTTTAAGAGCAGCAGCACCTCCATTACTGGCATGAGTTCTGACAGCATTTTCCCCTATTACAGCTATTTTCCTGCATTTTTTAGTATCTACCGGAAGAATATTATCGCGATTTTTCAACAATACTATCCCTTGCTCTGCGATATGGCGTGCCAAGTCAGTATGCTCTTTCGTATTAAAACTTCCCCAAGGGCGATTGCGGTTCATTGCCGTTCTTAGATTAAGTTTAAGAACACGTCTGACCTTATCGTCAAGTTTTTCCATAGGTACTTTGCCATTACGAACAAAATACAGGAGAGAATCAGCCATATAATATTCATTATATGGTTTTAATGTTCCCATTTCTATATCAAGTCCGTTCATTGCAGCCTCATACGCATTCTTTGTTCCGCTCCAGTCCGAGATGACTGCTCCGTCAAATTTCCACTCCCCTTTAAGAATATCATTGATGAGATAGTTATTGTGGCAGCAGTATTGTCCTCTGAATTTATTATATGCCCCCATTACAGACCATGCACCAGCCTCTGTTACAGCAGCTTTAAAGGCAGGAAGATAAATCTCTCGCAGTGCCCTTTCAGACACCTCTACATTAACGGTATCTCTCTGATACTCCTGATTATTAAGTGCAAAGTGCTTCACACATACAGCAATACCGTTATCTTGAATGGCTTTGATATACGGAACAGCAATTTTCGAAACTAAAAAAGGATCTTCACCCATATACTCGAAGTTTCTTCCGTTAAGAGGTGTCCTTGCGATATTTACTCCCGGAGCAAGCTGAACGTCTTTCTCCCGATAGTTCGCCTCTTCACTGAGAGCTTGACCGTATTGAGACGCAAGTTCCATATTCCAGCTGGATGCAAGAACCGTAAGAGCCGGAAATGCCGTACAGGAATCATTGGTAGTTTCCGCTTTTGTCCAACTGTTGTAAAGGACTTCGCTTCTTACACCGAACGGTCCGTCATTCATCCACAACTCAGGAATGCCGAGTCGTTGCACTCCGGGAGAACTGAATTTGGACTGAGCATGACATAATGCCACCTTTTCTTCCAGCGTAAGACGTGGAATAATATCTTCTACTCTCTCGTCTATCGTTTTGGATTCATCAAGATAAACGGGCAATTGTCTGTTAGTTCCTGTTTTGGATCCTGATGTACACGCGGATATCAAAATAAGGACAGACAATACAGTCATCGTAATTCTACTCATAACTAATTTAATTTTAAATTTCATTTACAATATTCAACCACCGGAAGCGTCGTCATTCTTATCCTTGTACATCCGGACGGTACCATTTCTATCTCTTCACATTCTGACGAAACCTGAATTTTCTCTTCAGGTAGCCCAGGGGTCGTATCACCCAAAAGTCGCCATTCAGGAATTTCAAATGCAGTTACTTTAAGCTTGACAGGTGTTGAATCTGGTGTCCACGGGAATCCTTTCTTCCCTGTGTTCACCACTGTTATTTCAGGGTTTTCAGGCAGACCGAAATTCCACTTAGAAGCAGGGGTCACGTTATATGCAGGAAAAGCTACAGATGTTTTGAACTGGTCCTTTATGATCTCAACATTCTCATCAATATCTACAGAATACAGCAATGGCCCCATATATACATTAATTCCGGCATCAGTTCTTTTCTCTGCCCTCGGCTTCATATCGATGTCCAACTCTACGACATCCCCATCCTTAAATCGTCTTTCTATCGTACTGAACCCTCCTGCATGATATTCTTTCGGCTGTTCTGCATTGACTGTCAACTTTGCATTCTCTACCCATGATGGAATCCTCATGGTAAACGGTATTCTGACAGGAGCACCATCGAGAGCAAACCTGAATGTTATTTTCCCGGAGAAAGGATAAGAAGTATCTTCCGTTATACATACTTTTGTGCCATTAATTTCTGTCCTATATTCCGACGGACCGTACAAAGCGGCAACTATCTCATGCTCGTCACCATTCATCCACATCCTTGAAATATAATTCGGAAACATCCTGTGGACATTGCCGGAACAACATTCAACATCAAAACCCGGTCTGTAAGCCTGACGTGACAAGCCCTCTTCACCATACGGAGCCATGGAACTTTTTTCAGTTGCCAATAACTGATTCGGAGATGAGAAGTACTGCAAAGCCTTGAAATCTTTATTAATAGCTCCCAAGGCTGCATTATACACAGCTGATTCCATCTTATCCGCCCACTTAACATCTCCGGTTGCCATCAGCATGTAACCGTAACTCCATATAAAGTCACTGATATCACAGGTCTCATGCAGCGCTTCCGCATGCTTAGGAAACAAGCTTTCATATGAAGCCGGTATCCCATCTGGAAGTTCGTTTTCCCGTTCCACGGAAGAATAGAAACCAAGCGCGGCATCGAAATATTCCTGCCTACCGGTATAAAGATACAGAATCAACGGCTGTTTGGAAACTTCAGCAGCCGTCACACCATGTACGTCAATCGGCTTTGAAGAGACCATATCTCCATGGATGAACACTTCATTGTCTTTTGTTCCCCCGTTCATACTGAACAGATCCCAAATATGCCCGGCTTTCTGCAAGATTTCCTTGTCGCCCGTATATGAATACATTTTGCACATACTTTCTATGATACAAGTCTGCCTGTTGGTCAAAGTATCATTCAAGACAGAAAAATGTTTTTTCAGCAGAACCGGAATCCTGTCGTCTTCGGTATAGTCGTAATATGCAAGCAACGTCCGTGCGAATACAGAAAATGCCCACTGGTTCTCACCAAGGGTTTCCGGACCTAGCATTCCGTTCGCCCGGGGATGGGATAAGACATATCCGACATTGTCGGAACCGAGCTGCATAAGTACGCTGTCTCTCAGGAATATTCCACACCTATACAGACCGTCAATCATATATCCCGACTGTTCATAAGGCCACCAACCTTTCGCTATCGGATTCCCTCCCTCCGGGATTATTCCATTCCACAGACATGTGTTATAAGGATAACCAGACTCCTTGCGATTAAGCCCGAGGCCGTCTCTCTGTCTCTGTAATATTTCTCTTAACCACGAAGACGGCCTTATATTTTCTATATTCGCTTCCTTATATACTCCATAATATTCAGGAGTGTCAGTCACATCAGCACATGAGCCAACCCCCAAGACAAGACCGACCGCAATAAACAATCTAATCAACTTCTTTTTCATGATTATCGGTTTTCAATATTTTATTTTTTCTCATCCATTCTACCAGTTCGACAGTCCAGTCATGTCCATAACCATCGACAGTAATTTCAAAAGCTCCGTGTCCCCCATCATCGACAGTCTTCCAATCCAATGGAACTCCGGCCTCCAAGAGTTTTTCCCTGACACTAAGTGCAAAACCGTAACCGCTGTCATTAGTCGCATGACGCATAAAAAAAGGAGGAGTCTCAGCATCAAATCTGAACGGCCATTTCTGTTTCCCGTAATACCAACTCGTTAATGGAATCACATAGTCAGGGCGCGAAAAGGCGTCTGGGCAATCGGCTGAAGCCAGCCTCAATACAATCAGCGCACCTGCCGACTGTCCTGCTACTCCGATTGCATTTTCATCTATATTCCACTCGGAGGCTTTCTCTCTGACTGTCCTTACGGCTTGTCTTGCATCTTCCAAAGCCACGTCAAGTCCACGTTTCACCCTGTATTTTACACCGATTACCGCTACTCCATATGGCCTCAACAGCTCTGCCGCCTCACGCGCATTTCTGATAAAGCCGGTATAGCTCAATCCTCCTCCCGGGAAAAAGATTACCACCGGAGACTTCTCTGACTGACGGGGAAGGAAAACTTCCAATTCCGGTTCGGAAATCCTGTCGATACGCGCTATTGAATTGATATATTCCGGCCCGGAATATTCATAATCGGGAATTTCGCCCTGCCATACAGGCAGCCTTTCAATACCTCTATTTCCTTCTGCCATACCGGTCCACCATTGAGACACGGCATCTGCGATATATGATATACACCGCTTCCAGTCATAACTTTTCTGATTGGTACAAAAGCCCTCATAATCAGCAAAATCACAATTACAGGAAACAATTTGAGCCGTATCGGATGTCATCCATAATATGTCGGTATTTTGCCTAGCAGCCATCAAGCGGATTTTACAGAAAGTATTCTCATTAGTATTCAAATCTCTGCATTGTATGACAAATACCCTATATCTTCCTGTCTTTTCCGTAGATATGATCTCCGCGGCTTCCTTTATTCCCCTTACACAGCGGTATGTTACTTCCGGGTTGTCCGTCAAATCCAGTATTTTCAGCCCGGAAGCAATTTGGTTTTCAATATAGGTGGCACTTTCTTCAGGGAAATCCACTCCAAGAAACAGCACGGACGGAACATCCGGGAGTTTTCCGGCACTAGGCCACACCGGACAGAAAGTCATCGCAAACAAAATAACAAAGAAAAAAAGCTTCATCTCAAAATGGAATCAATAATTCGGAACACTCTATTTAATCTTCAATTTAAAACCCCAAACCAAATCGCAAGGAGGATTCTTTCTGACAGACTCCGGTATGATTATTTCTATTCCGTCTCCAGTTTTTTTCCATTTGAGGGGACGATTATGCCCCATCAGAAATACCGATTTGGCAGAAACCGGAACGAATGATCTGATTTTCACCACAGACGGCATATATTCATCCTTGCCATTCAAGTAAAAGGCATATACGTTGTTATCTTTTGAAGTAAACGCTATTCTGTCCTCTTTGTAAGGAGCAATTGCTTTCGTTCCATGGATACCCTCTGAGTTAACCTGCATCCAGTCACCGATTTCCTTAAGTCGCTGATATGCCTCCGGAGCAAGTTCTCCGTCAGGACCCGGTCCGACATTCAGTAGAAAGTTTCCTCCACGTGAAACTATCTGTACAAGGGTAGTCAGAATGTCATGCGTGGATTTGTAACTATCATCTGGTTTGTATGACCATTGAGTAGCCATAGTCATACAAGCCTCCCAAGGATAGTCCAAGGCACGATCCGGTATTTTCTGTTCCGGAGTCCTGTAATTTTCATAGATGGTATTCGTATGTCTTGCCACCATCATGATTCCAGGCTGATTGGTTCTTACCGTCTTTGCGAATCTTTCCCACTGCGGATGCCTGTCAGGAGAAGCATCGCACAAGTCGAACCACAGCATGCCGAGGTTACCGTACTTTCCTCCGGTCAGTTCATTCAACTGATTGTTGATAAAGTCATTTAAGCGCTGCCATTTTTCCGGGAACATTTCAGGAGGATAATTTATATTCCTGTCTTTGGGAGGGAAATAATCCCACCAATAGTCATTATTGTTCCAATCTGCTATGGAATAATAAGCACCTGCCATCATACCTTTGCCACGAAATGCATCGAAAATTCTCTTTGCAATGTCAGCATTCGCATCTGTGTGGAACGGACATTCGACATCGGTTATTTTATAGTCGCTGTACTGAGTATCGTACATATTGAATCCGTCATGATGCTTAGTTGTGAAGACCACATATTTCATTCCAGCATACTCCGCCGCTCCAGCCCATTTTTCAGGATTGAATTTTACAGGATTGAATGTCTTTTTCAAATCTTCATACTTCCGGACATAGTCAAAATAGTTCATTCCTTCCGGCCTCACCATACAGAATTTATATGCTTCCGGACAAATGGACCAGGACTCTACTATACCCCATTGGCTGTATGTTCCCCAATGGATAAACATACCGAATTTCATATCCTGCCACTTTTCTATATTTTCCCTTACAATGCTTTCCTCCGGATAGATATAAGGAGGTTTACTGTCAGTATTCTTTTTGTCCACCATCGGATCCTGTGCAAATACTGCAATTCCTCCGATAAACATGGCCAAAAGCGATGCTATTACTTTTTTCTTCATTTTCCTCATTTTATTTAGAATCAATACTTCTTGCTTCGTAAATCTGGCGGGCTATAGTTTCCCCGATAAGATTATATGCGTATTGGCTGTAATGGATGTCATCCGTCATCATATTCATCTGTGGAAAAAGCCAAGGATCCGCAGCTACAAGATGAACTCCATGCATTTTTTCAGACAGTCTGCGTTGTGCCGCACGAACCTGATGATAGCCCTCTTGCGGACGGTCGACATATTGTCCTGTGAGGACTATATAAAAAGGAAGGTCGGCATCATGAAGATGCTTTCTGAACCGGAGTATAAGATTGCGAAGCGCCGCCTCATAATCCTCACCGTCCATTTTCCCATCATTGATAGCATTTGCGTCACGTTCTCCTTGAAGCCAGATCACCCCACTGAATTTCAATCCTGTAACGGCAATCGCAGAATTACATTTAGCCATCGCTGCATCGAACAAAGGCAAGACACCCTTTTCCGCCCAAGTACCGTAGATTGTCTCTCCTGTAGTGGAGCATGCACTTCCTCCCCTCGCCGCAGATACCACTACAACCGAATCACCTGTCATTTTATTAAGGTTCCACGCGAACGAAGGACTGATGCTGCCGCTGTTCGCCTTGCCGAAATACTTGCCGTTCTCACCTACTGGGTCCTGCAGTATTTTCAACGAATCTCCGGATTGTACATAGTCGAAACACTCTTTGCTATAGTATTTCATCGAAGTTCTTCTATCACCCATTCCGGAAGCATTACTCTGTCCAGCTATGAGCCACATACTCTTTTGGGCAACTCCCGAAACGGACAGCCCCGCTAAAATCAACAATATAAAAAATCGTTCCATAAAATCGTTTATAGTGAAATTTCAATGACATTCATACCCCATGGAGCAAAATCAAGATTGATCTGCCCTTTCTTTCCCGCCGATCTAATAATTTTACCCTGAAGAGCCTTAGCAGAACGGAAACCTGTCTTATTCGCAACTAACTGCGACAAATCCAGAGTTACAGTGCATGACTGACTGTCATTAGACTGACACATTGCAATCAAGTATAACTTCGTGCCGTTCTCTGACAAAGCGGTAAGGAATTCAATCTCCGGATTATCGCAACCGACCATATCCGGTCTGAACAGAAGATCCGCTTTCTTACCGTAAATATTACCGGGTGCAAATCCATATGTGACATGTGGGCCAACCTTAGGAGTCATGTAGCCATATGGAAACGAAATATTACTGTCCGAACGCAAACCAGCCTCCGCAATCAGATAATCCACAATCCAGCCAATCTGCCAGTACGCATGCCACGGGAACATTGTGGAATATTTTTTCAACTCATTCATTCCGTGCCAGTAATAGACTGCGCATCCGCTTTTCTGATCGACAAAAGCATTTCTTCCGATTGACGCAGCTCTTGCCATAGTAAGGAAAACCGGTTCCTCCGTCCATTCATACATTTTCACGAACAAACCTGCATAACTTGATATCAAAATCGGTCCGTTTACTGCCGTACCTCGTATATGCTCCACACCAAGACCAGTCTGATTCAGCTCCCAATCTTTATATGCTTGCTCGCCGATGTATTTCGTTTCATCAGTCATTACCGGATTGGTGAATATAGACGTCGCGTAAATCATGGCGGCATCTATAGACGCCTGTTTATATGCCTTGTTACCCGTTATTTCATACAAGTCCATATAGGCACGAGATGTCTGTGCCGTACAGAAATCCCAGATATTGCGTCCATCACCGCATACTCCGAGATAATATCCTTTATCCACTCCGTTTTCCTGCTGCCAGTCTGCACCTTTGCAGGCTGCGTCAAGGTATTTCTTGTCTTTCAAGTGCTTATATGCGATGTACAATCCATACCAGGTTGGTCTGTAATCCTTAAGATCCGGGAAAGACGGTTTCATAGAAAATCTGTCATAGCCGACCTCAAAACTTCCATCATCTTTCTGCCATGCAAGCAATCTGTCACCTGCCATCCTCAACCTTTCAAGCAATTCCTTGTCATCAGGATTGAATAGAAGCATATTTCCGAAATCGACCATAGTATAATAGGTCGTATGCAAAGGTTCTATCCAATTGCCCCTTTCCGACTCCACACCGTCTATATCCGCATATTCTCCGAGAGCGGCACCGCAGAAATATCCCGGTTCTGTCTGCTGCTGAATCATTTTATAATTCCTCACATAGTGAAGACGGCTGCTCATTACGGAATCCTGCCCGTTTCGTGCAATCATAAACATGGTACCAGCGTCAGCAATCTTGGAGCCATTAGCACCTATTGTCTCACCTCTGCTCTGCCATGTTTTCCAGCTCGACTCTTTATCTTTACGCAGGAATTTCTGAAGCCGGCTCACGCGCTCGGACAAAGACACCTTGTTGGTAAGCAAATCCAAGGATGATGGTAAGGCGAAAACATCGTTCACTGCATGCTGGAATACATCGAACCAGCCCGAGTTCTTCAAGGTATAACGGAATCCAAATACCACTTCATCTCCGGCTTTGTGCTTAGCTCCCACCTGTCCGAGTACCGGATGATAAACCACGGGAGTAAGTTCATTATGCCTGTTCGCTAAACTCAATCCCAAGGAATTAGGACTCTTATCCGGAGCTTTGCCGGCTATCGGGTCGGTTTCCGTCCCCGGATCTGGAATAACAGCTAAGGTATAGCCATCCTTCGACGAATACAGCGGACACAGAGTCATCGTATTACGTTCTTGGGCAAGCATCGGAACACAAGGAATGCCCATGCTGTAAGTTTTTGCCATATTCAGATTATACTGGATTTCATTGCCATACCAATTACCCGGAATCATCGCCCATGATATATTGTTCTCTTCGAAGACGGTAATCGTAGGGGTGGCGATGGATACGGAACCGTTCGTCGACAGTCTGACCTTCATATCGACCTTTATATCAGACGGAAATAATGGATCTACCTTCCATATTGCTTCAACGTCTCCGAAACGGAGACTGTGAGAAAATTTCAGAGTACCATCGGGAAGCATTTCTGCTTTTGACGGATAGAACGTAAAATCCTTTCCCTCAAGATCCTGATCGACCAAATCCTTTGCCGGATTACGATCTATATACAAAACCGTGTAATATCCCTTGGGGGCAGGAATCTGCTTCCCGTCGATTTTAATACACGAGATATGCCAGCCATCCCCCTCCTGTTGCCATTCAAAATCAATACTGCCCGTATTAAGATTCAGTTTGGGCTGAGCGGACATCAAGACACTCACACAAGCAATGAGTAACGTAGAAAACAAATATTTCATAAATGTATTTTTCAGAAAATTATTTTTCAACTATTTCTATTTCTATATTTTGCACAGATTCTTCAGTTCCAAAAGCGGTAGCATTACGCGACACTACGGTCACCGTAAACTTACCCGGTTTGTAATATGTGTAA
>OIWQ01004111.1_pt1 | contig 12114 bp, 10 predicted proteins | sample 1587571 | NCBI WGS metagenome assembly OIWQ01 (sample SAMEA3888910, study PRJEB22519) | human gut metagenome | biome: human gut; feature: human-associated habitat; material: faeces | place: Denmark | collected 2010 | reverse complement strand
AAAATATAATTAAGCTTTACAGTACCTTTATTAATACGATCTAAATTATTGTTTAATCTACGGTAATCATCAGTAACATACTTTGAATATCTATTTATATTATCACTATCTTTTTTTATGTTCTCTGCAACTGCTTTAATCTCTGTGGTACTCTTTTTTAGCTCTATATTAGTATTTTCTACTTCTTGAATTGTATCTGCTTTATATTTTTTTAGCTCTTGGATTAAAATTGATTTATATTCTTCTATATCATTTTTTAAGGTACTTCCTATCTTCTTTATATCTAAAATGGCATTATTAATATAATCTTGTGTAGCATTTTCTAAATTACCAGGGAAAGATTTTAAAATATCTTTCATCTTGGAATTTATGTTATCTTGGAAGCTCTCTAAAATAGTTATAACTTTTTCTGTTTTTAGGAGTACCTTTTGTTCTTCCTGCTCCATAATCTCTGTTAATTCTTCTTTTCTAGCATTTAAAACTTCCTTGGTGTTAGCATTTGCTATCTCTATAAATTGTTTCTGTTCCTTAGTAAGTTCTGTTTTAAATTCTTCTCTGGTAGCTTCTAATATATTTTTGTATTCCTGCATAAATTGTTTTAATTCTTGTTTAGCATTGGCAAAAGCCGTTTCTTTCTCAACTATCTTGGTATCCACATTCTTATAACTTTCAAAAAATGCTTGTATTTTGCTTTCAAAATTAGAAAGTATACTATAATTTCGCTCTATCATCATTGTTATATCAAGTTTATCTGCCATATTCAAAATCTCCTTTCTTCTTATCAACAAAATCATCTTCAAAATCATCATTCACTGATTTTTTAATAGTATCAGTCTTTTTGGCTTCTTCAACTTCTTTTTCTATTTCTTTTGGTCTATTATCCATATATTGAGAAATTTTTGTTAATATTTCTTTATGCCCAGTTATTATTGCATTATAATTTTCTAAATCATATTCATTTTGAATAAAACTTGCTTCAGCTAAATCATTATTTGTTGATATTAAAAGACTTCTTATATTTTCATTATAAATATTATTAAATAGTTCTTGGTCAGTAACTTCATAGCGACTAGGTTGTAATTGTTGCCATTCTTCTATATCTTCTACTAATTCAATTAAGTCTATATCTTCTTTATCTAATAGCTTAATAAAATTCTGAAGATCAGTTTGTAATTTTCTATTTTCTTCTTCTCTTGCTCTTTGTTCCTGCAATTCTTTTTTCTTAGCAAGGGCTTTTTGTTCTCTTTCAAGTCTTACTTGCTCTCTAATATTTCTGTTCAATTCATTTATTTTATCCCATTCTGTATTTTGCCTTTTAAGATTATTTTGATATTCTTCAATCTCTTTTTGGTATCTATCTGCAACTTCTTGCTTGTGTTGTTCCTCTGCCTCTAATTGTTTATTAAATAAATCTCTCATAATACTTTCATATTCCAATACTTTTTCCATTCCAGTATCTTTAATTTCTTTATATTCTTGTTCCCTAATCTTTACATTATTAGATACCTTTTCAAGTTCTTTTTCAGTGGAAGCTATAATATTTTTCTTTTCTTCTAATCCCTCTTTTAATTCTGTAATTTCTCTTGGTATAGATATAATTTTCTCTTTATTATCTGCTATCTTTTCTGTGGTACTCTTAATTAAATTATCAAGGTTTTCTATTCTATCTTTTGTATTTTCTAGCTCTGAAATAGCTTGTTCTTTCTCATTGTTAGCAATGTTATACTCGGCTTGTGCTTGTTCCAATAGTGCCTTTAATCTCTCAACTTCCTTAGCCTTTTCATCTGCTATATCAGTTTTTTCAGTTACTTTAATTTCTTTACCAGGTAAATTTTCTTCAAGTGAAGATTTATTTTTATTATATTCTTTAACATCAATTTCTAAATTTGCTATTTCTTTTTCTTTATCTTTAAAATCTTGTTCTAAATTAACAATTTTATTAATATCTTGCTTGTAATCTTTGTGATTGCTTTCAAGCAACTTCTCAACTTCTCTTTCTCTTTCCAATTCCCTATTGTATTCTTTTTCTTTTGATTTTATTAAACTATTTGCAACTTCTTTTATACTCTTTTCTTTTTCTTCCATAATTTTTACTAGCTCCTTTTCAATTTGCTTTTGTCTTTCGGTTTCTAATAATTCTTCAAATGCTTTGTTATTTTCTTTCTCCCTGGATCTATCTCTGAAAAAATTACTATATATAAAAATATTCTCGTTCGGGTCTGTGAAGCTTCCTTGCTCCTGTTCCATAAGTCTATCCAGTTTAATTTTCTTCTTGCTTTCTATCTCTCCATTGCCATTTAATAGTCCAAAGGTTATAGTACCTTTTTCTTTATTATGTCTGCTAATTCCTAAACCATATTCCCTAGCAATATCAACTATATTTTCTTCGTTTACATCTAATCGCTTGTATATTTCTTCTAGCTTATTTTTTATGATATTTCTCCAGGAATTAACATCTTTAAAAGTGTTATATTCATTCTTAGTTAGCCACTTTTTGCCACCCTCTTTTTCTTTCTTCAGATGCATATATCTATATGTTTCTTCTATTCCTATTTCTATTCCATTCTTCCTACATATTTCTTCAAATAAATCTCTTTGTTTTTCATAAACAAAAACTTCTTCTTGCTTCTCTCTATGTGGCTCTTTTTCAAGTTGCTTTTCTGTTAGACTAACAAGGCTTTTACCCGTTCTAAAATTAACATTATCTATTATAATGTGTGTATGTGGATTGTCTTTATTCTGATGTATTCCATACCAAGATTGAAAGCCTTTTTTATAAAATTCGTTGCAATATTCTTCTGTTATTTTTGCTATTAGTTCTTTATCTGTTCCACTTGGAAAAGATAAAATTTCTTGGAAGCAAAATCTATCTTTATTATCATTGCTTTTATTCCAATCTTTTTTATTTAATATCATTTGTTTAAATGCAATTTCTTTATCATTTGCTACACCAATTCCCCCAGTTTTATATATTGCATTATCTCTATTTATATAATTAAATAATTGCTTTAAACCTGCTCTACTCTTTCTCTTGTTCTCTACTATTTTCATTAATACTTGCATTTTTATAACCCCCTAATTTTTGTAAAATATTAGACAAGTTTTCTTGTACTTTTAATACTTCATCAAGTTGTACATTTGCATTTGAATTAACTTTCTTTGATAATTGATTTAAGTTATTTCCTATATAATTTAACTCTGTTTTTAGCTCTCTTAATACATTTTTAAACTGTATTATCTCCCCTATAAAGTTTCTTTTTTCATCATCTAAAATTAGTAATCTTAAATACTCTGCATAAGATATATTTAATAGCTTAGATTTTAATAATAACTTATTTTTTATTTCTTCATCTGCTCTAAATTTTAATTGCTTATTATACATTTTAGCACCTACCTTTTTTTATAAAAAATATTGAAAATAAATTAATATGAAGTCTTGTTTGTTGCTACAAGAGTAAGGGTTTGGGAGTGGCGATACACTTCCAATAATTCATAAAAATGATAACACTTAAATACACTCGTGAGATGTAATTTAATGTAGAAATTTTTATAAATTAAAGGGGTATCAAAAGGGGTTTCCCCTTTGCAAGTGCGTACAGTACAATTATGAGTGAAACGAATAATGTGTACCTGTACGAAGGCACTTGCAAATTTATTTATTTTAAAAAAAATATAATATAAAATTGACAAATTTTATACTTATATTTTAGCTCCAGTAGGGTTGCTTGTCAATACTACAGGAGTGATTTTAAAATATATAAATTTCATTTTATTTTGAAGCCTTTACATTTCTTTTATTTAATGCTAAAATAGCATTAAATAAATAGAAAGGTAAGGCGATAAATAAATGGACGATAAGAATGATAAAACTTTATATGATGAGATGTTAGAAATATTTAAGAACAAGAATTATGATGTTAAAGATTTTGTTGAAACTTTAGAAATGAATAGTCTTGAAAAAAAATTAGATGAAGCATTAATTGAATTAAAAAATAAATTTAAAAGTGGAAGAATTAATGCAAGTAATTATAAAAACAAGATTAATAGAATGTTAGAAATTGCCAGTGAAAAATTACCAAAAAGAAGAAAAAAATCATCTAATTCTGAAAAAGAAACTATATCTATAACAGAAACTGAAGAAATTGAAAATCAATAAAAAATTTGACTTTATGAGAGGCTATTTAAAGCACTTAAAAATTAAAAGAGGTATTATTATATACCCCCTTTTTTTTTAATTTATTTTATTTAATAAATATTCTATTCTTGTTTCTAATTCATCTCTATTATTTTTAAATTCTTCGCTTATATCTTTACTGTTTTTGAATAAAAATTTTGACATTTTAGTATATACATTTATATAGTTTTTATTAAATAATTCTGTAAGTAAAGATGTATTATGTTCTCCTGCTTCATCATTGTCAAATAAAATAAATATATTAATTTTATGGTCTAATTCAGTTGCTATATTATTAATCTTATTTGCAATTAAATCGTGGTTGCTATCTGCTCCCCCAGTTGCAAATGCAAGACATTTATTTTTACATAAAATTCTAAATGTTATAGTATCAAATACTCCCTCAAACAAAAAGATATTATAGTTATTTTTTATAATATTATCTCTATTTACAGTATCTAATAAGTAACAATAATGTCTTGTGTTTTCTAATCTAGGAGAGTTTTTATATCTAATTTCTTTACCCTTTTTATCGTGCCAAGGTTTCAATAATCTTAGTATATAACTTTCTATGCTACAAGCAAAAACAATATTATTTTGTTCATCTAGTCCTAAGTAATTTTTTAAATAGATTAAATCTTCATAACTATATCCCCTGCTATAAAGGTACTCTAATTCATCTGCATTCTTAGTATCTACTGCACGATTAAATTTATTTAAACTATCTGCTATAAACTCATCAAAATTCGTTATCAATGGATCTAGTTTTGATTTTTTTATTTGCTCCACTGAAGAAGCACTTTCTATATTACTATAATTTAAACTTAATAAGTAGTCCACAACTTTACCAGCTGTAAGATTTTTTAAATTACTATCTATTATTTTTACAAGGTCTATAATGTCAAGGGTGCTACTGCACCCATAACATTTTAGCTTTATATGACTATCTTTTTTACTTCTAAAAGGTTTTAACCTCTTATCGTTGCAACTAGGACAGTAAAAATTGTTTATATCCACACCATAATAATTAAAAATTTTATCTTCCAGTTGATGTATTTTTTCTATCTTATCTTTAAAGGCTAATGATTTTATATTAGACATTCCTTATCACTCTACCTTGAAAAATTGGTTTAATTCTTCTGCCATTTCATCTACTGTTTTTTCAATTTTTTCAATCTTTTTTCCTTGTCCGTGGGGAGTAATCTTTATAGTTTCCATTTCTTTTGGAAAGATTTCATTATAGCTTTTTTCATTTAAAATCTTAAAAGGAATTATTAAATTATTATATTTTGCAACACTATTTTCTCCTTGTAAAAATTTATTACTTGCTATTAAATCACTAATTTCTTCTTTATTTCTTAACTTTATTCCAAAGATAAAATGATTTTTTCTTGCTAATACTTCTGTGCCTCTTTCAGTTTCAACTTTTATATTTTTTGAATTATTGTGATATTCTTTTATATCATTATATCCCTCTATTTTTGCTTTTAACATATCTAATTGTTCTCTTAAAGTTTCTGCAACAGAAATATTAGAAATTTCTAAATTCTGAACTATTTTTATTAATGCTGTTAAATTTATACAAGCATTTTTACAAGGCTCAAAATAAGTTTCGTAAGAAGCTAGATATGGATTTTGAATTTTTGCAAATTCTTCCATTTCAAGCTCAAAAATTTCTTCATATTTAGTTTTAAAACTTCTCTTGTTATCTGCATAATTTTTATTGCAAAACTCTATAAAACCTTGAATTAATATTTGTGCCATATCCTCATATTTTTGAAAACTTAAATATTGAAGCAATGCGTCTCCATCTGTTTTATCTTCTTCTTTAATTTCACTGATATAATTAATATAATCATATCTTTCTTTTTCTGAAAATAAGAAAAATGAATTTGAAAATTTAAAATTCATTATTCTTTTATCTGTTCCCCCATCTGTTTTAATTTTAATTGGATCTTCTCCAAGACAAATTAACTTTGAAAATGCTCTTAAAAATATGGGGTCTATCCCTTTTTGTTCTACTGAAAGGACTTCTTTTGCCACTAATAGCTTAAAAGTAGAATTGTCTTTAAAGTATTTTTCTGAAGTTTCGTTACAAAAAATATTATTTGAGTAAAACCATTCGGGATTGGAAAATTTGCTACCTACAAGCCTACTCAAAGATATGGTAGAACACCAAGAACTAAAATTACTAAAACTTTTTATATGCTCCATAAAAGTAGATTTTCCCGAACTGTGCTTACCTACAAAACAAATAATGTGGTGGCTCTTATTTTCTATAAAAAACCAATCAAAAATCAATGCTTTTATAAATTGTTCCTTTTCTTCAGTATCAAGTCCCAGTTTAAATTTTAAAAAGTTGAATAATCTATTTTCTTTTTTTTCCTCTAAAAAGCTTATAAAATCTGTATTAAAATAAGTAGTTGCAAGGTACTTATAACTTTTTTCCTTAACAAATTTCCATTTTTTGTTTTTTGTAGACATTATTAAAGTACCATTTTTAAAAGCTATACTTAAAAATTTTTTAGGAAAACTTGCATTCCAATTATTACCTAACTTTTCTAAAACTCTATTAATTTCATACTTTATGGCAGGAAGTAATATTTTTCTTACTGCTTCATCTGTATTTTTACTCTTAAAAAATTGGCAACAGTTCTGAACTTCTTTTGTATCTTCTTCGTTAAAATATTCATAAATAGCATTTTTTAAAAAATTATCTGCATTTATAAAAATACCTAAATCTTCCTCATAAATTTTTAACATACCTCTATTTGTTTCAAATGTTTCTTCTGCATTTAGTTCTGCATAATCCTTATAAAATATTTTTCCTACTGCTTTTTTGTTTAAAATAAATTTACTAATAACTTGTACTGTCAAAATATCATAAACAACCTTTCCTGCTTTGTTTCTATGAAAAGTAGGAAATTGTTCTTCTATTCCAAAAAATTTTGGAAACTCTTTTAAATTTTTCATTTTTTTATTCTCCTTTCTTAAATCATCGTCACAAACCCGCCGAAGCCTTTTTTCTTTAAATCATCGGCGGTTTTCTGCGCATCCTGCTGTGTCGGGAATTTTCCCACGCAGACTTTTACCAATGTTTCGTTTCTTAAGAATGTAAAATACCCCATATCGCTAATCTTAGAATACAGCTCCGCCGCGCTCTCTGCCGATGAAAACGCGCCTACCTGAACGGTGTACGGGGTTTCTTTCGGCTTGTCCGGATTGCTTTCCGGTGGGGTGTCTGTTGCCAGCGCAATCAGTTCGTCAAATTGGAACAGCTCCCCCGGGCAGTGCGGGCGGGTAACAGGATTGATTTCACAATGACCTATCATATGTTCTCGGTCAATCGGGATTTCTACCCCGTAAATTCGGTCAACTTCTTCCACGATGTAAGAGGTCAGCCATGCCGCCGCTTTCAGCTGTTTGTCGGTCAATTTGCCTTTGCTGTCCTTCCAAAATCCTTCGCACTCGACAGAAACGCAGTAAAGATTCGGGTTGACATTCTTCCTCATTTTAACAAGCGGGTGAGTAGGATTGTTCACCTTTCCCTGTGTCCACGCCGCTTCCGTTAAAGGTACAAGCTGAGCTATTTCCCCGTTTTTGCCCAACACAAAGTGGCTGGAAGTTTGGCTTTGCGGGTTCTTCTCCCATGATACAGTCCCGTTAAAGGTTCCGTCTGCGATATGCCAAACAATCAGACAGGGCTTATATCCTCCCCTGCTGCTTTGGTTTACAGTCTTGTGCTGCTGAATGTTCATTCTCTCATTCCTTTCCTTCGGAGTTTGGAGCAGCTCTGCTGCAACAAACTCGGGGTGGCAGAACACTTATCCGTTTTTCACCGAAAACTTTAACTGCCACCGTTTTATTTTTTATCTTTACCCCGCTTGATTGCGGCAAGGCTCATAAGTTCTGTTCCTACAAAAGCGAAGAACGCAATCGTCAGCTGCGGCTCCGGCTGTGTACCTGTTTTCCACTGCATGACAAGACAAAACCCCGTGTACACCACCACAAGCAGAATACACAGGGTTACGATGATTTTGGAAAACAATCCCCGCTTTCGGGGGCGCTTTCCTCTTTGCGCTGCGAGGAAGTTTTTTAGGTCCTCAGTCAGCTCGTCCAGTTCTTCATCGGTCAATCTCTTACACCTCCCGTACATTTTTCGTGCGTTTCAATCAAAAGGGCAGGGAGTTTTTGCTCTCTGCCCCTATTTTTTTATGCTGCCGGACTATCGCCAATCAGCTCTTTGAGTTCTTTGTACTGCTCCGGTGTAATCCTATCAAAGAGCAAAAACACGTCCAGTTTTTTCTCCCATGCTTTTTTATCAATCGCGCCGCTTTTCTTTTCTTCTGTGATTAAAGTTTTCATCATTTCGTAAGTTGCCATCAATATATAACCTCCTGTTTTAAATTTGTGTTTGACTGCCAAATTCAAGCATTAACAAGCGATAGTCTGTGTCAACGGTGAGTTTGGAAAGCCGATTCTGCTGATTCTGTATTATTTCCAAAAAAGGAACAGATGGGTCGGGTGGAAGAATTTCTTCCTTTTCCTGCGTTTCGGGGTTAATGCGGTAAAATTTCCCATTTTCGTAAATATCACCAATATCCGCGCCGACTTCTTCCGGGATAGTAACTGCATTTTTAAAATCACTTGCGTTGCGCGGGTCAATTTCAATGATATTAACAACCTTATTTTTCTCAATTAAAGCGTGTCGCATTTTCTCCCTCCTTTATGCTCTTGCATCGCGGATAATGACAATACCTTGTCCTCCCGCTCCGCCACTGCCGCCGCTGCCCGGGGTATCTCTTCTGTCTGCACCTCCGCTGCCGCCGCCTCCGCCTCCGCCGCCGTATCCACCGCCGCCGGAACCTCCTGTTCCTCCGATATTAGAGCCGGAACCATAGCTGCCGTTTCCTCCTTTTGAACCTCTGCTTGCAACTACCGGAGAGCCGCCTCCGCCGGAACCTGCCGATGTTGAACTATGGCGTTCGTTCATTCCACCGCCGCCTCCGCCTCCACCGCCGCCGGCGTGCATTGGCGCGCCTGCGTCACCAAACTCTCTGGTTGTTGTTCCCTGTCCTCCTACACCGTCAGACATTCCATTTTCTCCCGGACTCTCATATACCGAACTACCTGATACCCATGATCCGCCCTTACCTCCTTTTGAACCGCCGCCCGATGATGTTCCTCCCGATACAGAAATAGAAGCAAATTTGCTTGTTCCTCCCGCTCCTTGATTGCTTCTTCCACCTGCTCCGATTTCAACCTGTACTCGGTCATTTTTATGTATTGAGTGTTTTTTCACGGTCTTGGTATACCCGCTATATCCGCCATCCCCTCCTACGGTTCCCCAACCGCTGCTGGATCCGTTTGAACCTTTTTCTCCTCCTGCTCCGCCGCCGACGAGATAAACATCAAGATTCATATCCTCATCCAACCATTCCAACACACCGGATGACAAAAATTTAATGCGCCAGTGGTTATTTTCGTCCTTCACAAGGGTATGATTTCCCGTAAAGGTGTACTTCGGATAAATCTTTGGGGTATATTCTTTTACAGCAGGAGATTTATACTTGCCGTTTTTCCCAAAGGCAAAGACCGCAAAATAGTAATGAATACTGTCCTGCAAATTGGTTGCTGTAAAGGTGGTTTCTTTGCCGGTGTAAAGTACCGTTCCGTCGCTCGGATTTTCCGGCGCAGAATCAATTTTCTGCACCACCTTAACCTCTTGAAAGCTCTGCTGTGTCGGATTTACCCAACTGAGTACCGCACTCCCCTTATTACCTTCCAATTTTAATTCACTGACCGTGTCCGGCACATCGGACGGCGTTGCGCTTGCAATGGCGCCGGTGGCGTCCAGCTGGTATTTCCCCTGCGAATTATAGGCAAAGCCGCGGGCAAAATAGGTGTGTTCCCACTGCACGCCCTCGGTGTAGGTGAAGGCAGTACCGCTGCCCTTGTACACCTGTGTGCCGTCGGTCACGCTGTTGGGCGCGCTGCCCTCTTTGACGATAAGCACCATGCCCGCAAAGTTTTCGTCCTGCGGGTTTGTCCAGCTGAACACAATCGACGGCGTTTCCCCTTCGGGCGTGCTTGCCTGCATATTGCTCACCTGCGCAGGGAGCGGTCTGGGTGCGCCGCCGCCCGCAGAAGCCCAGCACCGGCGGGAGGTTTTGTCAAAGTTTACCGTTACCACCTCGCCGGACTTCCACGCGTCGCTCAGCGCGGGGTCGGTGCCCTGATAGAGGTTATACGCGATTCCGTCCACCGTTACAGTGTCGCCCTCGGCGTATGCGCGGGGCATTTTTAAAGTAATCGCAAAGATTGCGCCTTCTTCATCGGGAACGGGAAAAACTGTCGCCACCTGAAAATCCCCGCCTGTTTCCAGCACTGTTCCGGTGTTTCCGAAGTTCGACCAGTCCTTTGCGGCTCGGTCGAGTTTCTCAAAGTTTTCCGCTACCTTTAAGATGTTGGCATCGTCATTTTCTCCCATGATATTCATCTTGAGAAATCTGCTTAATTCCATCTTATCAACTCCTAAATCGTCTTATTTCCCATGCGAATGATCCCCCAACTCTGTCCTTTCAGCTCTTCCCATGCGTTGTAATCGTCATTGACTTCGCCCCATGTCTGATATTTATACAATACCTTAATCACAAGGTTTGCGGGAATCAGTTCATACAGCATTTGATAAAGAGGGGCAAGGTCGGGGATTTTGGTTGTCCCGCGGTAATAGATGTAAATAACATACGGTTCGCCGGTCTTGTGAAAGTCGCCCCATCGCTTGCGCCCGACATTCTTCCATGTTTTGTACCGTTCCCGCACCTCTTTCCATGTCAGGTTTTCTGCGTCCCACCACATTTCAATATCGACAGGCACGCCCAGATAGGTTTCCACTACCCGCCGCAGGGTATCAATATTGATAACGCCCCTTGACCGCAGCTTTGCAAGGCAGGCGTTTCGCCTGTCTTCCAAACTTGCGCCGATAGGAGGAGATACCCCTAAAATCTGTTCCCATCGGGCAATCCCCTCCGCGTCGGCATAAAGCACATTACTGTTGTCGGTGTACCGCTTGACAGCCGCGTTCAGTCCGTTCAGATATGGGTTGATAATCTGCGCCATCAACTCCAATTCCTTAATTCCCTGAAACAGTTCCGGCAGGGACTTCATATAATCGGCGGGAACTTCGTAAAATTTAGACACGCTTTTCCGCCTCCCTCAGTTCCACCTTGCCTAATTTTGCGACTTCAAAATTGCCGAACTGCTTGCTCAGCTTCACATTCTGTGCCGCTTCGTTTAATGTTACCTCGGTTGCGTCCCGAATCCCCAAATCCGCGTCCAAAATGGCGGCAATCACTTTGGAATAAAACAGGGTATCGTCCTCAAAGGTAAGGGAGGAAATATGTTCTTCCAGCGCCTTTTTTACCTTTTCCTTGACAATTTCAAACTGTGCGCTTTCCCGCAGCTTTAAGGTTGCCGTTACGGAAATTTCTTTTTCCCTGACGGTGGAAACAAAGGTTTTATGCCCGATCGGAGCAATTCCGTTGCCGTCCTCTTTGACAATCTCTTTCACCCGCTTTAACAGTTCTTCGGTGGCGGGCTTTCCCAAATCGTCGGTGATGATAATTCCCACCTGTCCGGGTCCCATAACATTTGCCCCAAACACCGCCACGCTGCCGACTCCCGCAATCTCCATAACCTTTAATTTATAATCGGACTTGTTTCCGCCGTAAGGATAGGCGCGAATCCAAAGATAAACCCGCTCCCGCAGGCTTTCGTCTGTTTCCAAATCCCGCGCCGGGATAAGAGGGTCGCTGACAAGCTGTGCATAACCGAAGTTGCCGCCGATGTTGTCTACGGGAAGCAAACTTTCCCGCGGCCAGTTGCCCACCGTTCCGCTTTGCAGACAGATTGCCTTGTACTGCCCGCGGTCGATTCGGTCG
>OIWQ01004099.1_pt1 | contig 12180 bp, 10 predicted proteins | sample 1587571 | NCBI WGS metagenome assembly OIWQ01 (sample SAMEA3888910, study PRJEB22519) | human gut metagenome | biome: human gut; feature: human-associated habitat; material: faeces | place: Denmark | collected 2010 | reverse complement strand
TGATGGCGTCGGGCTGGAACTCGGCGAGCTCCTTGACGTAGGTCTCCTCGTCGTTGTGGCTGCACAGCTTCACCTCGAAGTCGTTGGACTCGAAGATATGCGTCGCGATCTCATTGAGCTCGATGGTGTAATAAACCTTGAACTTAGCCATGATAAAAAACCCCTCTCAAAATATTATAATTGTTGATTTTATTTCCCGATTTCCCGATCTTCTGTCAGTTCGTTCATTGTACACCCGCTCTTTCATAAAAGCAAGCCATTTGCCGATTTTTTGCAGGAATTTATGCATTTTCTTTGCGTCTTACCACTAATTTTGAAAACATACTTTCACAAAATTGAACACATTTACAAAAATGCACAAGTTCTATCGGAAAACTTGTGCATTTTATCAAAAGGGGTCCTCCGCGGCAGCGGAGGACTCCTTTCTTTTTCTCTTATGCCGCCGGCGCCGTCTCGGACGTCTGCGGCGTCTCCGGTATCGCCGGCGTCTGCGTCGGATCGACATCCGGCACGCCCGGGTCCGTCGTCGGCACGCCCGGGTCGCTCCCCGGCACCGTCGGATCCATTGCCGGCACATTCGGGTCGACCGTCGGATCCGCCGCCTTGCCGACGAGAATGATGCGGTTGCGGCTCTTGTAGCGGCTCGTCGCCTCATAAGTCGAGGAAAGCAGCGTCCCGTCGCCCGCGTACACATTGCGGTAGGTCTTGACCACATAGCCGGTGTACGGCGTCTGCTCCACCTTCTGCTCGCCCGGCGCGAGTGTGTCGGTCTCGACGAGCTCCTCCTCGTAGGGCGTCGTGCTGATGAGCTCCGTCACGATCTTCACATAATGGTCGTCGGTCTTGGTGCCGAGAAGGGTGATCTTGATGTAGTCCTTTTTATCCTTTGTAAAAAAGTCTGCCTGCACCTTGATGGGGTAGAGCGTATTGTTGCAGAACTCAAACTCCGGTCCGCCGCTCGCCACCGTCGCGTCCAATCCAAGGCCGATGTAGTCGGAGGCGTAGCCGTGGTTCACGCGCTGCACGATCTCAAGGTTCGCGTACAGCACCGCCGCGTAGAGCGTCGAGCTTGCCTGACACGCGCCGCCGCCGATCATGTCCACGGTCTTGCCGTTGAGATAGCCCGGCGCGGGCGAATAGCCGTTTTCCGCCGTGAACGGCGTCACCAGCGGGCCGTACTTCATCGTGTCGCCCGCGTTGAGGATGTAGCCCGTGATGCGCTCCGCCGTCAGCTTCACGTTCTTGTGCCGCCCCGGCGCGCCGCCGACGCGCGTGGTGTAGCTGCTCAGCGCGTCGCGCAACAGTCCCGCCTCCAGCTGCTCGGTCGTGACCTCCGGCCGCTCGACCGTCGCCCGGACGGTGAAGGTCTCCCCCGGCGCCGCCGCGTCGTAAGCGCTCTGCAAGTCGGCAAGCGTAAAGCTCACCCCCGCATGGCTCGGGATGATCTTCTCATTTTCAATGTCGTAGCTTGCGTTGACCTTCTCGCCCACGAGCTTTTCCCGCTCCGCCGCCAGATCGACCGCCTGCGCGGGTACGGTCTCGTAGACCGCCTCCTCGTCCCGGTCGCCGTACAGAGTCACCTGGAGCGGGCAGCCCCCGCCAAGGTATGCGCCGCGCAGCGCGTCGCCGATCACCCGCCGCGCCTGCTCCCGATCCGGGATATGGCGGCCGTCCCTGCTTTTGGTCACGCTGATCGCACTCTCGGCCGTCAGAGCGATGGCAAACTCCACCGGCTCGCACTCCAGCGCATCCAGCACCGGCTCCGCCGCCGCGCAAAACGGCTCCTCGGATACGATGCTCTCCTCATGCTCGGTAAAAAGCGAGAAAAGGAAGCCCGCGCCGCTCTTGAAAAAGCCGTCGCCCTTCGCGCTGTGCACCCGCGCCAGCGTATCCGCGGCCTTCTGGCAGTCGATGTCCGCCGGAATATCGCCCAGCGCCACACCCGCGATCACCTCGCAGCTGTCTCCCTCCATCACGGCAAAGTCGAGCCGCGCGCTCTGCGCGTCAATGACCCGCCGCGTCAGCTCCGCCGCCGCCTGTTCCTCGGTCATGCCGCCGTAGTCCACGCCGCCGACCGTCGTGTTGGGATAGATGGTCCCGCTCAGCGTCGCGTAGGCGCACAGCCCCAGATACGCCGCGGCCAGCACGCCGAGCGCGATACCGGCAATGGCCCATCCTCTTTTGCCGCCCTTCGCCAAATGCTTGCCGCCCTTGCCGGCACTCTCCGCCGTCTCCGCGGCCTCGTTTCTCTTTTCCTCAAAGGCACCCAGGTTTTCTTCCATTCCGGCACCCTCCTGCTGTTCTGAATCAATATCCCGCTGTGTATACCACAGCCAGTCTATTGCAGTATAGCATAGATTTTGCGAAAAAGAGTAACGATTTGGTTACAATTTTTACGCCGTTTTGGCAGCCCCCGTGCGCGGAATGCGGATGGTCAGCCGGATCTCCTCGTCCGTGTCCTCCCGCTCGCACGCCGCGTCCACCCCCGCGCGCTGCATGATGCCTATGCTCCGCCGGATGGTGTTGAGAAACAGCCGCACATCCTTCACGATGAACGTCGGCCTCCGCCGCGGCGGCGTGACCGCCGCGCGCTGCAAAACCGACTCGATGTACGCCTCCGCCTGCGCCACGTTGCAGCCACGCTCTATGATGACACGCAGCGCCGCCAGACGCTCGTTCTCGTCGCTCAATCGCAGCAGGGCGCGCGCGTGCCGCTCGGAAAGCCCCCCCTCGCGCAACAGCGTCACACACGCAGGCGAGAGCCGCAGCAGCCTCAGCTTGTTCGCCACCGCGCTCTGCGACTTGCCCAGCCTCTCCGCCGCCTGCTCCTGCGACAGGCCGTAGACCGCGATGAGCTTTGCGATGGCGGCAGCCTCCTCCATGTAGTGCAGGTCCTGCCGCTGCAAATTTTCGATCAGCGAGAGCAGCGCCGACTCCTCCTCGTCCGACCGCACCGCAAGGCACGGCACCTCCCGCAGACCCGCGAGCTTCGCCGCCCGCAGCCGCCGCTCTCCTGCGATCAGCTCGTAGCCGTCCTCCCCGCGCCGCACGGTCAGCGGCTGCAAAATGCCGTAGCGCCCGATGCTCTCCGCCAGCTCGCGCAGCGCCTCCGGCTCAAAGTATTTCCGCGGCTGATCGGGATTCGCGCGGATCGCGTCCACGCTCAGATACAGCACGCGCCGGCCCGTCCACATTCCCTTGTGCATGATCTCCATGGCGTCCCCTCCTATCGCGGTCTCCCCCGCATCCTTGTCCCCATTCTAAAAGCGGCGGTACGCAAAGCCGCGCGAATTTTGTCAGGGAATCGGGAAAATTTTCATTTCCCCGATCTTCCTATTTACGAATCGCTCCGCTTCGTGTAAAATAAAAGGACTTATGATCGAACGAAGGGAGGCGCGCTATGGCCGGCTATGTTCTGCACCTGAGCGAGCAGGAGAATATCACCCTGTCCGCCGCCGTGACGCGCCGCCTGATCGACGGCGGGGACGGCGACGCCGCCCTGCTCTACCTGTGTCTGCTCAAAAACCGCGGCAGCGCCTCCCCCGAAACGCTCCGCGCCGAGCTCAAATGGGACGAAGCGCGCCGCTCGCGCGCTGAGGCCGCCCTTGCCCGCATGGGACTCGTCAGCGCCCCGAAGCCGGAGGAGCCCACTCCCTCGCCCGTCCCCGCGCCCACCGCCGAGCGCCCCGCCTATTCGCGCGAGGACGTCGCCCGCAAGTTAGAGCAGGACGCGAGCTTTTCCGCGCTTCTGCGCGAGGTCGAGCGCAAGCTCGGCCCGCTCTCCACACCGTCCGTCGGCAAGCTCCTCGGGCTTTACGAGGACCTCGGCCTGCCCGCCGACGTGCTCTTTCTCCTCGTCAACCACTGCATCGCCCGCCACGCCGCGCAGTACGGCGCGGGGCGGCTGCCCACCATGCGCCGGATCGAGCAGGAGGGCTACGTCTGGGCGAGAAAGGGCCTCCTTTCCTCGACCAGCGCAAACGACTACCTCAACGCCCTCCACGCGCGCGAGCAGAAGTACCCCGCCTACATGGCAGTCCTTCAGCTCGGCGAACGCAAGCCCTCCCCGAGCGAGGAGAAATACCTCGCCGCCTGGGTGGACATGGGCTTCCCCGCCGAGACCGTCGCCCTCGCGTATGATAAGACCGTCCTGCGCTGCCACGAATTCAAGTGGGCGTACTGCAACGGCATCCTGAAGCGCTGGCACGAAAAGGGGCTCCACACCCCCGCGGAGACTGCGGCGGAAAACGCCGCGCCGAAAAAAGAAGAAAAACCGTCCGGCGGCAAGAACGACTGGATGAAGCAATACCTGTAAGGGAGGGGATCTCATGTCCTACGACGGAAAGCTCATGCGCCGCGCGATGGTCCGCTTTGAGGAGGCGAAGCAGCGCCGCGCCGACGCGCTGCACGCGCGCGAGCGCGCGGTCTATGCCGCCGTCCCCCGCATCGCGGAGATCGACGCCGCCCTGCGCGAGACCATGTCCAAGCTCATTTCCTCCGCCCTGCGCCGCGGCACGGACCCCCGCCCCGCCATCGAGGCGCTCAAGGAGGAAAACCTCGCCCTCCAGCGCGAGCGCGCCGAGCTGCTCGTCGCCCACGGCTATCCCGCCGACTACCTCGAGGATAAGCCCAACTGTCCCCTCTGCGGCGACACCGGCTGGCGCGGCAGCGAGGTCTGCTCCTGCCTGAACGACTACTATGCCCGCGTCCAGCTCGAGGAGCTCTCCCGGCTCCTCGACCTCGGCACGCAGAGCTTCGAGACCTTCTCCTTTGACGTCTACTCCCCCTACGCCCCCCTTGATCAGGACATTTCCCCCCGCTCGAACATGGAGCGCATCTACGACGCCTGCCGCGACTATGCCTACGAATTTTCCCCCCGCAGCGGCAATCTTCTGCTCTCGGGCGATCCCGGGCTGGGCAAGACTTTTCTCTCCGCCTGCATCGCACGCGTCGTCAGCGAGACGGGCCACTCCGTTGTCTACGACACCGCCGCCCACATCTTCGAGCGCTTCGAGGCGCAGAAATTCTCCCGCGACGAGACCGGCGGCGCGGACGAGGACGTCTCCCGCCTTCTCCGCTGCGACCTGCTCATCATCGACGATCTCGGCACCGAGCTGACCACCGAGTTCGTCCGCAGCGCCTTCTACCAGATCGTCAACACGCGCCTGATGACGAACAAAAAGACCATCATCTCCACCAACCTCTCCCCCGCCGAGCTCTCGCGCCGCTACGGCGCGAACATCCTCTCGCGCATCGAGGGCGCCTACCGCATTCTCCCCTTCTTCGGCGACGATATCCGCAAGCAGAAAAAGTAAAGCGCACGCAAAGAAGCGGCCTCCCCTGCGGGAGACCGCTTCCGTCTTTTACTGGATGAGCATATTTTCGCCCACGACCGCCTTCGCCTCGTCCACCGAGGTGAAGTAGGCGTTGAGGATCTGCACCGCGGTCGAGGCCAGCGCGCCGCCGCTGCCGCCCTTTTCGATCACCACCGCCAGCGCGATCTGCGGATCGTCGTAGGGCGCGAACGCCACGAACACGCCGTTGCTGACCTTGCCGCCGGTCTGCGCCGTGCCGGTCTTGGCGGCGGCGTCCACCACGCAGTCCTTGAAATAATACGCCACGCTGCCCGACACGACCAGGTCGCGCATTCCCTGCAAGACCGCCTGCAAATTCTCCGGCTCGATGTCGATGATCTCCGCCGGCGGCTCGCCGTACCCGTCGACGAGCTCGGCGCTGTCGTAGGTCCGCACCTCCTTGAGCAGATGCGCGTTGTACCGCGTCCCGCCGCCCGCGAGCGTCGCAACGTAGTTCGCAAGCTGCAGGGGCGTAAAGAGCGAGTACGACTGGCCGATGGCGGCGGTCAGCGTCTGACCGTCCGTCCAGTAATGCCCGTCGAGCGAGTTGACGTAGTCCGGCGTGGTCATCACGCCGATCTTCTCCGGGATCTCGATGCCCGTCGGCTCACCGAGACCGAAGGCCGAGGCATAGCGCGCGATCGTGGAGATGCCCGTCCTGCGTCCGATGTCATAGAAGAAATAGTTGCACGACACCTTGATGGCCTCGGTCACGTCGATGCGCCCGTGCGTGCCGCCGTTCTGGTTGTAGAGCCAGCATTTGTAGGCCCAGTCGCCGTAGTGATACACGCCCTTTGTCAGAATGGTGGACTTCGGCGTGATGATGCCGGTCTCCAGCGCCGCGATGGCCGTCACCGGCTTGAAGGTCGAGCCGGGCGCGTAGGTGCCCTGCGTCGCGCGGTTCCAGAACGGCTGGAGCGGATCGGTGTTGTTCTCCGTGTAATCCTCGTTGAAGGTCTTGAGCGAGAAGGTCGGGTACGACGCGAGCGAGAGCACCTCGCCCGTGCCGACCTGCACCACCGCTGCGGCGGCGCCGCGGTCGGTGTCGTCCTCCGCCGTCATGCTCTCCACTGTCTCGGCGAGAATGCGCTCCACATCCTCCTGAAAGTCGATGTCCAGCGTCAGCGCGACCGTATTGCCCGGCTCCGGCTCGACGGAGTAGATCTCCCCCGTCACCTTGCCCGCCGTATTGGTCTCCACGATGCGCCGCCCGTTCCTGCCGCGCAGATAGTCCTCAAAGGCCAGCTCCACGCCGTCGTAGCCGACATAGGCGTTCATCGCGTAGCCCTTTTCCTTGTATTCGTTCCATTTCTCGCGCGGGATCTTCGTGACGCGGCCGAGAATGTGCGCCGCCGCGTCGGTCTGGTACTCGCGCACGGACGAGGTGCCGATGTGGATGGGCGCATACGCGCCGTCCTTCAGCTCCGCGATCAGCTCCACGGAAATGTCCGACGCGATGGCCGCCGTCGAGAGCTGGTTGAGCTTCGTCACCGCGAGGCAGTAGCGCAGTCCGACGAGCTTGCGCGCCTCCGTGTCGGTCAGCTCACCGTCCACCTTGAACTCCGTGCGCAGCCGCGAGAGCAGCGCCTCGGGGCTCAGCGGCGGGTCGGTGTCGGTCGTCAGCGTGTCCTCGTCCGCCCACTTCTTGCTCACAAGGTAACTGTTGAGCGCCGTGTGCGAGCCGGAGACGGAAAAATCATAGGCGAACGGCGCGCCCGCCGTCAGCGGCAGCGTGTCCTCCCAAACGATCCTCCGGTTTTCCAGCAGCTCGATGAGCCGCAGCAGCTCCTTGTTGAGCGCCGCGTCGTCCGACGGCGCGAGCGAAGTGTCCAGCTCGAGCGTATACACGCTCCGGTTCGTCACCAGCGCCTTGCCGTTCCGGTCGGTCAGGATGCCGCGCGAGGTCACCACCGTCTCGCTCTTCGTGTTCGCGCGGATGGACCGCGCGCGGTACTCCGCGCCGTGTACGATCTGCGCGTCAAAGAGCGTCACGAAATACGCCGCCAGCACCAGCGAGAAGAGCGCGCCGATCGCGAGCAGGCGTCGGCTGAATTGCTTTTTGTCGTCCACGGCAGGCCCTCCCTTCGCGGTTCTTTGCCGTTGTTACAGGGTAAATTTCCGATGCAGGAACGCCAGCACCGGGTGGCACACGATCAGCAGCGGCAGCGAGAGCGCCAGCTCCTGCACCGCGCGCAGCGCGATGGCGGACAGCTCCGAGCGTCCGCCGGCGAGCAGCGTGACCGCCGTGATGAGGTCCACAAGCACGAATGCCGCCGTGCTCACCGCCAGCGAGCACAGGATGCCCGGCTGCAGCACGCTCCTCGCGATGAGCGCCGCGAGCAGCGCCGTGAGCGGGAACGCGATCGTGTACAGGCACGGCAGCGGGGCGGTCAGCGCCAGGTCGCACAGCACGCCGAACGCCAGTGCGAATACAAAGCCCTCCAGCCGGTCCTCCATCGACGCGAGCACCGCCGGCAGCAGCGTCGGCAGAAAGGGCGCGATGCCCCACACGCGCAGGTGGGCAAGCGTCAGCTCATGCCCAAAGAGCAGCAGCAGACACGCAAGCGCGTAAGCGGTCCATTTGACCGCCGTATCCCGCGTGGTCGACGGCGACATGGCAGCGCCTCCCTTCCGAAAAATGCTTCACCGTCAGTCGACGATGTCAAAATCCTTGATAATGAATACCTCGCTCAGCTCGCCGAGCCGCGCCGCGGGCGCAAGCACTGCGTACTGCGCCAGTCCGTCGTCGCCCGTCCGCACGGACTCCACCGTCCCGATGACCAGCCCGCCCGGGTAGAACCCGCCGAGGCCCGAGGTCGTCACCACATCGCCCGAGAGCAGCTGCGCGTCGGCGGAAAGATAGCTCAGCTTGAGCTTTCCCTCGCCCATCAGCGCCAGATCGCCCTCCGCGACCGCGACCTCCTGCGTGCGGAACACCCGCGCGCCCAGCTCCGTGTCGGTGTCGATCACCGTCAGCACCGTGCACCAGTTGTAGCCCACCGCGGACACCACGCCCACCAGGTCGCCCTCGGCGGACACCACGCAGTCGCTTTTCTCCACGCCGTGCGCCGTGCCGCGGTTGAGCGTCAGCGCGCTCGTCCAGTTCGTGCTCTCGCGGTCGATGACCGCCGCGGACTCGAAGGTCAGGTCACGCCGCTGCTCCCGCAGCTCCAGCAGCTCGCGCAGCAGCGCATTCTCCTCGCGGTCGGCCTCGGCCTGCCGCGCGTCGCGCTCCAGCTCCGCCACGCGCTCGCGCAGCGCCTCGTTTTCCGCTATGAGGTCGGAGTAGTCCTTATAATAGCGCTGCTTGTCCTCCGCCCACGTCGCCACCGCCGTGACCGCCGAGCGGAACGGATAGGTCAGCACGCCCACCGCGTTCTGCAAAAAGCCCGACGTCGCGCTCACAAAGCTCAGCACGCTGATGAGCACCGCGCAGGCGGTCGTAATAATGAGCAGCCGCAGGCCGTATTTTTCCAGAAATTCGCGCAAAGCGCAGCCCTCCCTTCGGGGGTCGTTATTTTAGAAGAAGCGCACGCCGAAATGCTTCGTCAGGCATTGCCCCAGCTTCTCCACCGGCAGTCCCATGACGTTGTAGAAGTCTCCGTCGATGCGCTCGACGAGCAGCGCGCCCAGGCTCTGCACGCCGTAAGCGCCCGCCTTGTCCATCGGCTCGCCGGTGGCGATGTAGGCGCGCCGCTCCTCCTCCGTGCAAGGACGGAAGTACACATCCGTCGATACCGTAAAGGCTTCCGTCTTGCCGCCCTGCCGCACCGTCACGCCCGTGCAGACCGTGTGGCGGTTCCCCGCCAGCTCCGTGAGCATCCGCAGCGCGTCCGCCTCGTCACGCGGCTTGCCGAGCCGGTCGTTCTCCAAAAACACCATTGTGTCCGCCGTGATGAGAATATCCTCCGGCCCGACCAGCGGCGCCGCCGCATCGGATTTCAGGCGCGCGATGTGCGCGACGATCTCCTGCGGCGCAAGCCCCTCGGGATAGGTCTCCTCCACGTCGGGAACGACCACGGAAAAATCGGTGATGCCCATGCGCCGCAGCAGCTCATGGCGGCGCGGCGACTTGGAAGCCAGCACGATATGCGGCATGATCTCAGTCCTCTTTTCAATACAAATCGTAATATATCGCAGAAAAACTACGTTTCGTTTTCATTTTTACTCCACGCCGCGGTAGAAAAGCCCGCGCGTGATGTCCTTGGGCGTGTATTCCTCCCGCCCCTTGTAGGCCCGCAGCACGCGCACGCACTCCTCCGCCGACTCGGTCGTAAAGCGCAGCCGCGCGTAGGTCAAACCGATTTTCCGGTACTCCGGCTTGTCTGCCAGCCACAGCGTCTTGCCGTTCTGGAGCTCGCTCCGGCAGCCGTAGGCGTGCAGCACCGGGAACCGCTCGCCCACGCGGTCGGTCAGCTCCGGCGCTCCGGCGCACGCGCTGTCCGCGCAGAGAGCGTCGCAGCGCCCCTTAAAGTGCCGGCAGCCGGACTCGTTCGCCACGATGCAGTTTTCCGTGATCATCAGCGGCAGCCGCCCGTAGACGATGACCTCGCAGGGGATGCACTTGCTGATGTCCCGCAGCTGCTCGTGCCGCAGCTCGAACGACAGCGTCGCGCCCGATAGCCCCTGCTCCTTCAAAAACCGCAGCGCCGCGGAGTTGAACACATTCAGCCCGAAGTCCCCGCGCAGCTCCATATCCAACCCGCGCACGAGCGCGAAATGTCCCAGATTCCCCAGCACCGCGCACTTCACGCCACTTCGCCGTGCGAAGCTGTTCGCGCAGACCTTCCTCGTCCGCCGTCCGCCACACGCGCGGCAGCACGGCGGCAAATTTCGTCCGCCCACGGTATTTCTCCACCTCGACCGACGGCAGCAGCTCCAGCGGCACATACACCGTCTCCACGTCCTCGTTCACCAGCGCATCGGTAAGCTGCCCGGCACGGTAGATCGACACCGTGAAGCGCGGCGGCTCCGTCGGGTTTTTGATCCTCTCAGCCGGGACAAACGTCCCCTCGCGCCGCTCGGGTATCTCCGTCCGCATCGCCTCCAGCGCCGCGAGCGCGTCGCGCCGCAGCGCGTTGAGCGCGCTCGCCGGAACGGACAGCCCGTCCTCAACCGTCACCGCGCAGTCCGACACCGTGAACGCCGTCCCGCCGGTCTTGCGCAGACGGGCCTCGACCTCCCCGGCTGTCACCGCGCGGCTTCGCGCCGCCTCCGGCGCGACTCCCGTGACCGTGACGCAATGCCCGTCGCCGTCCCCGGCGGTCAGCACCATCGGCTCGCCCAAACGAAGCGCCGCGCGGAAGCGCACCGGCACGAGCCGCATATCCTCTTTTTCATAGGCCGCCCGCAGCGTGCCGAACCATTCCTCCGGCCACCGCGCAGTTTCCGGGCGAACGCCGAACATTTCCTTCCCGCGCCGGCCGCGGTAATAGCCGTCCGTGAACCCGTCGCGTGAGAATGCCAGCGCAAGCTTTTTCTGCTCGTCCGCCGTCGGTGCGCGGTGCTCGCGCAGCAGCGCGGCATAGATGCCCGTCACCGCCGCCACATACTCGGGCCGCTTCATGCGCCCCTCGAGCTTCAGGCAAGTCACGCCCTTCTCCGCCATCTCTCCGGCATACGCCGCGAGGTTCGCGTCCTTGAGCGACAGCGGATTCGCGTCCGCCTTCCCGTGCCAGCCATAGCGCAAGCGGCAGGGCTGCGCGCACGCGCCGCGGTTGCCGCTCCGCCCGCCGATCACCGCGGACATCTCGCACATCCCCGAATAGCACATACAAAGCGCCCCATGCGCAAAGGTCTCGATCTCGATCGGCGCGCGCTCCGCGATCTCGCGGATCTCCCCGCCCGACAGCTCGCGCGCGAGCACTGCCCGCGTCATGCCGAGCCGCGCCGCCTCCTCCACACCCGAGAGCGTGTGCAGCGCCATTTGTGTGCTCGCGTGCAGCGGCACATCGGGGATCACCACGCGCAGCGTCTCGTAAACGCCCCAGTCCTGCACCAATATCGCGTCCACGCCGTATTCGCTCGCCCGCCGCGCCGTCTCGGCGAGCGCGGGCAGCTCGCGGTCGGTCACCAGCGTGTTGAGCGTCAGATAGACCTTCACGCCCCGCAAATGGCAATAACGCACCGCCGCCAGAAATTCCTCATCGCTGAAGTTTCTGGCGCTGCGGCGCGCGTTGAAGCTGCCAAAGCCCATATACACGGCGTCCGCGCCGTTCTGCACGGCGGCGACCAGCGCCTCACGTCCGCCCGCGGGAGAGAGCAGCTCCGTCATTATTTCCTGTTCTGCAATTTGAACAGCTCGCGCTTGAGCTCGCTGACCTCGTTCTTCGCCTGCGCGGCGTCGTCGATGTACTGCTTGAGCTGGCGGCGCAGCGCCTCGCTGGCCTCGCGCTCCTTGAAGAGCTCGTCGGCGATGTTCGCCGCGGCGAGCACGGCGGCGTCGGTGCGGCCGACCTTCGCGCCGGTGAGCATTTCGTCCATCTTCGTGCCGACGTAAGCGCCGACCTTCTGCATATAAGAGGGGGCCTCCTCGGCGACAAAGGTATACTCCTCGCCGCAGATGCTGACGGTAACGCGGTTTTCCATCGTATGTTCTCCTTTCTCTTCCCCGGGAGCAGACGTAATAATACAGTTTTTAATATAACACAAAGTGTATTGGGATAAAAGAGGGATTTTAAAAATTTACAATTTTTGCCGCCGAGGGCGGCGGCACTCACCGCACTTCGTGCGGCACTTGTCAAAGGGGGTATTCTCTTGGTTGAAGAGAATTGGAAATGTCAAGAAATGTGCAGTCGGGAAACACCCAAAATCTGAAAAGCTCGGC
>OIWQ01004087.1_pt1 | contig 12217 bp, 9 predicted proteins | sample 1587571 | NCBI WGS metagenome assembly OIWQ01 (sample SAMEA3888910, study PRJEB22519) | human gut metagenome | biome: human gut; feature: human-associated habitat; material: faeces | place: Denmark | collected 2010 | reverse complement strand
TTTTAGTAGTTTATCAGAAAAAATATCTTTTTTGTTTGCATGTTTTCCAAAATATGTTCATCTTTGCAGCGTATTATCTCCCCGTTACCTACAAAGTAACAGGCTTTAATTCAAACAATTACCTACCGAGAAAGACTTCCTAAAGGAAGAGAAGACCATTACATTCGCTTCATCAATTTTCTTATTCTTGAAAGGTTTCAGATAAGTCTCTGTGACAGTGATAGATGAATGTCCCATCGCTTCTGAAATGACACCGGGGTGCACCTCACAATAATAAGCCATCGTAGCCCATGTGTGACGCGCTGTATATGAACTCAGATCCGTAGTCAGTCCCAGCACTTGTTTCAGAATCATCAGCTGATAATTAAAGTTACGCAATGCCAACTGGTATTCCTTATATGCCTCCTCCGTTCCTTCCTTGCTGGAAATCAACGAAAAGAGATAAGGAGAAGCAGGATCAGTATTCATATGCTGTTTGATCAATTTCACCGCTTCCGGCAAAAGAGTCACAGTCAGCATTCTGCCTGTTTTCCTCCGGCGATAAGTAAGGACATTTCCGTCTATATCATGTTTTTTCAGATAAGCAAGATCGACGAAAGGCATACCACGCAGCAAAAACATTAATATGAAAAAACCACGAGCACGCTGCAATTCCCTGTTTCCCGAGTGCAGCTGTTTCGGAATATCTTTCATAAGACGTTCCATATCCTCTTTTTCCAATGCACGCTTTTTATCAGCACGTGTCCCCGTATAGACATACCGGAAATGATGCGGTACATAAGGTGCAATGCGTCGGTCTACTGCCCGATTGTACACAGCTCTCAGCGTACGCATATAAGTAGAAACCGTATTCCAGCTACAATTTCTTCCACGCAGATACGCTTCAAAACTTTTCAAAAACTCCGGAGTCACTTTTCGGAAAGGCAGATTCCCGCTTTCATTGAATGCAAGGATTGCACTCATGCTACTCCTGTAAATATGGGCGGTCCCATAATTCCCACTTTCCCGTAGCCCGTCGGCTACCTTCTTCATAAATGAAATTAAATTCCCCATTTTTTACTGTTTAAAATGATCAATAAAGGCTGCTGCAAAAGAGAAGTGAACCCTTCTCCACATTCCCCGGCAGTGCCTTTTTTCCTATTCCCAATCATAAAGATACAAATCTATTGCCACATTTGTTTGATGTAACCCCAAAAACATTCGATACCAGCTCACAGCCGATCATTTTCTCCAAAACATTTGGCTATCTGATAAATAATTCGTTACTTTGCACCGCTTTCGCGCAATCGCTGTCAAGAGAAGAGATACTTGGTATGTTGCGTTGTAACGATAAAACAATTTAATAATAGCAACAATGGATTTAATTAAAATTGCAGAAGAAGCATTTGCTACCGGTAAACAGCACCCGAGCTTCAAAGCAGGAGACACTGTAACAGTAGCATATCGTATCATCGAGGGTAACAAAGAACGTGTACAGTTGTACCGTGGTGTTGTTATCAAAATCGCCGGTCACGGAGACAAGAAACGTTTTACTGTACGTAAAATGTCAGGTACTGTAGGTGTAGAAAGAATTTTCCCAATCGAATCACCGGCTATCGATAGCATCGAAGTGAACAAGGTAGGTAAAGTTCGTCGCGCTAAATTGTATTACCTGCGCGCTCTTACTGGTAAGAAAGCTAGAATCAAAGAAAAAAGAGTTAACAACTAAGCTGAACTCTGAGATTCGAAATAAAAAAGAGGAAGTTCCGGTAACGGGATTTCCTCTTTTTTATTTCAAGTCTTTCTCTTCCATACTTTTGTCATAACGAGCGTTTGAACATAGTGACACCATCCTACTGGTATAGTGTTACCATACCTACCGGATACTGACAGTATGTGATCAGGATAGTGTCATCATCGCAAAAGTCTATATTGTTCGATTGGCAACAATAGAGAAAGCGGAATTCAATGTCCCATTTTTAAGATTTACATTATTAATAAACAGAGAAAAATCTGTGTTTCAGACAAATTATTGCATAAAATCACCTATAAATATGCAATATACAACTGTTTTTCTGCATAAAACCAAAGCAATATGCAAGTTTTCAAAGGATTAAAAAGTGGTTTTGGTTTTAAAGGAACGAGGCGTTGGTTTTAAAGGAACGGAAGCTTCCTTTAAAACCAAGTTCATCTTACTTGCTATACATTGCAATTTTATCTATTTCCAAGGGATTTTATTTCTATTTCATCTCATATCCCCAACAGTCTACAAATATCATATCATCCAACAAACAATTACATCACCGAACAAAAAGACAAAACATCATCGACAAAACGAACAAAACAATAGTCAAACAGAATTTTCACAAACATATCAAGAATCCTAAAAACAAAATCTATCGCGTATTCATAGAGTTATTGGAGTTGAAGAAGTTTTATTGAAATCCTAAATGCATAAAATGTCCTGATAATAATTTTCCAACCTTTGCTTTCTGAAATGATCACTCTTTCATAATTTCATCTATCTCCTGCTGAATTTCATCCAATTTGCGCTGCATCATGTGATACTGTTTATATCCCTCCCTAAATGAAAAAATAAGACCAACACAAAAAATTATAATATTGCTATTTCCTGCCAATTGCAGTTCAATAAAGAGCCAACACAAAAGTATAATAATAAATGGAATACTAAATTTACGCCAAATGGAATAACGGGATTTTATTTCCATCAACTTTCGAGCTACCACCAGTAAATCCTCACTCATTAAATCATTTGTTCGTAATCGTTTATGCGTAAAATAGCCGTGCATAACTGCTATAAACAGGAACAAACAAAACACACTACAAAACCACCATGATATTCCCAAATAAGGACATGCCCAAATATAAAACGGAATAAGTAATAATGCCAATGAATTCATAATCCCTACATACCGATTCATTCCCGACACCTTATTTTTAATAACCTTACGTAACAACTTCTCATTAACAACGACCTCCGCATCCAACTTGCTGTTAAGAATAGCTATCTGTTCTTTCATTTGTTTAAGTTCAATCGTATCTATATATTCTTCCATACCCATATATTTTCTAGTTGTTAGACATTTTTTTTAATTCTTCTTTAATTCTAAATAAGCGAACGGAAACATTCTTCACAGAAATTCCTACAATAGCTGCAATTTCCTCATAACTGAAATTCTCAAGCCATAATAGCACTATCGCCCTATCGAAATGTTTCAGGCGACTAATTCTGTTATACAACATCTTTATCTGTGTTGTATCTTCGTCCCTATCTTCAAACAGATCAATCCCCATAATCAGAGGTACAGAAACAATCTTCTTTTTCCTGTCTGATGAAATGCAAGTATTGAGACTTACACGCCATATCCATGTTCCTATATTACTTTCTCCTTTGAATGTATCGAAACCTTTCCAAAGATTAACTAACACGTCCTGAAAAAGATCGTTCACTTCCCGGGAGTCTTTAGAGAACATAAAACATACAGTGTAAATTGTATTTTTATATTGCTTCACAACTTGCTCAAACTCTATTTCCAATTTTTTCATCTTATTTTGATTAATCGTCTATACATTAGACGCAATATAACGCCAAAAACTACAGAATATCCAGTTTTATTTCCTGCAGATACAACTTTTGAGAAACAACACATACAAAAAATCCCCGGAAACTCAACGCCCCCGGGGATCCAATTACCTTTATTATTAAAAAAATGATATTATTCTTTCAGATCTTTCAATTCCCAAGCCAAAGCACTGGCACCCAGTACAGCAGCATCAGAATCTTTCAGTTCGGAAACAAGCAATTTAGTCTTGCCTTTGTAGATATTCAGGATATTGTCATCGATTGCTTTCTGAATCGGCTTCATAATATAATCACCCGACTTAGCCAAACCACCGAACAATACAATTGCTTCAGGGCTGGAGAATGCAATAGCGTCTGCCAAAGCCTCACCTAAAATATTACCTGTAAATTCGAAGATTTCCTGTGCCAGTTTATCACCTTGTACAGCTGCATCATATACATCTTTTGAAGTGATGTTTTCAGCAGGAATATTACGAAGCAAGCTTGCATCAGTACGAGCAGCCAGGAATTCACGAGCAGTACGAGCTACACCGGTAGCCGAACAGTAAGTTTCCAGACAACCTTTACGACCGCAACCACAAACACGACCGTCACGACGTGCAATTACGTGGCCCAATTCTCCGGCAAAACCGTCATGACCATAAACCATCTGACCGTTGATAACGATACCGCTACCTACACCTGTACCCAGAGTAATCATGATAAAGTCTTTCATACCACGGGCAGCACCATAAGTCATTTCACCGATAGCAGCAGCATTAGCATCATTGGTCAAAGCAGTAGGGATACCCAGTCTTTCTTCAAACATAGCAGCCAACGGAAGAATTCCTTTCCAAGGCAAGTTCGGAGCAAATTCAATAGTTCCGGTATAATAGTTACCATTAGGAGCACCGACACCGATACCTCTGATCTTATCTACACCACCATTAGCGATGATCAACGGAAGCAAGTTTTTGCATACTTCGTCAGCATATTCTGCAGCAGTCGGATAGCCGGCTGTTTTAATCGAGCTACTGGCAATAATAGTTCCGCGTGCGTCTACAATCCCAAAGACGGTGTTTGTTCCGCCTATGTCAATACCTACTACGTAGGGTTTCTCCATGTTTGAATTCATGATACTTTATTTAAAAGGGTTAGTTAATTATAAAGTTTACTGCACACAAATTACGTAAAGAAGATTGAGTCTACAAAATGTTTTTTCAAAAAAGTTCACTCTGTTTGCAACTTTTCGTATCTTTCGTGCGTCTAATAGTGAAAAATTAAAAGAAAAAAGAAACTTAATAAGGGAAATTGTGATAAAACTAACAGACATTAACAAGACCTACAACAACGGAGCACCTCTCCATGTACTCAAGGGCATCAATCTCGACATTCAGCGAGGTGAGTTTGTTTCCATCATGGGAGCTTCGGGTTCGGGCAAATCTACTTTACTAAACATATTAGGAATACTCGATAACTACGATACCGGGGATTATTATCTGAACAACGTACTTATCAAGGACTTGAGCGAAACGAAAGCTGCCGAGTATCGAAACCGTATGATCGGATTTATCTTTCAGTCATTCAACCTGATATCATTCAAGGACGCTGTAGAAAATGTGGCACTGCCCCTGTTTTATCAAGGTGTAAGCCGCAAAAAGCGAAATGCACTCGCTCTGGAATATCTCGACCGACTGGGATTAAAGGAGTGGGCACACCACATGCCAAATGAGATGAGTGGCGGTCAGAAACAACGTGTAGCTATCGCCCGAGCACTCATCACCCAACCGCAAATTATCCTGGCTGACGAACCGACGGGAGCATTGGACAGCAAAACTTCAGTAGAAGTGATGCAAATCCTGAAAGACCTGCATAAAATGGGAATGACGATTGTAGTGGTCACCCATGAAAGCGGAGTGGCCAACCAGACCGATAAAATCATCCACATCAAAGACGGTATCATTGAACGAATTGAAGACAACATCGATCACGACGCTTCTCCTTTCGGCAAAAACGGTATCATGAAATAAATCAAAATATACTACTATACAAACGATATCATGATTGACATCTGGCAAGAAATTTATAGTACTATCAAACGCAATAAGCTGAGGACCTTCCTTACGGGATTTGCCGTAGCATGGGGAATATTCATGCTTATCGTCCTATTAGGTGCAGGCAACGGACTGATTCATGCATTCGAGCAATCGGCTTCGGAACGGGCGATGAACTCTATCAAGATTTTCCCGGGTTGGACAAGTAAATCCTACGATGGATTGAAAGAAGGAAGACGGGTGCAACTGGACAATAAAGACGTAGACGCTACCAACCGGTACTTCCCGGATCATGTCATCAATACCGGCGGAACGGTATGGCAAGGAGGCGTAAATCTTAGTTTCGGGCAAGAGTATGTAAGCCTGAGTCTTTCCGGTGTATATCCCAATCATACGGAAGTAGAAGTTGTAAAACTCTTCAAAGGACGTTTCATCAACGAGATTGATATCAGGGAACGACGCAAAGTGATCGTGCTCCATAAGAAGACTGCTGAAATCTTATTCGACAAGACCCATACCGATCCTATCGGACAGTTTGTCAATGCCGGCAATGTGGTTTATCAAGTGGTTGGACTTTATAACGACAAGGGAGACAGCGGAGACAGCGACGCCTACATTCCTTTCAGTACTCTGCAAACCATTTATAATAAGGGTGACAAACTGAATAACCTCATCATGACTACCAAAAATTTGGAAACAATAGAAGCCAATGAGAAGTTTGAAACCTACTACCGCAAAGTTTTGGGAGCCAATCATCGTTTTGACCCAACCGACCATAGTGCAATTTGGATATGGAACCGATTTACCAATTATCTACAACAACAGCAGGGGTCGGCCATGCTCCGTATAGCGATTTGGGTTATCGGTATTTTTACATTACTAAGCGGAATTGTCGGAGTTTCCAATATCATGTTGATTACGGTAAAAGAACGTACCCGCGAATTTGGTATCCGCAAAGCACTCGGCGCCAAACCGCTTTCTATTCTTTGGCTGATTATCGTTGAGAGTGTCACTATTACCACAATATTCGGATATATAGGCATGGTGGCCGGTATCGGAGCAACCGAATGGATGAACAACGCTTTCGGCAATCAGACAATGGATACCGGAATGTGGACAGAAACGGTTTTTCTGAATCCTACTGTCGACATCAGAATCGCCATACAAGCTACACTCACACTAATAATAGCTGGAACATTAGCCGGATTGTTCCCTGCCCGGAAAGCAGTCAGTATCCGGCCGATCGAAGCACTTAGAGCAGATTAAGATTATGAGAATAGACATAGATACTTGTGAGGAAATCCTCATCACTATCACAAGAAATAAGACAAGAAGTCTGCTGACTGCATTCGGTGTGTTCTGGGGAATTTTTATGCTTGTAGCCCTTATTGGCGGCGGACAGGGACTGGAATATATGCTAAAAAAGAACTTTGAAGGATTTGCGACTAACTCCGGTTTCCTAGCTTCACAAAGGACAGGAGAAGCGTATAAAGGTTTTCGCAAAGGAAGGTGGTGGAATCTGGAATCTACAGATATCGAACGCCTTCGTTCGCAGGTCAAAGAAGTGGAAGTCATTACCCCCTCCGTTGCACGTTGGGGATCTAAAGCTGTATACGAAGATAAGAAATATGATTGCAGTGTAAAAGGACTATACCCCGATTATCTCCACATCGAATCACAGGAAATGGCGTATGGACGGTTTATCAATGAAGTTGATATACGCGAAGCGCGAAAAGTTTGTGTGATCGGCAAACGAATTTATGAAAGCCTTTTCAAACCGGGAGAGAACCCGTGCGGCAAATACGTGAGAGTAGACGGGATTTATTATCAGGTGATCGGGATGTCTTCTTCCGAAGGAGATATGAATATACAAGGAAGAGCTTCGGAAGCCGTCACTCTACCTTTCACCACCATGCAACAGGCTTATAATCTGGGAGGGCAGATTGATGTAGTATGCTTCACAGCCAAACAAGGTGTCAAGGTGTCTGAACTGCAACCGAAAATGGAACAGATTATCAAAGCTGCCCATTATATCGCCCCTAACGACAAACAAGCAGTTATGTATCTGAATGCCGAAGCGATGTTTTCTATGGTAGACAACTTATTCAACGGCATTAATATATTGGTCTGGATGGTAGGATTAGGAACGTTACTGGCAGGTGCTATCGGTGTATCCAATATCATGATGGTGACCGTAAAGGAACGCACGACCGAAATTGGTATCCGCCGGGCTATCGGAGCACGTCCGAAAGATATCCTGCAACAGATTCTATCGGAAAGTATGGTGCTCACCACGATTGCCGGAATGTTCGGGATTTCTTTTGCCGTAATGATATTGCAAGTAGCAGATATGCTAGCCAGTTCAAACGGAGGAGACAGCCATTTTCAAGTCAGCTTCGGATTAGCGGTCGGCACTTGCGCACTTCTGGCTGCATTGGGGATGTTAGCCGGCCTGGCACCTGCTTATCGGGCAATGGCTATCAAGCCGATTGAAGCAATCAGAGATGAGTAGAAGTTGAGTATTGAGAAGGAAGAGTTGAAAGTTGAATAAAGAATTAAAAATTAAACATATATAATCAAGATGAAAAAGTATCTGAAAATCGTATTATTGGTAATTGTTGCCATAATCCTCGTCGGAACGTTCGTATTCCTTTATCAGAAGTCGCGCCCGAAGGTTGTTGTCTACGAAACCCTCAAGCCGGAAGTGACTGATCTGCAAAAGACCACCGTAGCTACCGGAAAAGTAGAACCAAGAGATGAAATTCTAATCAAGCCCCAGATCTCGGGTATTATTGACGAAGTATACAAGGAGGCAGGACAAGCAGTGAGGAAAGGTGAGGTGATAGCCAAGGTAAAGGTTATCCCCGAACTCGGACAGTTAAACTCGGCAGAAAGCCGTGTCCGTCTGGCGGAGATTAATGCAACACAGGCGGAAACGGATTTTTCCCGCGTGAAGAAACTGTATGAGGACCAACTAATCAGCCGGGAAGAATATGAGAAAAGTGAAGTAGCCGTCAAACAGGCACGCGAAGAAAAGCAGACTGCCAAAGATAACCTGGAAATCGTAAAAGAAGGTATTACCAAAAACAGTGCTTCATTCAGCAGTACCATGATTCGTTCTACTATCGACGGACTGATTCTGGACGTACCGGTAAAAGCCGGAAACTCGGTGATCATGAGTAACACCTTCAATGACGGAACAACTATTGCTACGGTAGCCAACATGAATGATTTGATTTTCCGTGGTAATATTGATGAAACAGAAGTAGGCCGCATCCATGAAGGTATGCCGCTTAAGTTGACTATCGGAGCTTTACAAAATCTGACATTCAACGCGATATTGGAATATATATCTCCTAAAGGAGTAGAGACTAACGGAGCTAACCAGTTTGAAATTAAAGCTGCTATTTCAGTTCCGGACTCCGTACAGGTTCGTTCCGGTTATTCGGCGAATGCGGAAATTGTATTGCAGCGTGCCAATAAGGTACTGGCAGTACCCGAAAGCACCGTTGAATTTAAAGGTGATTCTACATTTGTATATATCATGACTGATTCCGTACCCGAACAGAAATTCCAACGTACACAAGTGACCACAGGAATGAGTGATGGTATCAAAATTGAGATTAAGAAAGGGGTGACTGCCAATGACAAAATTCGCGGCGCCGAGAAAAAAGACAAATAATTCATTTTCTATGAAAACAATCTATAAAACCATAGCTATCTTTCTACTCGCCGGAACAGGAGTAGATTCCGCACAGGCACAGAACGGTTCTTCGCAAACCTGGACGTTGCGGCAATGTATTGATTATGCTATCGAGCATAACATCAATATTCGCCAGACAGCTAATGAAGCAGAACAAAATAAAGTGGACGTAAATACAGCCAAATGGGCACGCCTCCCGAATCTAAGCGGAAGTGCGAGTCAGAATTGGAGTTGGGGACGTAGTGCCTCGCCGGTAGATAACTCCTACAGTGATATCAATAGCGCGAATACGAGCCTCAGCTTAGGGACCAATGTACCGATTTTTACAGGTTTACAGTTATCAAATCAATATTCATTAGCCAAGTTGAATCTTAGGGCCGCTATCGAGGACCTGAACAAAGCTAAAGAAGATATAGCCATCAACGTTACCTCTGCTTATCTGCAAGTTCTATTTAACCTGGAGTTAAGCAAAGTCGCCTTTAATCAGACGAACTTGAGCAAAGATCAGTTGAAACGCATCAAAGGACTCTTCGAAGTAGGTAAAGCCTCACCATCGGAAGTGGCTGAAGCACAAGCACGTGTGGCACAAGATGAAATGACTTCCGTACAAGCGGACAATACATATAAATTATCATTGCTAGACCTCAGCCAACTGCTTGAGTTACCGACTCCCGAAGGTTTCATTCTCGAAAATCCGAAAGAAGAACTGGAATTCGAAGCGCTAACTCCGCCGGATGATATATATACACAAGCGCTTGCCTACAAACCTAGCATTAAAGCAGCGGAATATCGCTTGCAAGGTAGTCAGAAGAACATCCGTATCGCTCAAAGTAATTTTTATCCGCAATTATCTTTCAGTGCCGGACTCGGAAGCAACTATTATACAGTGAGTGGTAAATCAGAGGGAAGTTTCAGCAGCCAGATGAAAAATAACCTCAACAAATATATCGGATTTAATCTTAGTGTCCCTATCTTTAACCGTTTCGCTACACGAAACCGTGTACGAACCGCCCGGTTACAACAAGCAAATCTCAGTTTACAACTAGATAATACCAAAAAGATTCTTTACAAAGAAATCCAACAAGCCTGGTACAATGCTCTGGCAGCAGAAAGTAAATATAACTCCAGTGAAGTGGCAGTGAAAGCCAATGAAGAATCTTTCCGGTTAATGAGCGAGAAATTCAATAACGGTAAAGCAACTTTCGTGGAATATAATGAGTCAAAGTTGAATCTGACTAAAGCACTCTCTGACAAGTTACAGGCTAAATATGATTATCTGTTCCGTACTAAAATTCTGGATTTCTATAAAGGAGAAATCATAGAATAGAAAACGCCATTGAGTTTTTTACAAGAAATACTTCAAACATATCCGCCGGTTCATTCGTTACTATAGAAAGAACCAACGGATATGAAACACTTTATCATCGCAGCAGAAATTTATCTTGCAGGAGGATGTTTCTGGGGAACAGAACATTTCCTAAAACAAATCAGAGGAGTAGAAAGTACCGAGGTAGGCTATGCCAACAGTATTATCAACCAGCCGACCTATCAACAGGTATGTTCGGGAGAAACCAATGCAGCTGAAACGGTGAAAGTAGTCTATGACCCCGAAACAGTTAATTTAAGTCTGCTTCTTGATCTGTATTTTAAAACGATTGATCCTACCAGCCTCAACCGGCAAGGAAATGATCGCGGTACGCAATATAGAACGGGGATTTATTATACTAATAAAGCGGATATCGCTGTTATCAATCAGGCTGTCCGGGCATTAGCGGATCAATATAAAAATCCCATTGCCATAGAAGTAAAACCATTGACAAATTTCTATCCGGCAGAAAACTATCATCAGGATTATCTGGATAAAAATCCGAACGGCTATTGCCATATCAACCCGGCTTTATTTGAAATGGCACGCAAAGCCAATGCTCCCAAGTCCAAAGTTTATCAAAAACCGGATGACACAGTCCTTCGCCAACAATTATCGGCAGAGCAATATGCCGTCACCCAGAAAAATGCTACGGAACCTGCTTTCCGGAATGAATACTGGGACGAGTACCGTCCCGGTATCTACGTAGATATCACCACCGGAGAACCCCTATTTGTTTCGACCGACAAGTTCGATTCCGGTTGTGGCTGGCCTAGTTTCTCCCAACCGATTCAAAAGGACTTGATTACAGAGAAGAAAGATACTTCTTATGGAATGACACGTACCGAAGTACGCAGTAAAACTGGAGACGCCCACCTAGGACATGTATTTACGGATGGTCCGAAAGAAAAAGGAGGATTACGTTACTGTATCAATAGTGCTTCTCTTCGTTTTATTCCGAAAGAAAAAATGAAAGAGGAAGGCTACGGAGAATACTTACCGCTTATCAAATAAAAAAAGAACGGCGGACTGTCCTTCAAAGGCTGTCCATCGCGTTTAATGCATTTTTTTACCTACCTTTGCATCCGATAATTAAAAGGTAAATGATGAAAACAAATAGCCAAAAGCGTATTCTTCCGCTAGCTCTCAGTGGAGGAATACTCATCTGCCTCATTTGTATCTACTCAGGTCGCAGCGTTCTTCTACGGAGCATAGTCAACCGACACACATCCCGTATCGAGCAGACACACGGGTTATGCATTCATTACGACAAACTGGAGATGAATGGTTTAAATGAAATATATCTCCAAGGCCTTTCGGTTATCCCCGAACAACGGGATACACTATTCACATTAGCATCAACCCGCATCAAGCTGAATTTTTGGAAATTACTCACCAAGAAAATAGAAGTAAGCTACATAGCAGCAGAAGATATCAGACTCACATTTACAAAGCAAGACTCCATCGCCAATTATGATTTTCTCTTTAAAAAAGACCGGAAAGTTCCATCACAAACATCCGGTCAAACCGTA
>OIWQ01004084.1_pt1 | contig 12221 bp, 8 predicted proteins | sample 1587571 | NCBI WGS metagenome assembly OIWQ01 (sample SAMEA3888910, study PRJEB22519) | human gut metagenome | biome: human gut; feature: human-associated habitat; material: faeces | place: Denmark | collected 2010 | reverse complement strand
CGGCATAAAATGGGTTTGGCCTATATGGTTCCTTTGGGGAAAGAGGAATATCCCTGGAAGATTTTAGTGAAAATAGACCGGCAAAATCCTGGCCGGACTTATCAGGAAATAAAGGATACCTACATCCGTTTTATCGGGAACGACCTTTTCGACTCCGGTTTTATGGACCAGACGATCGATGAATGGTATAAAACAGAAGACAGGGCAGTCGGTATGATCGGTTATTTTACAGTGATCGCATGCATGCTGGCCATTATGGGAATTTTGGCGATGTCTACTTATTTTATTCAGCAACGTCTGAAAGAAATCGGGTTGCGCCGGGTGAACGGTGCCAAAGTAAGGGATGTGTTGAATATGTTGATATGGGGATTTTTGAAGTGGGTTATTCTTGCCTTTGCCATTGCCGTTCCGATAACCTGGTATCTGATCAATCGTTGGCTGGCTACCTATCCCTATCATATTTCACAACAGGTATGGGTATACCTTGGGGTAGGTGTGACGGCTTGTTTGATCGCTATTTTGATGGTAGGAGGGCAGAGCTATCGGGCAGCTTCCCTGAATCCGGTCAAAACGTTGCGAAATGAGTGAACGATCTAAAATAAGAGAATGATGTACAGTATTCCGAAAAGGATCCTTTTTGCTTTCAGGGCCTTGAAGTCGAACCGTTTGTGTTCTTGTATCAGTATTCTGGGGTTGGGATTGGGATTAGCCTGTTTTATCGTGATTGTAAAATATGTTTGGCTGGAATATACGACCGATACCGCTCAACGGAATTACCACCGGCTTCTGAGATCGATATTCCCTGCCTGAGTGAGATCATTAATTGTAGTGACCGGTTGGCGGATTACCCGGAAGTGGAGGCCCGTACCCGGGTGAGCGCTTTTGACGGAGAACAACTGTCGGTAGAGAACCGGCTTTACAAAGCCGATGTTTTATTTACCGGCTTCGGATTTTTTCAGGTTTTCGATTTTCCGTTGGTCGTAGGAGATACCGCTACGGCTTTACAGCAAACGACAGATATGTTGCTCACCCGTTCTTTTGCCCGGAAGATGTTCGGCGAACAGGATCCGTTGGGTAAAAAAATCCAATTCAGAAACAAAGACTATACCGTAACCGGAATTTTGAAAGACATTCCGGTGAACAGTTCTTTTCGTTTTGATGTGTTGATTCCGGACCGCCCCGAGTTTAGCCGTATGATGAGCGAATTTATCGTATTGAAGGAAAAAGTCGGTATACAGTCGGTAAAAGAAAAATTGCTTCCGGAGAAATTTTATGGTTCCCAGCATTTCAATTATGATTTCATTCCGTTCGAGGGATTGTATTTCAATACCGGGATCGTTTCCGATGTCTTTACTTTATTACGGCATGGCAACAAACACTCACTGATGATATTATGGATTGCCGGATGGGTAATTCTGTCGATCAGCCTGGTCAATTATATGAATATCTATCAGGTTGCTTTGTTGAGAAGAAATAGAGAACTGGGAGTGAAGAAAGTACTCGGAGAGGGAAGTCCGAATCTTTGGCTGGATTTTTGGTTGGAAAATATAATCATGGTGACCGGAGGGGTAATTTTGGCTGTCGTAGTTATTGGTGGCCTGGCAGGATGGATTGAGCAAGAAATGGGGTTACCGGTTCGTATGGATATTCGGTTCGATTCGTTTTTGTGTGTTGGGATCTTGCTTCTGGTTCCGGGAATCGTCTCTTTATATTCCCTGTGGAAATACCGGAAACTTCAGCCTGCGATGGCGGTGAAAACATCGGGAGTGTCTAAGAGTCAGAATTTTACCCGTCATCTTTTATTAGGGATACAGTATGTGATGACGCTGATCATGCTGATTGTTTCTTTTTATTTTATCAGGCAATTGGATTTTATGTTGAATAAAGACTTGGGGATCAATCAGGAGAATATCGTGCATGCCAAGCTATTTAAAAGTCTTCCTATCGAAAGTTTGTGGGTAGAGGATGCCACGGAGCGTGAGAATAGGTGGAAAAAAGAGAAAGCGCGTCAGGATCAGCATCGGGAACGGATAGATTATGTGATTGATGAAATTCAGAAGTGTCCTTATATTCAGCAATCCTGCTCCGGACAATCCTTATTGGATGGTGGCAGTATGCCCTGGAAAAATACCAGAGGGGGTGGGGATTATATTTCCTGCCGATTGGTGGGCCTGACTCCCGAATACCTGACTTTGTACGGATTAAAACTGAAAGAAGGCCGTTTCTTCGATCTTGAAAAAGATAAAGACCGGGAGGAAAAGGTTGTACTCAACGAGACGGCCCTGAAAATGTTCGGGTTTACTTCTCTCGGGGAGGCAGAACTGGAATCCCAGTATTGGGGGAAAGGATGGAAAGTGATCGGAGTGGTCGAGGACTTCCGGGTAGATCATTTGGCTGTTCCTATAGCTCCGATGATCATGGTCTATTTCGATGACCGGGAGGATTGTCCTTACCAGATGCAGGTGACAAAAGGAAAAGAAAAAGAAGTCATCAGCCTGTTGAACACACTGTATCAGAAGACACAAGGACCGGGAGAACTCGAATATTATTTTTTTGAGGATGAGGTACGGGCGTTGTATACGAAAGATAAAAAAATGGCGGAGGTGACGATTATATTTACTCTTTTGGCTATTTTTATTTCTTCGATCGGTTTATTCGGCTTTGCTTATTTCGATATCCGGCAACGCTTCCGTGAAATTGGGATCCGGAAAGTAAATGGAGCGACACCCCATGAGATATTACTTTTATTGTTCAGGCGTTTTATTGTCCTGATCCTGGGTAGTTTCGTTGTTGCGGTTCCTATTGCCTGGTGGGTGATTGAAATATATAGAGAGAACTTTATCGAATGTGCTTCTTTAGCGTGGTGGTTATTTGCTGCAGCCTTCTTGGTCACTGGAGGAGTGGCATTTTTTACTCTTTTGTGGCAAAGCAGGAAAGCTGCATTGGCCAATCCGGTGAAAGCTTTGAAAAATGAATAATGGACAGATATAAATGAAATAGTATGATTCGGGAATATTTGAAAATGATCGGACGCAGGATTTTGCGTCATAAGATTTATGCGATTATTAATGTGGTGGGGTTTACTATAGCTTTTACGTCGGTCTTGTTAATTTATATGCATGTCGTGAAAGAATGGAAAACAGACCGTTTTCATCAACATGCAGATCAGATCTATCGGGTGACTTTGAAAAGTAAGTATGACCAAAATTGGTCTTCCTATACCAGTGCTCCTACAGCTCCTTATGCCGCAAAAGAATTTCCGGGAATAGAGGAATATGTCCGGGTGGCTGATTGGCTGTTCGATGTGAAAAAGGCTACAGATAAAGAGTACCTTAGAAATAAAAATTGTCTGCAAGTCGATAAACAGTTTTTCGATCTGTTTTCTTTTCCTCTGGTCAGTGGCGATGTGAAACAGGACTGGGGAAAAGATTGGATGGTGGTGTCCCGGAAGGAAGCCCTCAGATATTTTGATAATGAAAATCCTTTAGGGCAGGTTGTTCGGGTAAAGTCCGGTTGGAATACAAAGGATCCGGGACATGAATACCGGATTGTGGCGGTGATGGAAGATTTTCCGGCTTTCTCTTCTTTACAGGCGGATTATGTGATGGATCTTTCTTCGAAAGAAGATTTGGATGCGTGGGGAGGACACGGTTTTTATACCTATTTTAAGTTGAATAAAGATATCGATCCGGCTTCTATCGAAAAGGGAATACCGGAGATGATCGAACGTAATTACGAATATATAGCGGTGGGTGAACAACAGTTTAAATTGCAACCTTTAAAAGAGGTTTACCTGAAATCGGAACATATCGCTGAGGATTTACCGCATGGATCCCGGCGGTTGAATGTAATTCTGGCCGGGGTAGCCATATTGATCCTGTTTTTGGCTGCCGGGAATTATTTGATGATATCCATGGCTCAGCTGCATACCCAGGCTATCGGGATTGTTATGCAACGTTGTTTGGGGGCCGATAATCGGATTTTATTTTGGCGGGTATTTTGGGAAATTGTGCTTTATGCCTGTATCGCTTTAAGTGTGTCGGGGGTGTTGGTGTGGTTGTTACATCCGGGATTTGTTACTATTTTGTCGTCCGGGAAAACGTATGACCTGTCGGTCACCTGGGGAGAGATCGCTTTGTTTCTGGGAATGGTTGTCTTATTGATGGTGGGAATGGGACTGATTTTGGCCGGATGGATGAAGCGGCATATCAATCAGCATTCGGTCAGGGAGATTTTGCAACGTTTTTCGGGACGTCTGGATATGAAAATCGTTCTTTCGGTTTTGCAGATGTGTATCTTTACTGCTCTTTTGGCTTGTTCGGTAATCTTGACCCGGCAAATGAATTTTATTGAAAAACGGAATTTAGGGTTTGACAATCAGCAAGTAGTGAATTTTTCATGGGATTTCGGAGATACTGCCGACCTGGAAAGTGTACGGCAGGAGATCAGGAATGCCGATCCCGATATTCTGACCTATACGAACGGAGATAACCTGCCTTTGTTACACGAAGATCCGGAGGAGCTTTCACCGGACGATCAACCTGATCTGAAGATCAAGGCTTATTTCATACATGGAGATGCCTATTATCTTCCCACCTATCGCATTGAACTGGCAGAAGGCAGGAACATTGAAGCAGAGAGTTATCCCCGCATAGCTGAGGATTTTTTGAGGGCTGAGCCGAAAGGTTTTCCGGAAATACTGGTGAATGAAGAGTTTGCCCGCCGGTTAGGGAAAAAAGAGGTTTTGGGAAGCTTGCTGAAATTGGGGGATGGATTCCGGACATTCCGTATCGTTGGAGTGGTCAAGGATTTCCATTTTTTACCTTTGTATGAAAAAATACAGCCGATGGTGATCGCGTATGAGCTGCCTTTACTGAGTTATAGCATATCGGTCCGCTACCGGGAAGGCTGTCGGCAAAAAGTAATCGGACATTTGCAGCAATTGTATGAGGAACGCTTTCCCGGGATGGCATTTAGATATACTGAGTATGAATTTTCACAACTCTATAACCGGGATATGGCTTTGGTGAAAATGATCCATATTTTTACTGCCATCGCTATTTTGGTGGGAGGGATGGGTATCCTGGCCTTCTCGATGTTTATGGCTGAAAGCCGACGTAAAGAAGTGGCTTTGCGAAAAGTGAACGGCGCCGGTGTCGGGCAAATTATTCTGCTGCTCGACCGGCAGTTCCTGGGACGGATTTTATTGGCCTGTGCAATCGGACTTCCGATAGCACATCACCTGATGACTTTGTGGTTGAGGGGTTTTGCTTATCGTACCGAATTACCTGTCGGCTTGTATTTGGGCGTGGCCGTTATCTGTGTCGTATTTGTCTTGCTGACCGTTACCTGGCAAATTTTCCGGGCAGCACGAATAAATCCGGTCGACGTTTTGAAGAACGAATAGTTATAATACCAGGGTAAAGACCGTTTCTTTATCCGGAATAGAGCTTACTTTGAGATTGCCTCCGTGGGCACGCATGATTTGACGGGCAATACTCAGACCGATACCGGTACCTTCATTTTTAGTCGTGAAGAAGGGAACAAAGATTTCGTTGATCATATCTGAAGGAATTCCCGGGCCATTGTCGATGACTTGAAGCCGGATATTGCCGGTTGGTAGTTGTTCCGCAACAACCCGCAGTATCGGATTTTCCCGGTTCTGTAAGGCTTGTATGGCATTTTTCATCAGATTGAGCATGACCTGGCCTAAAAGGTTGGGGTCGGCATAGACCCGGATGTTTTCGGGCGTTAATTGGGTTTGGATCGTGATCGCCGAAAAGTTCGGTTCCATACTGCAAAGGATGATCATTCGCTGGATAAATTCGTTTAATTCTATGATTTCCTTTTCCGGCTGGGGAATACGGGTAAATTTCCGGTAGGATTCTACAAAGGAAACCAATCCTTTACCGGTTTCACTGATCACCTGCAAGCCGTTGACGGTATTTTGCCTGATCGTTTCGGGCGTATGGGCTGCCGGATTCGTTTTATGTATTTCTAATAAAGTGTCGCTTAATGAAGTGATCGGAGCGATCGAGTTCATAATTTCATGGGCTAGTACCCGGATCAGCCGGATCCACGAGTCGATTTCTTTCTCGTCCATTTCATTTTCGATATCGTTGATCACTAAAAGCCGGGTATGTTTTCCGTTGACTGTGATACCACTGGCAGTGATCAGCAGTTGGATACTTCCCCGTTCGTTGGTATAAGTCACTCTCCGGTTTTCACCCGGACGGATTTCTTTAAATGCTTCGACCAGAACAGGAGAAACTTTTCTAAGCTGGCTGACATGGGTGAAAACTTCCAGATCGATGAGTTTTAGGGCAAATCGGTTCAATTGAAGTACGAATCCGTTATCGTCTAAGGCGATCACTCCCGAGCTGATACTGTTTAAGATCAACTCATAATACCGTTCTTTCTGCTGTATTTCGATCCGGGTATTCTGTATGATGCTTTTGATCCGGTTCAGGATATGGTTTAACAAACGTTCCGATTGCATACCTTCGTTTTCGACAAAACGTATGGTGTAATCGTCATTTTCCAAAGCACTGAAAAAATAGGTTAACTTTCGGTTGGTCGTATTGATAAAATAGAATATCAACCCGGTCAGCCCGATGATTCCCGCAGCAGCCAGGGCTCCTCCTAAATAGTTTCCTTCCCGGAAAGCTTGCCAGGAAACGATAGATAGAATGACGATAGCCAGGAGAGAACTGAGAATGCGGTACATGGGAGATCAGATTAAAAGGTTCGCGTTTTCAATGGAATGACGATGAAATCTTATAGTCCGAATTTTTTCATCTTATTATAAAGGGTTTGGCGGGTGATACCCAGCTGACTGGCAATAGCGGAGATATTACCATGATGGTGCTCGATCGCTTTGCAGATCATCTCTTTTTCCATCTCTTCCAGGGTTTTGGAACTATTGGCCGGCACTTCGTTATTGGGCTTGAAGAAAAAATCACAAGGTTTTAATGCCTCTTCATCACACATAATCACTGCTTTCTCAATGGCGTGTTGTAATTCCCGGACATTACCCGGCCAGGAGTATTCCAGCAATTTACTTTGAGTATCTTTGGTGAAGTACAGTTGCCCTTTACTATATTTCGATCCGTATTTACGCAGAAAGGATTCGGCTAACTGGAGGATATCGTTACCTCTTTCCCTTAAAGGAGGGATCTCAATGTGAATGGTATTGATCCGATAAAGCAAGTCTTCGCGGAAAGTACCCCTGGCAACCATTTTCTGGAGATTACTGTTGGTGGCACAAATCAGACGGATATCTATGTCGATGGGTTTATTGGAACCGATCCGCGTGATTTGCCGGCTTTGGATTGCCGCGAGTAGTTTGGATTGAAGGGAGTAGGTCAGATTACCGATTTCGTCCAGGAATAAAGTACCTTTGTTCGCTGCTTCGAATTTACCGGCGCGGTCTTCCTTGGCGTCTGTAAAGGCTCCTTTCACGTGACCGAACAATTCGCTCTCGAACAAAGTCTCTGTGATCGCACCCATATCTACACCAATCATGACTTCCTTATTCCGTTTGGAAAGTCTGTGCAGTTCCTTGGCAATCATTTCCTTGCCTGTACCGTTTTCGCCGGTGATCAGAATATTGGCATCCGTAGAAGCTACTTTCTCGATCAGCCGATGTAGTTGCTGCATGACCGGAGAATCGCCCCAGATCAACTCTTCGCCCGAAGTCAGTTGTTTTTTTAGTTCGATTTCCTTTTCCCGGAGTTGTTTTACTTCTGTCTGGGATTGGCGTAAGCGGTAGGCAGACAAAAGGGTCGCTATCAGTTTGGCATTATCCCAGGGTTTGACGACAAAGTCGGTAGCCCCTTCTTTCACTGTTTTTACGGCCAGTTCGATGTCTGCATAAGCTGTAAATAGGACGACCGGTAGATCGTTGCTTATTTTCCGTATTTCTCCCAGCCAGAAAATACCTTCGTTTCCATTATTTATACCACTGGAAAAATTCATGTCCAACAATACGACATCGATATTTTCCGTTTCCAGCATCGCAGGAATCCGGTTGGGATTACTGATGGTGATCACTTTTTTAAAAGTGCCGCTGAGCAGCATATCGATGGCTGCCAATACACCTTTATTGTCGTCAACAATGAGGATGGTACCTTGTTTTGTCATATGGAAAATTATAGCTATGCAAATATAATAATTATCGACCGACCTGACTTCCCTAAAAGAATAAAGATAATGAACTCCGGAAGTTTTTCCTGTTCTCCCGGAGGTTGTTTATAGAAAGGGCCGTTGCTTTAATCTTTCACACCACAAGTTTCGGTGACGATCTGCCCGTCGAAAAGATTGATTACCCGATGAGCATAGGAGGCATCGTGCTGGGAGTGAGTCACCATTATGATGGTCGTACCTTCCTGATTCAATTCGGTCAGTAGGTTCATCACTTCCGTACCGTTACGTGAATCCAGGTTACCCGTCGGTTCGTCGGCCAGGATTAATTTGGGACTTGCTACTACGGCACGGGCAATGGCTACACGTTGTTGCTGTCCGCCGGATAATTGCTGCGGAAAGTGCTTGGCCCGGTGGCTGATGTTCATCCGGTCGAGAATATGGGATACAATCTCTTTCTTTTCACTGGCTTTCTTCTTCAGATAGATCAAAGGCAGTTCGACATTTTCATATACATTCAGTTCGTCGATCAGATTGAAACTCTGGAATACGAAACCGATATTTCCTTTACGTACCTGAGTACGCTGTTTCTCTTTTAGGTGTCCTACCTCTTCGCCGTCGAAATAATACTTCCCGTCTGTCGGATTATCCAGCAGGCCGATGATATTCAGTAAGGTTGATTTACCGCAACCGGAAGGGCCCATGATCGCTACGAATTCTCCTTTTTTTACTTCCAGCGAGACGTTATTTAATGCAGTAGTCTCCACTTCTTCCGTGCGGAACACTTTACTTAAATTTTCTATTTTTATCATAAGATTGAAGATTGAATTTTGTATTTCTCTATACTATTATTGTGCCAAATAATTAAGTCGCTTATATTCAATGTGTTAATTGTTTTGCTCTTGAATCGGATTGTCTATTTTTTTTACATTGTTGTCTCGTTTTTTTACATATTCAAAATAGAAATCGATGTTATCTATTTGATTAACAGATGATTAATAAATTGGCATATAATTGGTTATTATCCGGTTAAAAAGATATGAATTTTTTATGTTTTCTATTTCATTAAAAATGATTTTTCGTTCCTGGGCGAGAAATAAAATTTATTTTGTAATTTCGATGTTGAGCTTGATTATTGGCTTGACATGTAGTGTTTTATTGATTGGTTTTGTAGCTAACGAGTATAATATAGCTCATGTGGTGAAAGGAGGAGGGCAATGGTATTTATTACAAGAGCAGAACGTATATTATAGTAATGAAGAGGTTATGGCCAACCATACCCTTAATGGAGGGCGTGCCGTCGCTATTCAGCGTTCTTTCCCTGAAGTCGAAGATATCTGTGTGTGCCATGACGATCACAAACAGATTAAAAAGAATAGTGGTGAAACAATACCTTATGCTGCTATTTATGCAGTTACTCCTAATTTCGCCGATTTGTTTCAGCCTGAACTTTTGGCTGGAGATCTGAAAGAGACTTTACGGGATCCTTCGGGTGTAGCTGTTACCCGCTCTTTTGCCCGGAAAAATTTCGGACGCGAAAATATTTTAGGAGAGACATTGTTGTTAGTGGGCTATAGCCAATACCTCAAAGATGGACGATTACAAAATGTGGAGGAAGAAAAGGTCTATATGGTAAAAGCAATTGTGGACGACAAAAGCAAAAGTTATCTGCAATATGATTTATTGATCCATTTACCGGAATCCGATTATGCACTTACCCGTGTATCCTGGGTGAATAGCTATTATAGCTTTCTGAAACTGGGGAAAGAGGGCCGGAAAGATAAACTGGAAAAAAAACTGAATCAGGACGAGACCTATCGGAAACAATACGATATTCAGGGAAAACAACAGTTAAGACCGTTGAGTCAGGTGTAATTTTCGGGTGATCAGCAAATCGGTTTTATTAAATCGCGCGATCGGGTTGCCCTGTATTTAGCCGGAAGTATCGCTATCGCTATTCTGGTGATTGCTTGCTTTAACTATATCAACATCAGTATGACGAAATCATTGCAACGCCTTAAAAATACCAACCAGCAAATGATTTTCGGAGCGACCGGACAGGAAATACGTGGCCAATTGATAGCAGAAACTTCGATACAGGCCGCTATTGCTTTGGTTATCGCTGTTTTACTGATCAAGGGGTGCTTGCCCGCTTTCAATCGATTTATGAAAGCAGACCTGGTTTTGAGCGATTTGGTAGAAGGGATTTCGGGAGGATTGATGTTGATTTTACTGGTTATAGTTATTTTGGGACCTTCTTTGTATATTTTTTCAAGGATCGGCAAAAATTCACTGAACGATATGATGAAAACCGGATTGGTGCAACGTCCTAAATTGGTTACGGGAATGGTGGTGGCACAATTCGTTATTTCGGTCGTATTGGTCGTTATGGTGTTGGGAATCGCACAACAAATGGATTACGTGGGACATGTCCGTCCGGATAGTGACCGGATCCTGAGTTTATATGCAAACCATCCGGAGGGCGGACAATGGAAACAATTTACCGGACAGTTGCAGGTGATTCCTGAAGTTGAAGATTATACTTCCAGCGATATATTGAGTTACGGGGCTTTCTCTGCCAGAGGAATAAGTGCGATGATTATGGGGGGAGATGAGCGTTTTCTACCGTTTTTCGGACTGAAATTAGTGAAGGGAAAAGGATTCTCTCCCTCGGCGCCTAACGATGCTGTATTGGTGAACGAAGCATTTGTAAAAAAAATGGCGATTCAGGAACCGGTGAATTATCGGTTGGTATGTAATGGTGAGCATTTAATTGTCGGGGTTGTCGAGGATTTTGTTATCGATAACCTGAGTCGACAGATTCAACCCCTTTTAATCGAATATAATTCCACTTCATACAACACTTTGGTAAAGATAAAGGAAGGAAGTATGTCGGTGGCTATTCAAAAAATAAAGGAATTATGGAAAAAAATTTCGGGAGATGAGGAAGGATTAAAATTTCGGACTATGGCCGGAATGTATGAGGATCTGCACCAAGAGGAGCAGAGGGTATTGCAAATGGTCGTACTTTTTTCATGGATCAGTTTGTTCCTGACTGCTTTGGGATTATTCGGTTTAGCCTGGTATTCGGTGGAAAGCCGGATGAAGGAAATCGGTTTGCGTAAGATCAATGGGGCTACACAAAGACAAGTTGTCGGATTGTTGTGTATCCGCTTTATCAAGTGGATCGCTATCGCGTTGGCGATCGGATTACCGATGGCGTTATACCTGATCGAACAATGGAGAATGCAGTATGTATTCCGGCCACAACTGACTGTCTGGATATTTATCGCAGCAGCTTTTATCGTGCTGGCCGTGGGGATACTTACGGTAATCTGGCAATCCTGGAAAGCGGCCCGGGTAAATCCCGCAAAAATTATAAAAACGGATTGAGTTGTAATATTATAAGTTTTCAATCGTCTTAGAGATTAGGGGCAGGAAATTGAACAGACTTTTGGGATGCCTTTGATGCGAAGTTTTGGACTAACCATTTAAATAGAAAACTATGCGTAAAATTTTATTCTTTTTATTCGTATGCTGGGGGACGATCGGTATGGGCGTAGCCCAGGAACAAGTGAAAATTTCCCGTTTCCAGGGAGAGCGGGTTACGGGATTGGATATTTCCGGGGCATTCGATATTACAATCCGGCAAGGAGAGGATACAGGTGTCACATTGAGTATTCCGTCTCATTATGAAGATAATCTGGTGTTTGAAAATTGGGGAGGAACGGTAAAGGTTGGCTTTAAAGGCCGGATTAAGAAACATTCTAAAAATGAAAAATTTACAGCTGAAATCGTCTGTTCCTCCCTGGAAGAAGTTCTGCTTAGTGGGGCATGTAAATTGAAAGGAACGGGTGATTTTACGGCTCAAACGGTAAAATTTGACTTGAGCGGAGCAGCTACGGCTGTTTGGGATGGTAATTTCAAGGTGGTAAAGATCGGAAAGATCGATTTGTCAGGGGCTTCACAACTACAGTTGAATGTTGAGGTTCCTGAGGTTGAGGTAGAAATTAGCGGGGCTGCAAAGCTGGCCTTGACAGGAGAGGCAGACAGCGGGGAGATCGAATTATCGGGGGCGT
>OIWQ01004082.1_pt1 | contig 12225 bp, 7 predicted proteins | sample 1587571 | NCBI WGS metagenome assembly OIWQ01 (sample SAMEA3888910, study PRJEB22519) | human gut metagenome | biome: human gut; feature: human-associated habitat; material: faeces | place: Denmark | collected 2010 | reverse complement strand
GTTTTCTTCCTTATATTGATAGGTAGGACGACCTTCGAGCCATTTTTCATGATGCGCATTGATGATAACCTTGAGGTCATTATCCAGACACCAACCCACTACCTCCTTGATACGAGCAATCCAAGCCTTGTCGATGCTCATCGCCTGAGCATTGGTAATGTGGCACTGCCAACGGATTGGAATACGGATAGCATTGAAACCAGCCTTCTTCACAGCTTGTATCATCTTCTTGGTAACAACGGGATTGCCCCAAGCTGTCTCTGCATGGATGGAACCATCAGGGTTGCCAATCTGCATCGACTCGCCATCCTGACCAGGAGCTGAGCACTCAAACGCATTTCCAAGATTCCATCCCACAACATCTTTATTCCATTGCTGGGCAGTAGGCATGGATTCGCATACGCCATCAGAACCTTTGGATGGGTCATTCTGCAACGTGTTTGCTTCGCATGAGAAACATGTGAAGATGCCTATTAAAAAGAGGCTAAATGTCAAAAAGTTCCTTTTCATTTTATGGATAAATTGTTATTGTTTCGGTTTTTAAAAAACTGTTTGATTTGCGTAACAGATTCTGGCTGCAAAGATAGAGAAAAGGAACTTCAAGAGGGTTAGATAACAAACAAAAAAGGTTTCAATTCAGACATATCGTCCAAACCGAAACCTTTTCTCTAAAATTAAAACTCTGATTTACAGATACTTACTGGGAGAAACTCCAAAGTGCTTTTTAAATACTGTACTAAAGTACTTCACATTTACAAAACCGACTTTCACAGAGACATCCAGCACACTATCTCCCTGTTTCAGAAAGATAGCAGCCTGCTCCAGACGTATCAATCGCATAAAATCCTGCGGGTTTTGCCCCGTAAGAGTCTTCAGCCTGCCATAGAAAAGCGTTCTGCTCATAGCCATCTCTCTACAGAGTCGGTCGATATTAAAGTCGGTGTCGCTCAGATGAGCCAACACCAAACTGGTAGCTTTATCTACAAAAGTCTGGTCTTGTGGATTCAGAACGGCTTCTTCTGCATTTTCGTAAGAATCAGGGCAGATGGTCTGCTGGGGAGGAGCTGACTCTGGAGCCATCTCTCTGCTTCGAACAAGGGCGAGAGTTCGGTCCATATAGTACTGACTTAGCCGGCGACGATTGGTCAAAATGCCGGCTACCTTGCTCGCAAGGATGGCTGTATCGAACGGTTTGGCGATGTAGTCGTCGGCACCGAGAGCGAGGCCTTCTATCATGAAGTCGCGACCGGTCTTAGCGGTCAGGAGGATGACGGGCAGCCATGATGTTTCGTTGTTTTCCTTGATGAGGCGACAGAGTTCGTCGCCGTGCATTCCGGGCATCATGACGTCTGAGACAACGATATCGCACTCGCCGCCCTCCTGCAGGTATTTCAAGGCTGCTTCTGCGCTTTTCGCATCGACGACTTGATAGGAATCGCCAAAAGTCATTCTGATGTATTTGCAAAGGTCTTCGTTGTCATCGACAAAGAGGAGTGTGTCTTTGGGAGCTCCGGCATGATGCAGAAGCGCAGAGGGGAGGGTTTGGCAGGTTTCATCATGCTTGTCTTCAGCTAAAGAGGTTTCAGTTGCAACTTTCTGCTTTTCCTCGACGAGCCGAACGGAGGGGGCTGTTGCATTGCCTAATGGCAACTTCACGGAGAAGGTGGTGCCTTTTCCTTCCTCGGTTGCGAAAGTAAGTTTTCCTTGTAGTTTCTCTACGAGCTTTTGTGTAAGCATCAGTCCTAATCCACTTCCCATTTCCTGAGAATCAACGGCATTGGAAGCTCGGAAGAAGCTCTTGAAGATGCTCTTAACTTCTGCCTTGGGAATGCCTATACCTGTGTCGCATACGTGAATCAGCGCTGTCTTACCTTCAACAGAAGCCGACAACGTAACTTTTCCGCCTTGAGGTGTGTATTTGATGGCGTTAGAGAGAAGGTTTTCCAATATCAGATCCATCATTTTGAGATCTGAATGAATCTGTTGCTGCGGACACGTTTCAAGACTCAGAAGAATATGCTTCTCCTGAGCTGCCAATGCAAACTTATCTATCTGCAAACGTAAAAGCATCGGCAATTCTATATCTTGCAGGCGAACCGGTTGGGCAGATTGTTCTACTTTTTGGAAGTCGAGCAGCTCTGTTACCATCTTCAACAGTTTGTTGCCGTTGCGCTGCGCCATATCCAAAAAAACACGACTTTTCTCACTCAAGTGAGAATCTTTAGACAGATCGACGAGAGGAGCTAAAACGAGGCTCAAAGGGGTACGTATGTTATGGGCTGTATTGACGAAGAAATTGATTTTCTCGTCATAATACTTGCGCTGCAACCGTTCTTTATAATACTGCCATGCAAAATAGAAGATGGCTGTCAGAATAGAGAGATAGAGAATCCATGCCCACCAGGTGTTCCACCAGGGTTGAGCGATAGAAATATTCAGGGAGGTTGCTCCCAATTCACGACCATTGCTTCTGCAAATAGCTTTGACGTAAAGGACATAGTTGCCAGGAGGCAGATTGACAAATCGTGCTAACTGATAAGAGGAAGGTTTACTCCAGTTGCGATCGTATCCTTCTAAATAATACTGATATTGGATGTCATGCTGATATTGATAATTGATGCTCTCGAAAGAAACAATCAGCGTATTCTCATGATGGTGAAGTTGCAAGGTGCCTTCATGTAACATCTCAAAGAGGGTTTTATTCCATTGGTCGGTACGCTCTACGCCTTCCACCTCAACACGATGGATACGAAGCGGAGCGGCATAATTCAATCCTTTGGCAAACATCGGAGCCAAAGCTACTACGCCATCATTACTGCCAAAAAGCATCCTACCATCTGAAGTACACGCCACTGACATACGATTATACTCACGTTCCAATCCCTTGAAGAAGTTGAGATTTACCACCTTCCCCTGATAGATGAAGGCCAACCCCTTATCTGTGCTCAACCACAACTTGCCATTCTTTCCCTTGATAAGTCCATAAACCGCATTAGACGGTAAGGACTCCCGGGTAGTATAGTTTCTTAACTTATTAGTCGTAAGGTCATAATCATAAAGTCCACCACCATCCGTACCTATCCAGACATGACGGGAATTCTGATAAACCATACTGTTGACAAACAAATTTATGTCTTTATCGGGATACTGATCAGGATAAAAAAAACGGCGTGGGTGCATAGGTTCGCGCTTATCTATCAGATAGCAACCATGCGAAGTTCCTACAGCGATACTGCGCTTATCCTCTGATTCGGTAATGCATTGTACCTCGTTGAGGGGCAGATAGAAAGCTGCCTTCTCCACTCCTCTGAAAACATTTTTTCCGGAAGGGAAACAGGCTATATCACCATCTAAACAGCCTATCCAGAGATTGCCTTCACTATCAGCAAAAAGACTGAACACATAGTCGCTCTTCAACTTTCCATTACGAACTGAATATGCAGGCATACTGGTTCCATCACTGTTCAACTGATATACACCATTGCCATAAGTACCTACCAGAATCCTTCCATCAACAGTCTGACAAATCGTAAGTGCCACCTTATTATATAGTCCATGATGCCAGGAATGAGTCTGCGAATCATAAATACTTACTCCTTTATCAGTAGCATACCATATTTTTCCATCGCGACTCTGGAACACATCGTTCACACAATTATCTATCAGCGATTGATTGTTAAGATACTCGTGCGTAATATATTCCAGAGTATGTTCCATAGGAATGGCTAAATCTACTCCTCCCGAATAAGAGCCAGCCCATAAATCTCCAAAACGATCGCGGCACAAAGTATATAAACCATTACCCTTCAAGACGTTACCAGGACGTCCTTCTGTATTCAGCAAGAGCTTGGTTTGTTTATTCTGCTTATCATAAGCATAGATTCCAGCTCCATCTACAGCCATAAGAAGAGTTTGAGGATTAAATGAAATAATAGAACGTACGGGAATCTGCGGAATGTTCTGTAAAGAATGGAAAGCTATAGAATTGATCGGCTTCCAAGTTCTATCATCCACCACCTTCACTCCTTCATGAAAAGTACCCAACCAAATATGACGCCCCTCTACATCATGATAAGAAGAAACCACAGAGCTACCGCTTATTTTTTTTGATATTTTCTGTGTAGCTACCGAATAGCAATATACATCTTTGGAAGTTGCTATCAAGAGTCTCTGACCAACAAACTGGATATGATTAATATAGGTATCTTTTAATATAAATCTACCTTTAGCTTTCTTGCGAACGATTTCTTTCCCGTCAGCAGAAGCTGACAAGCAGTAAAGACCTTTATCCATAGCCAACCAGAAGTTGCCCTTTTCATCTACCAACAATTCGTTCAATACAATGCTTCCGCCAAGAATATTCAGAAGATTGCATCTCAAGACGAACGTATCTTTCACCTTATTATATATATATACTTTTCCTTTGTTGTCGTAAGCATATATCTGGCGATGATGGTCTTGGGTCAATTTGATATTTCTGCCACTGGCATCACTATACTGCATTTCTGTAGCCAATGTGTAATTAGAAACCAATTGCCCGTTGTATCGGTCAACCCCTCGTTTAGTACTTATCCACATAGCACCATCCTCTGCCTCAACAATAGAATAGACACGAGAACTGGACAGTCCATTATCTGTATTGAGGTTGGAAATCATGAACATATTTCTGGAAATATGCCCGTGTGCCGGAAGAACTGTTGCCAACAGCAACAATATAAATAGTATATATGATTGTAGTCTTTTCATTATATTATTAAAGATGTTACACTTGCAAAAGTTTTACCGGACAGCAATAATAATCTTACTTGAACAACGCGCAAGCCCACTCTTCGTCCGTAACAACGTCGCAGAGCGAGAGTCCGTGCTCCTTAGCAGCCGCTTCTATCATCGGCACGTCAGCCTCGTAGAATCCGCTGAGGATGAGTTGTGCACCTTGCTTCATGTGTGCACGGAACGCTGACATATCGGCTATAAGGATGTTGCGATTAATATTTGCAATGACCACGTCGAAGCATTCCGCTACGTTATTAAGAACCGACGCATCGCCGAGCATAACGCTCATATTCTCCACCCCGTTCAATGCTGCGTTGTGTTGCGCATTGTCGGCACTCCACTCGTCGATATCATAACCGAGCACGGGGTTGGCACCAAGACGTGAGGCAGTGATGCCGAGTATTCCGGTGCCACATCCGCAGTCGAGCACGCTCTTACCCTGCACGTCCATTGCGAGCAGTCGGCGCAGAATCATGCGTGTTGTCTGGTGCGTACCCGTTCCGAAGGCGTTGCGTGCCTCAATAAAGATGCGCATTACGCCGTCGTCGCCAGCGAACATCTCGCGGTCGGTGTGCTTGGCATCGTAGATTACGAGGTTGTCGCTTACGCCAATAGGCTCGAAGCCCTCGTCCTCCCAGCCCTGATTCCAGTTCTGGTCGGGCACTTCCTCCACAGCGTAACTCACCGCTGCACCCTCCGGCATATAGTCGGCAATGGCTGCATCGAGTGCCTCCTTGTCATACATCGGGCGCTGTACATAACCTAACAATCCGTCGTCGGTATCCTCAAACGCCTCGAAACCAGCCTCACAGGCGGCTGCCGACAACAACTCACGAGCAGGCTGCATCAGCTCTGCCTCACATTCTATCTTGAAATTTGCTACAAAATATTTCATAATACTATAATTTAAGGGGGAGGCTATTCTTGCATGTGTAAGCGACAGCACCCTATTATTATTCAAACACCTCTTCTATGTCAAGAGCCCCATCGCCGGGGTCATCGGATGAGGTCTCGCCGTCCGAACAGCCGTCGTAGCCTGGTGGCAGATCGAATTTCGCCGTTTCGTCGTAAGGCAACGAGTGGTCGGCATACACCTTCTTCATAAAGTTTGCCCAGATGGGCAGAGCCATTGTTGCGCCCTGTCCCATGCGCATGGTGTCAAAGTGGATGTCGCGATCCTCACCACCTACCCAGCAACCGCTGACGAGTTGCGGTGTGAAGCCCATGAACCAAGCATCGGCATTGCGGTTGGTGGTACCAGTCTTAGCACCAATCTCGCCTGTAAAGTTATATCTGTAGCGCAATCTGCCAGCCGTACCGCCATCGACAACGCCTTTCAGAAGTACGAGCATACGGTCGGCGCTTTCTGTATTTATCACCTCGTTCATACGCGGTTGGAAGTCGGTGATGACATTGCCCTCGTTATCTTCTATTCGACTCACGAACATCGGAGCAGAACGAATGCCTTTATTGACAAACGTGGTGTAGGCACTTACCATCTCTGCCACAGACACCTCGCACGGACCGAGACAGAGTGCCATCGAGGGCACTATCTCGGGGTTGTCGATGCCAAACTCGTGTAGCTTGGTGACGAACTGCTGTGGGTTAAGCTTACTCATAAGATAAGCCGAAATCCAGTTGTTCGATTGCGCCAATCCCCACTTCAGCGTAACCATCTCGCCGTAGCGTTTACGGTTGGCGTTGCGCGGAGTCCACGTCTGATTGCCCACGGTGTAGGTCTGCTGCACATTAGGAGCCATAGAACATGGGGTGAAACCATTCTCCATGGCAAGCGCATAGAGGAACGGCTTTATTGTAGAACCCACCTGGCGACGACCGCCCGTAACCATATCGTACATAAAATGTGTGTAGTCGAGTCCGCCTACGTATGCCTTCACCGCTCCCGTCTTCGGATCCATACTCATAAAGCCAGCACGCAGATACGACTTCACATAGCGTATGCTGTCTATAGGTGCCATCATGGTGTCGATATCGCCATGATAGGTGAAAAGAGTCATCTCTGTAGGCGTATGGAACGAGCGGTGAATTTCTTCATTGCTTGCGCCCGCAGCTTTCAGTGCTCTATAGCGTTCGCTCTGAAGCACAGCACGTTCCATAATCTGGTTAACCTGTTTCTGTGTCAGTGCGGAGGTGAACGGAGCGTTCGGCTTGCCCTTCTGCTCCTTGAAGAACTCCGGCTGCAAGTAGCGAGTCACGTGAGCATAAACAGCCTCTTCGGCATAGCGTTGCATACGCGAGTCGATGGTGGTGTACACCTTCAAGCCGTCGGCATTGAGATTGTACGGCGAGCCGTCCTTCTTACGATTTTTGTTGCACCATCCGTAGAGCGGATCGTTCACCCATGCAATTGAGTCGATGACAAACTGACGGCGGTTCCACGACGGATAGTTAGACAGTTGTGGACGTTCAGCCGACATGTACACACGCAGGAACTCGCGCAAGTAAGGCGCTACACCATCTTTGTGGTCGGTGCGGTGGAAATCGAGTGTGAGCGGTGACTCGACGTGCTGCGCATACTCGGCATCGCTGATATAGCCCGCCTTGCGCATCTGGTCGAGCACCACGTTGCGACGCTCACGACAACGGTCGGGATAGCGCACGGGGTTGAACAGCGACGGGTTCTTGCACAAGCCGATGAGCGTAGCAGCCTCCTCAATATTGAGGTCGCGAGGCTCCTTATTAAAATAGGTATTGGCCGCAGTCTTTATACCTACAGCGTTATGCAGGAAGTCGAAATAGTTGAGATACAGAGCTATAATCTCCTCTTTGGTGTAGTTGCGCTCGAGCTTCACAGCGATAACCCACTCTATCGGTTTCTGCAGCGCACGCTGCATGGTGCTCTTGGCGGTTTCGGAATAGAGCTGCTTGGCAAGCTGCTGCGTGATGGTAGAACCGCCACCGGCAGAAGCCTGACCGAACAGACCGCGCTTGACGATGGCTCTGCCCAAAGCAATGAAGTCTACGCCCGAGTGGTCGTAAAAACGAACATCCTCTGTAGCCACAAGCGCCTGCACCAGGTATGGCGAGATGTCGTTGTATGAAACGCAGACACGGTTCTCGCGATTGAAGTTCCACGTGCCGATGACCTTTCCGTCAGCACTATAGATCTGTGTTGCGAAGCGATTGATCGGGTTCTGCAAGTCCTCAACTGGCGGCATATATCCGATAAAACCGTTCCATATAGCCGTGAACGCAACAGCCGAACCGAGAATGACGATAGCAAGCAACGTCCATAGTGAGCGTACGAATACTTTTCTCATATTTTTAGTAATGTATTCCTTATTATATTAGTAATAGGACTGAATTATATTAGTAATATCTCTTATATTTTGCAAAGGTAAGGCAAAAAAGTGAGAAAAGCATAAATAATAGTTTTCATTTACGCCATATCTGAAAAATTATAACTACCTTAGCAGACAAATTGTAGACAACCATTAATTCTAAATAATAATGAGACACGATTTTGTAACAATAGCCGACCTGCCGAAGGAAAAGCTAATGTATTTGCTCGAAATGGCAAAGGAGTTTGAGAACCACCCTAACCGCGAACTGCTGAAAGGTAAGGTGGTGGCAACGCTATTCTTCGAGCCTTCAACCCGCACGCGATTGAGTTTTGAAACAGCAGCAAACCGCCTCGGCGCGCGCGTCATCGGTTTCTCGGATGCCAAGGCATCAAGCGTAACCAAAGGCGAAACACTTAAGGACACTATACTTATGGTTTCCAACTATGCCGATGTCATCGTGATGCGCCACTACGTTGAAGGCGCAGCACAATACGCCAGCGAAGTTGCTCCAGTTCCTATTGTCAATGCAGGCGATGGTGCACACATGCACCCGTCACAGTGTCTCCTCGATCTTTATTCCATCTACAAAACACAAGGCACTCTCGAAAACCTTAATATCTATCTCGTTGGCGACTTGAAGTACGGACGCACCGTGCACTCGCTCATCACTGCCATGCGCCACTTCAATCCTACATTCCATTTTGTAGCACCAAAGGAATTGGCAATGCCTGAGGAGTACAAGATCTATTGTCGCGAACACGGTATCCGCTTCGAAGAGCACACCGACTTCAACGAAGACGTGATTGCGGATGCCGACATCCTCTACATGACACGCGTGCAGAAGGAGCGCTTCTCCGACCTCATGGAGTACGAACGTGTGAAGAACGTGTACATCCTGAAGCGCCAGATGCTCTGCAAAGCAAAGGAAAACATGAAAATTCTACACCCACTGCCACGTGTCAACGAGATAGCATACGACGTAGACGAGAGTTCACACGCTTACTACATTCAACAGGCAGGCAACGGTTTGTTCGCCCGTGAGGCGATATTCTGCTACGTGCTCGGCATCACACTCGACGAGGTGCGCAACGATAAAACAATTATTTAGCAATTAATAAACAATACGACATGAGCAACAAGACAGAAAGACAAGTGGCTGCTATCAAGAACGGCACTGTCATCGACCATATACCAGCAGAGAAGACATATCAGGTAGTAAATTTACTACAATTAGAGACCCTTGAAACACCAGTAACTATCGGTTATAACTATCCGTCGAACAAGATTGGACGCAAGGGTATCATCAAAGTGTCGGACAAGTTCTTCACCGACGAGGAGATTTCGCGACTCTCGGTTGTAGCACAGAACGTGGTGCTCAATATCATACACGACTACGAGGTAGTGGAGAAGAAGACGGTGAAGACCCCCGATGAGTTGCGTGGCATCGTGAAGTGCAACAACCCGAAGTGCATCACCAACAACGAACCGATGAGCACCGTATTCCACGTTGTGAACAAAGAAAAGGGCATCCTAAAATGCCACTACTGCGACAAGGAACAGTTCATCGATAAAGTTGAACTCGTATAATCATTACTATAATTAAAATTCTATTAACTATGAAAAGAGATCAAGTGATTTTCGACCTCATTGAGAAAGAACATCAGCGCCAGCTGAAGGGTATAGAACTTATAGCTTCTGAAAACTTTGTCAGCGACGAGGTAATGGAGGCAATGGGTTCTTATCTCACGAACAAATATGCCGAGGGCTATCCAGGCAAACGCTACTACGGCGGCTGCCAGGTAGTGGACGAAGTGGAGACATTGGCTATCGAACGCGTGAAAGAACTCTTCGATGCTGAGTATGCCAACGTACAGCCGCACTCTGGTGCGCAGGCTAACGCCGCTGTACTGCTTGCCGTACTGAAGCCTGGCGATACATTCCTCGGTCTAAACCTCGCACACGGCGGACACCTCTCACACGGTTCAGCAGTGAACACATCAGGCATACTCTACCACGCCATCGGCTACGACCTTGACCAGGAGACTGGCCGCGTGAACTACGACCAGATGGAGCAGCTCGCTCTGGAGCACAAACCGAAGCTCATCATCGGTGGTGGTTCGGCATATAGCCGCGAGTGGGACTACAAGCGTATGCGCGAAATTGCCGACAAGGTTGGCGCACTGCTTATGATTGATATGGCTCACCCTGCAGGCCTTATCGCAGCCGGCTTGCTCGACAACCCTGTGAAGTACGCTCACATCGTAACCTCTACCACTCACAAGACTCTACGCGGTCCGCGTGGCGGCATTATCCTTATGGGCAAGGACTTCGAGAACCCATGGGGCTTGAAGACACCAAAGGGCGTAACAAAGATGATGAGCCAGCTGCTCAACTCTGCAGTATTCCCAGGACAGCAGGGCGGTCCGTTGGAGCATGTCATCGCTGCCAAGGCTGTGGCTTTCGGCGAGGCTCTGCAGCCAGAGTTCAAGGAGTGGGCAAAACAGGTGAAGAAGAACGCAAGCGTGCTTGCTGACGAACTCATCAAACGTGGCTTCACTATCGTGAGCGGTGGCACAGACAACCATTCTATGCTTGTCGACCTCCGTTCGAAGTATCACGACCTCACCGGTAAGGTGGCAGAAAACGCTCTCGTTGCTGCAGACATCACCGTCAACAAGAACATGGTGCCATACGACACACGTAGCGCATTTCAGACATCGGGCATACGCCTCGGAACTCCTGCCATCACAACACGTGGTGCTAAGGAAGACCTCATGGTGCTGATTGCTGAACTCATAGAAGAAGTACTGAACGACCCAGAAAACGAAGAGGTAATCGCTCGCGTTCGCGCCAAAGTGAACGAGACAATGAAGGACTACCCTCTCTTCGCTTATTAAACTAAGGCGAACAATCGATACGTACATCCGCGATACTCATCGCAGATGTACGTACCGATTCTCACTATCAAACTATAACTTACGAGTTTTTCACGATTTGACTAACGATTAACTTTATCACACCCATATATGTTACAACTCATCGCTGTTATACTCATAATTATTATCTCCATCAGCTACATCGCCTACAGAACATATAAAGCCATTAGCGAAGCAGAAAGCGGATGTTATGGCTGCAAGGGCTGTGCACTGAAAGAGCAAATGATAAAAAACCACAAACTTAACAAAAAGCAAAACACTACTTTCCACGCCGAACAATGCAGTAATTATAGGAAAAAGGATACTTAAACATAAAACGTACGAAAGAAGAAACACAAGAAAACGTGGAAAAATAAGATAAATAAGAAAAAAGAAACAAAAACATTTGGTACATGGGTGCAGACATGGGGAATGAATTTCCCAATGGCGATTTTGTACCAAATGTTTTATTGTGGTCCTTTTGTAAGGCTGATATTCCGGCTGCTTTTTCCACAGAAGAAAAGCAGTAAATAGTATTATTTATTCAATATCCGGTCAGCTCTGTAAACGGATAAATTAAATTTCCGGGGGCTCATATTTCCTGATTTTTTATGGGAAGCCGCCCTGAAATTTTCCAGGATTTGGTTATATGATTCTCCATTTAATGGACCGTCTGCATCAAATACACCGGCTCGTTCCATAGCGGGAACTGCGTCCAGACTAAGATCACTTAAATAATAAGCATCCACATTTTCCCGCTGACAGTTATATGCTGCGGTGATCGCATCCGGTCTTGCCAGAGAGAACAGCAGGTAGCAGACGGTAACAGTTACTGTCATGAAAAAGAACAGTGGGAAACTGCTTTTGTAGATGGATATGACAACACCGGTCAGGCAGATGGCAAGTGTAAGAAGCGACACCAGTACAAAAATCCGTAAAAAGGTCAATTGGTAAGATGCAATGTACAAAAGCATCCGCATTGTACTGGAGGCGATCATAATATAAGTGCATCCACAGATAATGGTCAGGATCGTTTTAAGCACCTTATTTTCCCGATAATGCTTCTGGCAGAACAGGACAAGCACAAGATTGATCAGGCAGACAAACAGGAGCTGGAAAAAGCCTTGTCTGGCATATGCTGCATAGGTGTAACCGTCAGGTAACTTCATGTTACCGATAAACAAATAAGCAATCTGAATGATACTGAAGCACAGATAGATCACCGTTAAAAT
>OIWQ01004070.1_pt1 | contig 12258 bp, 7 predicted proteins | sample 1587571 | NCBI WGS metagenome assembly OIWQ01 (sample SAMEA3888910, study PRJEB22519) | human gut metagenome | biome: human gut; feature: human-associated habitat; material: faeces | place: Denmark | collected 2010 | reverse complement strand
TGCGCGCCCGCGCTTTGTGCAACATTCGCTTTTTGCTCAATGGTTGTTTTGAGGAAAAACACACCGGTTCGTCCCGCTTGACAAATATCCGAAATCGGACTATAATATCTCCACACAAAATCCGATTTCGGATATTCTGAGGTGAACGCATGAAAAACATCGGCGCGGAAAGGCAGCTTTCCGAATATAACCACGTATATAAAGAAAATACCGCCATCTATCGCGATCTGAGCATCCGTCTGGGGCTGAACGAAAGCACGTTCTGGATTCTCTATACCCTGCGCATCGAAGAACCGCCCGTCACGCAGAGCGACATGTGCGCCATTTTGGCTTACCCCAAGCAAACGGTCAATTCCGCGCTCAAGAAACTGGAGCAGGAAGGGCTGCTCACGCTCTTCGGCGAGCGCAGGCGCGGCGGCAAACCCATCCGCCTGACAGAAGCGGGCGTAAAGCTGGCGGAGCAGACCGTCGATCTTGTCATCGAGAGCGAGCAAAAAGCGCTGCTCGATTTTTCCGTCGAGGAGCAGGCGCAGCTCCTAACCCTCACGCGCCGCTACAACGAAGCGCTTTCCCTGCATTTTGGTGCCATCGGCAAGGAGAAAAGCCATGAGTAAACCGCACATTCAGCTTTCCGATCACTTTACCTATCCGCGCCTGCTGCGCTTCGTCGCGCCCTCCATCACCATGATGATTTTCACATCCATTTACGGCGTGGTGGACGGGTTCTTCGTCTCAAATTACGTCGGCAAAACGCCGTTCGCGGCGCTGAATTTCATCATGCCGTTCATCATGGTGCTCGGCGGCACGGGCTTCATGCTCGGCACGGGCGGCAGCGCGCTGGTTGCCAAGGAGATGGGCTGCGGCCACGCGGAGAGAGCCAACCGCATTTTCACCATGATGATCGGTTTCGTGGTCGTCACCGGTCTGATCCTGACCGTGTTGGGCGTCGCCTTCATCCGCCCAATCGCCCGGCTGATGGGCGCAAGCGAGAGCATCATGGCGGATTGCGTGCTTTACGGCCGCATCACCATCGCGTTCACAACGGCGTTCATGCTGCAAAACGTGTTCCAGAGCTTCCTGGTCGTGGCCGAGCGGCCGCGCGTGGGGCTGCTGGTCGTTGTCGCGGCGGGCGTGGCGAACATGGTGCTCGACGCGCTGTTCATCGCGGTTTTCCGCTGGGGGCTGGCGGGCGCGGCGCTGGCGACGGGCATCAGCCAATGCATCGGCGGCGTCGTTCCGGCGGTGTATATTCTCCGCCAAAAGGATCTTCCGCTTCGCTTCGCTCCCTTCAAATTTGAGGCGTCTCCCATCCTCCAAGCCTGCGCAAACGGTTCTTCCGAGTTTATGAGCAACATTTCCACGTCGTTCGTCTCCATGCTCTATAACATGCAGCTTTTGCGCATGCTGGGCGAGGACGGCGTTTCCGCTTACGGCGTGCTGATGTATGTGCAGCTCATCTTCATCGGTACAGCCATCGGCTACAGCATCGGCTGCGCGCCGATTGTCAGCTATCACTACGGCGCGGGTCACCACGACGAATTGAAGAACATGCTAAAAAAAAGCCTGACGCTGATGGGCATAACCGGCGTCGCGCTGACGATGCTTGCGCTCGGTCTGGCCGCGCCGCTGGCGAAAATCTTTGTCGGCTACGACGAAGGGCTGCTTAACCTGACGCGCCATGCGTTCTCGATCTTCTCCTTCTCCTTCCTGCTTTCCGGCCTCAATATCTTCGCCTCCGGCTTCTTCACCGCGCTGAACAACGGCCTGATTTCCGCGGTCATCTCGTTCGCGCGCACGCTGGTGTTTCAGGCGGCCTGCGTTCTGCTCCTGCCCGCAATGTTCGGTGTGGACGGCATCTGGTATGCGACGCTGGTTGCCGAGGGACTGGCCTGCCTGTTGTCGCTGTGGCTGATTGATCGCAAGAAACATTTCTATCATTATCTATAAATGAGCAAATCCGGAATTTTGCACACATTCCGATAACAGGCGCGCGATGCGCGCCCGCGTCTTGTGCGGAATTTTCTTCTTGCTCAATGATTGTACCATGCAAAAAGCGTCGCCTTGTTCGCGACGCTTTTGCTTTCTTTGTTTACGCTTCTTCCAGCTTTTTGAGCGCTTTTCTGAACTGCGTGCCAAACATCACCATGGTGAAGATCACGGCGAGCGTATCGGCGACAGGCTCGGCGGTATAGACGGCCATCGTCCGGTCGGGCAGGATGTGCGGCAGAATGAAGATCAGCGGAATCAGCAGCACAAACTTGCGCAGGATGGCCACGATGATGGAGCACGGCGCGTTGCCGATGGAAACAAACGTCATCTGGCAGGCAATCTGAATACCGAAGATGAACAGCGCGCCGCAATAGATGCGCAGCGCCTTGGCGGTGAAGGCCAGCAGCTCGGCGTCCGGCGTGAAAATCCCCGCGAACGCCTTCGGGAAGAGCATGATGCCGCCCCAGAGGATGACCGAATACGTCAGGCTGGCCTTGAGCAGCGCGAAGAATGTCTGCCGGACGCGCGCGGCGTTTCTCGCGCCGAAGTTGTAGCTGGAAATCGGCTGCGCGCCCTGCGCCAGCCCCTGCAGCGGGAGCATCGCGAACTGCATCACGCTGGTGAGAATCGTCATCGCGCCGACGGCGATATCGCCGCCGTATTTGAGCAGCGAGGAATTGAAGCAGACGGAGATGATGCTCTCCGTGCTCTGCATGATGAACGCGGACAGGCCGAGCGCGATGCACGGGGCAAGGAGCTTCATGTCGATGCGCATATTCTGCGCCTTGAGGCGCAGGCTCGTCTTTTTGCCCATCAGGAAGCTGACGACCCACGCGCAGGAAACGCCCTGCGAAATCACCGTCGCCAGCGCCGCGCCGCGAACGCCCATGTTCAGGCCGAAAATGAAGATCGGGTCGAGCACGATGTTGCACACCGCGCCGATAAGCACGGTCATCATGCCCGTCGTCGCGAAGCCCTGCGCGGTGATGAACGCATTCATGCCGAGCGTCAGCTCCACGAACAGCGTGCCGAAGGCGTAGATATTCAGATAATTGTCCGCATATTCAATCGTGTTTTCGCTCGCGCCGAAGGCCAGCAGAAACTCGTGGCCGAACAGCAGCAGCACCGCCGTCAGCGTCAGCGAAATCGCGATTTGCAGCGAGAAGCTGCCGCCCAGCAGCTTTTCGGCCGTGTCGCGGTCGCCGCGCCCCATCGCGATGGAAGCCCGCGGCGCGCTGCCGGAGGCGACCAGCGCCGCGAATGCCGTCACGATCATAATGATCGGCATGCACACGCCCACGCCGGTCAGCGCGAGGCTGCCGATGCCCGCGATGTGGCCGATGTAGATGCGATCCACGATGTTGTAGAGCATGTTGACCAACTGGGCGATGACCGTCGGAATGGCCAGCCGCATCAGCAGCCTGCCGACCGGCTCCGTGCCCAAAAACGCCTGATCTCTGGTTTGCATATCAAACAGATCCTTTCTCGTTGATGTTTCGAATGTTTTCCGTGATGACGCTCAGGCAGTGCTGCCCCGCCGCCAGCTCCTCGGGCGACAGCCCCTCCAGCATGCGCGCGGTGAACGCCGCCTGACGCGCCAGCCCCTTTTCCACCACGGGCGCGGCCGCCTCCGTCAGCACCAGCCGGCATTTGCGCCGATCCTCCGGCACACCCTCGCGCGCCAGAAAGCCGAGCTGCACCAGATTCTCGATGTAGAGCGAAACCAGCGCGGGCTTGAGCTGGCGATAGGTGCAGATATCCCGCGCGGTATCGTAGCCGGGGTTGTTGTGCAGAAACAGCAGGATATCCATCGCGGTCTGCGCGACGCCGGTTTCCTTGCAGAGCGAGCGCATCTGCGCGGCGTAAGCGTCCTCCAGACGGCGCGCCATCACATAAAACTGCGACGCGGTCATCATGCTTCCGTCGTCCCCTTCCCTTCAAAACGATATTTCAAAATTGAACATTTCAATTATAGACAGATTGATTCCGTCTGTCAAGCGCAAATCCCGCTCCTTTTTGACGATTTGCGGAAAGGCTCCGCCTGTTTTTGTTATAACGCGCTAACCGTTATTCCCCGCAAAAAAGCGCAAACGGATTGACAAACGCGCCCTGCCTGTGCTATGCTGATCCCCGTTAAAAGGGAGTAGTTGAAAAGGCATGGTCAACAAGCCCCGGCTCGTCCGCCGGTGGCCATGCGCCTATCAAAAATAGGTAATGAGACTTTTAGCACATCACATAGGCTGATGGTGCGGAAAGTCTTTTTTTGTACGATCAAATGCCTGTAACGCTCGTTTAGGGAAAGGGAGAATCGTCATGGCCATCAATTTTACGGGCTCCAACCTCTTCACCGTCCTGCTGCTCTTCGCGGCCGGGCTGGTCTTTATCATCAAGGGCGGCGACTGGTTCGTGGATGCCGCAACGTGGATCGCGGAGGCCTTCGGCATCCCGAAATTCATCGTCGGCGCAACGGTCGTCAGCTTCGCCACCACGCTGCCGGAGATGCTCGTCTCCGTCTTTGCGGCGCTTGAGGGCAACGCGGATATCGCCGTGGGCAATGCGGTCGGCTCTGTGACGGCGAACACTGGCCTGATTATGTGCCTGTCGCTGGTCTGCATGCCCTGCCTGATGACGCGCAAGCAGTTCGGCTTCAAGGCCTCGCTGCTGCTGGCGACGATCGCCGTGCTGTTCGCGTTCACGCGCAACGGCCAGCTCTCCGTCGCACAGAGCGTCGTCATCCTGCTCTTCTTCGCCGCGTTCCTCGCGGAAAACCTGATGGCAGGCAAGCGCGAGCACGGCACGGAGAACGCGGAAAACCGTCCGCAGATGACCGGCAAGGCGCTGGCGTGCAACCTGCTCGGCTTTGTGCTCGGCGCGGCGACCATCGTGCTCGGCGCGCAGCTCCTGATCGACAACGGCTCCGCGCTGGCGAAGATGATCGGCGTGCCGGATTCCATCATCGCCGCGACAATGATCGCCATCGGCACCTCCCTGCCGGAGCTGGTGACAACCCTCACCGCCATCCGCAAAAAGGAATCCTCGCTCTCCGTGGGCAACATCATCGGCGCCAACATCATGGATCTGACGCTGATTATGCCCCTGTGCTCGCTGATTCAGGGACGCGCGATGCTGGTTGAGCGTCAGGGCATGCTGCTGGATATTCCGGCCTGCCTGATCGTCACGGCGGCGGCGCTTGTGCCCGCGCTGATCAGCGGCCGGTTCAAGCGCTGGACGGGCTTCCTCATCGGCGGGCTGTACATCGCCTATCTGGCCGTCATGTTCACCTGCTTCGGGGTATAAACGGGTTCATTCACCTCCGCCCGCGTCTGCAAAGCGTCAAAGTCCTGCACACGCGGGCGATTTTACGCCATTTTTCATACGCAAAAAAGGCCTCCTGCTGCGGCGCTGCAAGCGCGGCAACGGGAGGCCTTGTCGTCTATCGGCGGGGAATATTTTTTTCACAGCCCCAGCATCGAGGTGGCGATGAGGAAATAGATCATCAGCGAGCAGGCGTCCACGATGGTGGTAATCATCGGGCTGGCCATCACCGCCGGGTCAAAGCCGAGCTTCTTCGCGCCGATCGGCAGCAGACAGCCGACGATCATCGCGATGATGACGGTGCAGAACAGCGTCACGGACACCACAGCGGCGATCATCATGCTCGTGCTGGTGAAGATGATGATGCGCAGGAAGTTGACCAGCGCCAGCGCCGCGCCGGAGACGACGGCCACGCCGATTTCCTTGGCCAGCACGTGCGGCCAGTCGCGCAGCTCGATTTCGCCCAGCGCAAGGTTGCGGATGACGGTAACGGAGGTCTGGCTGCCGGAGTTGCCCGCGCTGTCCATCAGCATCGGGATGAACGCGGTGAGCAGCACCGCGCCGGAAAGCAGCGTTTCAAAATGGGTGATGATGGTCGAGGTGAACGTCGCGGAGATCATCAGCAGCATCAGCCACGGCAGGCGATGCGCCACCAGACTCCAGACGCTGGTTTTCATATAATCCTCGTCGCTCGGGATGATAGCGGCCATCTTCTTGATGTCCTCGGTGTTCTCATCCTGAATGACGTCAACGATATCGTCGATGGTGATGATGCCGACGAGGCGGCCTTCTTTATCGCAGACGGCGATGGAGGTCAGGTCGTAACGGCGGAAATCGTCGGCAACGGCTTCCTGATCGTCCGTGGTGGCGGCGCTGACGATATTGGTATCCATGATATCGCGGATGCAGGCGCTTTCCGGCGCGATAATCAGCTTGCGCAGGGAAACCTGACCGACGAGCCTGCGCTGGTCGTCGATGACGTAGCAGGTGTAGACGGTCTCCTTGTCGATGCCCGTGCGGCGGATGTAATCCATCGCCTTGCGCACGGTGAAATAGTCGTGCAGATCGACATATTCAATGGTCATCAGGCTTCCGGCGCTGTTTTCCGGATAATTGAGGAACTGGTTGATGGTCTTGCGCGTGCCCTCGTCGGCGTTCTGCAAAACCTTTTTGACGACGTTGGCGGGCATTTCTTCCAGAAAGTCCACCGTATCATCCATGAACATATCGTCCACCAGCGCCTTCAGTTCGGCGTTGGTCGCGCTTTCGGCGATGAGCTGCTGCTGCTCGCTGGTCATGTAGGAGAACACGTCGGAGGAGATATCCTTGGGCAGCATGCGGAACACGCGCAGCACGCGCCCCTCGTCTTCGATTTCCTCCAGCCCTTCGGCGATATCCACCGGCGGACATTCCGTCGCCTTCTGCTTAAACTCCTGGAGCCTGCCTTCGTCCAGCAGCTTGATCATTTCCATAAATTCCTTGCGGATTTCTTCTTCCATGGGGGATTCCTCCTATTCATTTTTCGTCGTTCTGCTTTGCGAAAAATGCAGGTTTGCCCCAAAAACGGCATAAAAATGCGCGCGGCAACAGACCGCGCGCTTCCGTTTTACAAATCCGCTTTATGCGTGAATCGGAAGGAGCGACGCAGCCTGTTCCCGTCGTTCTCGGGGTTTGCCCGCAAGGCTACTGGGATAGTCGTCCACGTCGTTCACCTCCGATGATATGCTGGATCCTGTCGATCCGATGGTTTGCGTTTCCGCATCCCTTTTGAGCCATGATTACAATACCGCGATTTCGCGGCAATGTCAAGGCAAAAACGGGGAATGAAACGGGATTTAAGAAAGATTTAATATTAACCCCATTCAAACGGCCGCCTTTCGCGAGCGGCCGGGAATTTGGTCGATCATGTTTACACCTGATACCCCATCCCTGCCCGAACCAGATACAGCACGCGCTCGCGTACCGGCCTGCCCGTGATGCCCGCGAGCGCCTGCGCGTACAGCTCCAACTGTGGCCGATGGCGCTCGATCGCCCCGGCCGCGTCCGCGTCGGTCTTATAATCCACCAGCACCCACGCGCCGCGCTCGATAAAGCAGCAGTCGATCACGCCCTGCAAAAGCTGCGCGCCGTCCTCGGTCTCCCGGCGATAGGTGAACGCCCATTCGCGGTGCAGCTTCTCGGCGGCCAGCATGCGCACGCCCAGCGGCGAAGCGAACAGCCGCACGAGCAGGCGCGGATGCACGGCGGCCAGCTCGTTTTCGCTGACGACGCCCTTTTCCAGCAGCGCCGCGCGCTGGCGGTCGATCTCCGCCGTGAGGTCGCGCGTCGCCCGCAGCGCGTCCAAATCGAGCATGCGCATCATGCGGTGGAACGCGGTGCCGATCTGCGCGCCGGTCATCTGCTGCTCCTCCATGAAGCGCGGCAGGCGCATCAGCGGCGCATCCGGCAGGGGCTCGTCCTCCTGCGCGGCGCGCTTTTCATCGCGCAATACGGCGCTGACCGTCGTTTTTCGCACGGCGGTTCTGACCCCCGGTTTGAAATTCATCAGGCGGGTCAGCGCCTCGTCCTTCGGCGCGGCGGCCAGCTCGGCCAGCAGGCGCAGCACCACGTCTTCCGTGCGCCGGGGCAGTTCGCCCGCCGCGCCGCCGACATGGGCGAACACGCGCCACGCGGAATTCCCCAGCCGAACGGCTTCTTCCCGGATGGTCAGACTCGCCCCGGCTTCGATCAGTGCGGGCGCGATCATGTCAAGGCCGGTATGCATCTGCGAAATGTCCGCGCCCCGCCATGCTTCGGGCGGCTTATCCCCGGCGACGCTGCCGACCAGAATCAGCCGCTCCCGCGCGCGCGTCAGCGCGACGTAGAGCACGCGCACCTCCTCGGCGAGCTGCTCCCGCTGCGCTTTGACGCGAATCGCGCGGCGCAGCAGCGTGTCGCGTTCGCTGTTCATCTCTGTGTCCACACACGGCAGACCCACGCCCAGCTCCGCATCCATCAGCACCCGCGCGCGCAGGGATTGCCCGCTCATCCGCCGCCCCAGCGCCAGCACAAAGACGACCGGAAATTCAAGGCCCTTGCTCTTGTGCGTCGTCATCATGCGCACCACGTCCTCGCTCTCGCCGATGGCGCTGGCGCTCATGCTGTCGCCGCCCGCGCGCAGCCGCTCGGCATAGCGCAAAAACGCATGGAGCGATCCGCCCTGCGTGCTGGCAAACGTCCGCGCCCGCGCGGTCAGCAGGTGCAGGTTCGCCTGCCGCGCCGCGCCGCCCGGCAGCGCGCCCGCGCCAGAAAGCCCGTTTCGGCATAGATGCGCTCGATCAGCCGATCCACGCCTTGATTGCGCGCACAGAGCCGCCAGCGCGCGCGCTTTGCCTCAAACGCACGCAGCTTCTCGGCCAGCGCGTCGTCCATCTCCTCGCGATAGCGGCGCACCGCCTCATGGTAGGGCGTTTTGACGTCCGGCGTATAAATCCGAATCTGCGCCAGCTCGCTCTCCTCAAGCCCCAGCGCCGGGCCGCGCAGGGCGGCGAGCAGCGGCTCGTCCCGCGCGCCGTTCTCGATGGTCTGCAACAGCGCCGTCATGGCGCGAATCTCCGGGATATCGAAATACCCCTCGCCCGCGTCGCAGAACACCGGAATCCCCTCCGATTCCAGCATCTGCGCGGCCAGCGGCGCGCTCCCGCGCACCGCGCGCATCAGCACCGTCATGTCGCGATAGCGCAGCGGCCTTTCCGTCTCGGTTTTCGCGTCGTAAAACGGCGTGCCGACCAGCTCGCGGATGCGCGCGGCGACAACCTTCGCCTCCCGCTCGACGGCGGCCAGCTCCCGCTCCGCGTTCTCGTCCTCCTCCGCGCCGTCCTCGCCGGGCTGATAGAGCACGTGCAGCTCCACGGGCGGGTCGTCCTCCCGCGCGGGCAGGCCGCAGAAGAGCTTTTCCCGCTCGTCGTACTCGATTTCCGTCTCCTCCGCGCGCATGATGCGGCCGAAAACCGCGTTTGCCGCCTCCAGCACGTTCGCGCGGGAGCGAAAGTTTTTCTGCAAATCAATGCGCCGCTCTTTTTCGCGCTCCGGCTTGTCAAACCTCGCCGCTTTTTGCAGAAACAGCGACGGCTCGGCCTGCCGGAAGCGATAGATGCTCTGCTTCACGTCGCCGACGAGAAACAGCCCGTCCTCCCGCGCAAAGCTGCCGACGATGGCCTCCTGAATCGCGCTGGAATCCTGATATTCGTCGATGAACACATAGCGGTATTGCGCGCGGAGCGACGCGCGCACCTCGGGCAGCGCCAGCGCCGCGAGCGCGTTGTGTTCGAGGTCGTTAAAATCCATCATGCCGCGCTGGCGCTTGGCCGCCGTGTAGAGCGTGTCGTATGTCCTGGCCAGCTCGGCCAGCCCGTCCAGCGGCGCGGCCGTCATGCGGATATCCGCCGCCGCGTCCTCCAGCGTCAGCGCAAAGGCCGTCTGCACATCCGCGACGGCCTTTTTGAGCGCGTCGCGCCGCGCCTTCACCCGGTCGGCGATATCCTCGTCGAACAGATCCGTCTTTTTCTTTCGCCCCAGCGCCGCGAACGTCACACCGTGCAGCGCGTCGTGCAGCGCGGCATAGCCGTCCGCCGCCGCCGCGGCCAGATCCGCCGTGAGCTGCACATCCATGCCGCAGGCCGCCGCGTAATGCAGCGGGCCGTTTTCCCCCTCGCAGAGCGCCAGCGTCTCCCGCGCGTTGGCGCAGAGGCGCTCCAGCCTGCGCCCCGCAAAATCCGCCAGCAGCCGCGCGGCGGGGCTTTGTTCAAACGCCTCGCCCGTCAGGCGCACCGTCTCCTGCGCGCGCGCAAGGAACGCCCACGGATCGGGGCGCGTCATCATAAACCGATGCAGCGCGAACGCCAACTCGCTCAGTTCCTCCTGCGTATAGCACCTGTCCGCCGCGAGAAAAGCGTCGCTGCCCACCTCGTAGCAGCTATATATCGCGTCCTCCATCGCCTGATGGCTGAGCACGCCGCACTCCTGCTCGTCGCCGATGCGAAAGCCGGGGTCGATGGAAAGCGCCTGAAAGTGCTCGCGCAGCAGGTTGCCGCAGAACCTGTGCAGCGTGGAGATGCTCGCGCGGGAGAGCGCCATCACCTGTTCGCCCAGCGCCGGATCCTCCCGCGCGGCCTTGCCGAGCGCCTCGCCGATGCGCTGGCGCATTTCGCCCGCCGCCGCGTTGGTAAACGTGACGACCAGCATGTTTTCAATCGGGCAGCCCTCGCGCACGAGCTGCACGATGCGCTCCACCAGCACGGCCGTCTTGCCCGAGCCCGCCGCCGCGCAGACGATCAGGCTGTGCCCCCGGTCGGCGATGGCGTCGCGCTGCTGCTCTGTCCATTTCGGCATGGTGATTTCCTCCTCCGGCATTCAAGATGTAGCTCATTGCCATTATAACACAAAAGGCCACCTGCGCCCTCATCGTTTTTTACGCACGAAAAAGGCCGCCTCTCTCAAGAGGGGCGGCCTCGTTTAGCGCCTTGGCTCAACGTCCATTATGCGCTTATTCTGCTTTGAGCGTTACAGCCGGACGAACCAGCGCGCCGGAATTGACGTTAACAGAACGCACCATTGTCATCTGAGACCCATCCTCGGAGAACGTAATCTCGACAGTATCTACAAACGCCATCGACGGATATCTCCACGTCAGCTGCAGCGTCGTGTCATCCTTCCATTCGCCATACGCCGTGTACGGTTCGATTTCATTTTGATACTGATGATGCAGATAATTGCCCGTCATGGTCGTGCTGCCATCCATCCATTCGCCAATGCCGTTGCGAATCGTGTGTTCGCCGCGCTGGTCAACCATGATGAAATCGATGTAGCCTTTTTCCACGTCCAGCTTGATGCTGGTGATCCCGTCCTCGTTTTCTTCGGCCTTGAAGACCTTTTCATCCACTTTTTCCGCAATCGGGGAATCCGTCAAAATCGGGTTTTGCAGCAGGTTCAGCGTCTGTCCCTTGGCGGCGACCGTCTTCTGCATGGCCTTATCCGCCTTGGCGGGCGCGATCATCGCAGAATTGATGATATCGTATTCTTCATCTGTCTTCTTGGTACCCGCCGTTCCCGCGACGACCATGTTGAGTTCCGGCACAAGAATGACGATCTGGCCGTATGCGCCTCCTGCGGTGTAATTTCCATCATGCTTATCCGTCCAGTGGAACGCATAGTCTCCCTGACCTTCATAAACTTTGTCAATGCCGATCGCCATCCGGCACCATTCTTCCGTGAGAATCTGCTTTCCGTTCCACTGACCCATATTCAGGAACAGATTACCCACCTTCAGCATGTCCTCCGTCGTGCAGGACACGCCGTTGCCGCCAGAACAAATTCCCTCGGGGCTGAGATCCCACGTGAAATGCTCCATGCCAAGCTCGCTGAATCCGCTTTCAAGCAACAGCTCCAGACAGGTCTTGCCCGTCGCCTTTTGCACCATCGCCGAAACCGCGTAAGCGTTGCCGCTGGAATACTGATAATGCGTACCCGGTTCATACGGCACAGGCTCGGCAAAGAACGCTTCCAGCCAGCTGGTCTTCAGCGGACGCCACTCGCTGCCGCTAATCATGCGGCCATATCCGCCGTTCATCGTAATGAGATAGCGCAGCGTCACCTTTTGCAGATTTTCACTCGGATTTTCCGGCGCAAGCTCGGGGAACATGTCAATCAGCCGATCATCCAGGCTCAAATCTCCGTTCGTCACAGCCACGCCTGCCGCAGCGTTTGTAAACAGCTTGGTCAGCGAATGAACAATATGCGGCGTATCCGGGCCGTAGGGATTCCAAAATCCTTCAAAAATCACTTCATTATCGACCGACACCAACAGGCTGTGCATTTCGATTCCCGCCTGTTCAAGCTGGTCAAGCATATCGTATAGATAAGAAGGTTCGATGCCCTTTTCAAGCGGCGTGGTTCGCGGTAATTTTGAACTTTTAA
>OIWQ01004069.1_pt1 | contig 12259 bp, 7 predicted proteins | sample 1587571 | NCBI WGS metagenome assembly OIWQ01 (sample SAMEA3888910, study PRJEB22519) | human gut metagenome | biome: human gut; feature: human-associated habitat; material: faeces | place: Denmark | collected 2010 | reverse complement strand
GGAACCCGGGGACTCGGCTCCGCACCCGCCTACTCGGCGACCAAACGCATGCAGAACACCTATATCGACGCACTGGCCCAGCTCTCCCGGATGGAGGGATACAACATCCGGTTTACGGACATCCGCCCGGGATTCGTGGCTACCCCGCTGCTGGCCGGGGACGGGAATTACCCGATGCTGATGCCGACCGAAAAGGTCGCGGCGCGGATCATGCACATCCTCCGGCGGCCACGCCGCCGGGTGGTCATCGACCGCCGTTACGCGGTGATGGTCTTTTTCTGGAGACTGATCCCCCAGTGGCTCTGGGAACGGCTGAAAGTACGGACAAAAGGATAAGGGAGAACCCTGCGGGACGATTTCCGCAGGGTTTTTCGTCGCAGGGCCGAAAAAATTCATTACATTTGCCCCGAATGGCACGACAGCGGCACACACCCAAAGGGCGGCTTCTGATGACGGGAACGATTCTGTTGATCCTGTTGGTGGCGGGCGTGCTCGTCACCGGCCGCATCATCAACGGGATGGCCGTGCAGATGAGCGAACGGGTCATCACGCAGATCAGCCAGTATCACTACCGGCTCCTGCAGGCCGAGTTCGGACGCTCGGAGAAAGTGCTCGCGGTGGCAGCGCAGTTCATACGCACGCATCCCGCAGCTTCGGAGACCGAACTGCATGTACTGGCTTCGACGCTGACGGAGATGGACCCCAAGGTGGGCCGCATCTGGTTCATGGAGGAGAGCAGGCAGACCCTCCGCAGCTATTCCCGCGGCGGGGAACTGCAGGTCCCGGCACCGGGCGAAGATTTACGGCGGCAGGTCGCCCGAATGCCGGACGATTCGGTCCGGAGCCGCGTGAACGAGCAGGTGTGGAGCATGTCCTGCCGCATCCGAGACAGCCGGGGCGCCGCACACATTTGCGGCATCGACCTGCCGTTGCAGGAGATGTACGACTACATGGCCGAACAAAATCCCCACAGCCGCAGTTACGCCATCCTGCTGGACCCCGAGGGGATGATCGTCTACCACCCCAATCCGCAAATGCTGGGACGCCCAGCGAACGAATCATCGGGGTTCGAGGCATTCCGGGAAGTATTGGCCACGGGGCGGCAAACCATCACCTACACCGTCTCGGAGTATCTCGGGGTCGATGAGGAACGCATCTACTATCCCCTGCAGCTCGGAGGCCGCCGCTGGGTGGCGGGCATCGGCATTCCCCGGCTGGCCATCGAGCAGGACATCGATGATTTCCATTTCTATACGATCCTCACGGCCGTCATTTCGGTATTGTTCTTCGCAACGCTGCTCATCGTGGCACAGCGCCGCTGGCGGCGCGAATACGACCTGCGGCGTCTTTCGGAGCAGGAGTCGGCGCAGCTGCATCTGCAGCAGGTGCTCGAACAAATCGACCCCCATTTCCTGTTCAACTCGCTCAATTCGCTCTACGCCCTGATACGCTGCAACCCCGAGCAGGCCCGGGAGTTCACCCTCACGCTGTCGAAGGTCTACCGCCACGTGCTCGAGCGCCGCAAGCAGATACTCTCGACCCTCTCGGACGAAATAGACTTCACGTGGCAGTACTACTCGCTGCAGAAAATCCGCTTCGGCGACCGCATCGAGCTCACCACGGCCATCGACCCCGCACTGCGCAACTGGCGCATCCCGGCGATGAGTCTTCAGACACTCGTCGAGAATGCCCTCAAACACAACCGCATCACGGGCCAGAACCCGCTGCGCATCCGCATCCGCACCGAGGGCGAAAGCCTTGTCATCGAGAACAACTACACCCCGCGCAGTGAAGGCAATGCCGAGTCGCTGGGCGTGGGGCTGGAACGCATCCGCTCGGTATACCGGTTCTACACCGAGGAGAACATCTCCATCTCCTCCGACGCCGAGGCTTTCCGCTGCCGGCTGCCGCTGCTGCCGCCGGAAAAGTAAAATCGACCCGAAACTGCTATTTTCAGGCCGACACCGGCCCGCCTAATTGCGGCATTCACTCCCCCAAACCGGGCATTCGTCCCGATTCGCTTTTCTTTAAAAAATTTAAATTATATTATTGCATCGTGCGGATTGTGTATCCGAAAGAAACCGAGCAATAATAAAACATGAACACACGACGATTTACCCTGATGGCAGCAGCCCTGGCAACGCTCTTCCTGCTGGCGGCCGCTCCTGCGGAGGCCAAGAAGAAGCCGGGCCGCAAATCGAAGAAAACCGAAGCCGCAGCCCCCAAGGCCGACTCGCTCAAAAAAGATAAGAAAAAAGGTTACGAGGAGTTGCTGAAAGGCGCCGTAACCGACAAGGGCCTGTTCGACGTCCACCGCAAGGGTACGGACCTCCTGTTCGAGATACCCGACTCGCTGATGGGCCGCGACATCCTGATCGTCAACAAGATATCGGGCGTACCCTACGCCTTGAACGACAGCGGGATCAACAAGGGCATGGGCTACGGCGAAAAGATCGTCCGCTTCCGCAAGGACACCCTTTATAAAAAGGTCTGGGTCATGACCTACGACCCGCGCATCACCTCGCCCGAAGGCGACCGCATCACCCGCTCGGTGAAGGACAACTACCGCGAAACGGCAATCGAGCAGTTCCCGATCGAGGCTTACAATCCCGATTCCACGACGGTGGTCATCAAAGTCAACAAGGTCTTCGACGGCAGCGAAAAGAGCTTCAACAACGTCTTCGGAGCGCTCTGCATCAGCGGCTCCCCGAAAAAAGACCTCTCGAAGATCGAGTCCGTGAAATCGTTCCCCGAAAACATCATCGTCAAATCGACCCTCTCAGGTTCACACTCCGGCGAGGGCGGTTCGACGGCCGTCACCGTGGATATCACCTCGAACCTCGTCCTGCTGGCCGAGGAGCCGATGGTGGCCCGTTTCTCCGACGAGCGCGTGGGCTATTTCGAAATCGGACACCTCTATTTCAACGACAACCAACAGAAGGCCGAGGAGCGGGCATTCATCAACCGCTGGCGCCTGGAGCCCAAACCCGAGGACGTGGAGCGCTACAAGCGCGGAGAACTCGTGGAGCCGCAGAAGCCGATCGTACTCTGGATCGACCCGGCGACGCCGCCCGTATGGGTGCCCTACATCAAAAAGGGTATCGTCGAGTGGCAGGAGGCTTTCGAAGCCGCCGGATTCAAAAACGCCATCATCGCCAAAGAGGTGGGCCCCGAGGACAAGGAGTTCGACATCGACGACGTGCGCTACTCGGTGGTGACCTATGCCGCCTCGGAAACGGCCAACGCCATGGGGCCCTCGGTGATCGACCCCCGCAGCGGCGAAATCATCGAAGCCGACATCATCTGGTGGCACAACGTAATGAGCATCCTCCAGGCATGGATTCGCCTGCAGACGGGCGCCGTAGACCCCCAGGCCCGGACCAACAAGCTCCCCACGGAGCTGATGGGCAACGCCGTGCGTTTCGTCTCGTCGCACGAGCTGGGGCACAGCCTCGGCCTGAAGCACAATTTCGGCGCTTCGTACTCGGTGCCGGTGGATTCGCTCCGTTCGAAGACCTACACGGCGTCGCACGGCACGGCCAGCTCGATCATGGACTACGCCCGCTTCAACTACGTGGCCCAGCCCGAGGACGGCATCACGCAACTGACGCCCAAGATCGGGACCTATGACAAACACGCCATCAACTGGGGTTACCGCTGGCTCGGCGCCAAGGACCCCCACGAAGAGCTGCCGACGCTCAACGCCTGGCTGCGCGAGCATGAGGACGATCCCGAATACTGGTACGGCGAGCAGCGGTTCCAAGGTAACGAGGACCCCCGTTCGCAGTCGGAGGACCTGGGCAACGACGCTGTCAAAGCCAGCCTCTACGGACTGAAGAACCTGCAGCGCATCGTTCCCCACATAACGGACTGGACCTCGGAGGAGGGCGAACTGCAATACGAAAGCGGCCGCTTCCTGATGGCCGTCGTCTTCCAGTGGATGGCTTACGCCGACCACGTGAAGACCAACGTCGGCGGGTTCTACCTCAACAACGTCGTGGCGGGGCATGATATCGACCGCTACATCCCGGTTCCGGCCGACTACCAGCGCAAGAGCGTCAAATACCTGATCGACCAGGTGTTCACCATCCCCGAATGGCTGTTCAACGCCAAGGTCTGGGACAAGGCTTACGCCCAACGGCTGTCGCCCGTGGGGATGATGGAATACGCACCCTACAACTTCGCGCGCGAACTGCAGTACAAGGCCTATTACGAACTGCTGGCCGACGAACGTCTGGTGCGCATGTACGAGGTCGAGGCACGGCAGGGACGCGGAGCGAAGACCTACACCCCCGAGCAGATGATGGACGACATCACCCGTGCCGTCTTCATCCGACCCGGAAACCGCACCCTCACGATCTGGGAGCGCATGAGCCAGAAGAACTACCTCGACGCGCTGATCGTCTCGTCGAATATCACGATGGTCAAAACCACCAAACTGGGTTCAACGCTCCACGAACACGACGGACGCGGATGCTGTTCGCTGATGCAGGAGGCTCCGGAACTGCATCTCGAACCGCTGCCGAGGCCCGAGGACATCCAGTTCCGCACGGCGCGCAACTACGACCTGATGAAGCGCGTCAGCGAAACGACCTCGGCCAAGCGGGCCGAGATGCGCAGGCTGCTGACCCTTGTGCAGGGCCGCACCGGAAGCGGCGACCAGGCGACCCGGAACCATTACCGGGACCTCGAACTGAGATTGAAAGAAGCCTTGCGTATGTTATAAGGCAAAACACCCGAGCTGCAAAGCCGTCTTCCTCCCGGAAAGACGGCTTTGCGGCTCCTAAAGGGGAGACGAAACAGGTTACAGATTAAAACATATTTACAAGATATAACTCCGATTTGATACAAAAATAACTCAAACACATTTATTTTTACAGCATGAAAAAACTCCTTACGCTATTCGTCCTGATCTGTCCGCTGCTCGCACTGGCGCAGCAGACCCGGCAGATCACCGGCCAGGTCCTCGACCGCGCCGACGGTGCGCCGCTGGTAGGCGCCACCGTCTTCATCGCGCCCGAAGAGACTCAGGCCAAGAATTACAACCCGCAGGGAACCATCGCCTACGAACAGGGACGCTTCGCTTTCAAACTGCCCGTAAGCGTCAAAAAAGTCGTGGTCAGCTACCTCGGTTACGAAGCACAGACCTTGGATATTTCGGGAAAAAGCAACTTCACGATCTACCTCTCGGCGACCGACAACAAGATGGACGCCGTCGTGGTAACGGGTTACCAGCGCATCGAGAAGCGCAAGCTGACCTCGTCGATCTCCAATGTCAAAATGTCGGACATCGCACGCGACGGCGTAGCGAGCGTCGACGAGATGCTCTCGGGTTCGATCGCAGGTCTGACATCGACCCCCACGACAGGCGCCCCGGGCGGAGCCAGCAAGGTTAAAATCCGCAGTACGGTGACGCTGAACGGCAACACCGATCCACTGTGGGTGCTGGACGGCATGCCGCTCGAAGGCAACGACATCCCCTCGGACTGGTCGTCGAAGGAAAACGTCGACAACCTTTACAACATGTCGATCGCCGGTCTCAACCCGGCCGACATCGAGGACATCACCGTCCTGAAAGACGCCGCGGCAACGGCCATCTACGGAGCCCGCGCAGCCAACGGCGTCATCATCATCACCACCAAGAGCGGTCGCCGCAACCAGGCCACGCGCGTCAATGTCTCGGCGTCGCTCTTCGTGACGGACCGTCCCAACCTCGACAAACTGAACCTGATGAACGCTTCGCAGAAGGTCGATTTCGAACTGGGGCTGGCCGCCAACGGACGGCTCAACTACCGGGAAAAGATGGGCGGCGTAGCACGCATTCTGGACCAGGCCGGCGAGCGGACTGCGCTCCGCGAAGGCGGATTTTCGTCGCTCTCACCCGAAACGCAGTCGGCGATCAACGCCCTGCGCAAGGACGGCATCGACTGGGGCAAGGAGATCTACCGGGTAACGCTCAACCAACAGTACAGTATCAGCATCTCGGGCGGCGGCAACAAGGCCAGCTACTATTTCTCGGGCGGATACTATAACGAGCAGGGAACGACCATCGGTACGGGATTCGAACGTCTGAACCTCACGATGAAGACCGACTACGACCTGCTGAAAAACCTGCGTTTCGGCGCCTCGGTGTTCGTGGGCCAGAACAAGAATGAATCGTACGTTTCGGACACGGACGTCTTCACCAATCCCTCGCAATACACCCGCACGGTGAACCCTTATCTGACAGCCTATAATCCCGACGGCAGCTATGTCTACGACCCCGACATGGCCGCTTATCAGGGAAACAACGACGATGTGATCGACTATAACTTCTTCGAAGAGCAGCACAATACAGAATATTCACTCAAGACCCGTTCGATCAAGACCATCTTCGACCTCGACTACAAACCCGTCAAGGGGCTGCGCATCTTCACCCAGTTCGGTCTGCAGGTCGATAACTCGATGACCGAGAAGATGGCGCAGGAGAATAGTTATTTCACTCGCAAATACGCACTTTATTCGCGCGTGGACGGTATCACATACATGCCCGAAGGCGGCATTATCCAGAACTGGAACGGCGACCTCTCGCAGTATACCTGGAAGGCACAGGCCGAGTATTCGGGAACTTTCGCCAAGAAACACGAACTGGACCTGATGGCCGGCCTGGAGATGCGCGGAACGACGAGCACCACCATCCACACCAAAGGATTCGGATTCGACTCCAAAACGATGGTTTCCGAAACGATGCCGATTCCCCCGGGCTCCGAACTGATCACCAGTCCCTATTTCAAACAGTACCAAAAATCGTTCTACGAGAACCGCTACCTGTCGTACTTCTTTACCGGATCGTATACCTATGACAACCGCTACACGGTGTTCGGTTCGATGCGTTACGACGGCACGAACCTCTTCGGCGTCGATCCCAAATACAAGTTCAATCCCATGTGGTCGATATCGGGAGCCTGGAGCATCAACCGCGAGCAGTTCCTCCGCAATGCCAAATGGCTGGACAACCTGCGCCTGAGAGGCTCCTACGGAGCCCAGGGCAATATCGACCGCTCGACCTCGCCCTATATTCTCGGCGAATGGAACAAGCGAAACCCCGGAGGAAGCAACGAGGACGCCATCAACGTTCTTTCGCCTCCCAACCAAAACCTGCGCTGGGAGACCACCTATTCGTGGAATGCCGCGCTCGATTTCGCGGCCCTCGACAACCGTATCGGATTCACCTTCGAACTCTACGGACGCCGCAGCAAGGACCTGATAACCAACCGTTCGATTCCGCTCGAAACCGGATTCCCCTCCACGTCGACCAACTACGGCGAAATATCGAGCCGCGGTATCGAGTTCACGCTCAACACCGTGAACATCCGCACACGCGACTTCCGCTGGGAAACCTCCATCAACATCGCCCATAATACCGATAAGGTGGAGAAAGTCCGCATCTCCGACGACAGCTGGACCCCGTCGCTGGAAGGACACTCTTCAAGCGCCGTCTTCGCGTTCAAAACCGCCGGACTCGACGAGATGGGTATCCCGATGTTCTGGAAGGACGGACAGAAAGTCTCGCTTCAAGAGTTCGTGGGATTCCGCTACGAACTGACCGACCCGTGGGGGCTGGGCATGCCCGAGTACTACGAATATGCCCCCGTGATGAACAACACGCAGGGCAGTGTGCGCAACTCGCTGACCTACATCGGGTCGCGTAATCCCGACGTAACGGGAGGTTTCAACAACCGGTTCTATTACAAGAATTTCGACCTCGCCGTTTCGTGCAACTTCGTATTCGGCCAGCTCGTGACCCGCACGCCGTTCTACGCCCCCACGCAGACCGGTCCCGGACAGAACTACACGACGGAAATGGCCCAGGTATGGTCGCCCGAAAACACTTCGGGCATCTACCCCGTCATCGTGGGCAACCGCCAGCCCGACGGTTCGGCCTGGGATGGTTGGAGCGAAGATTCCGATCCCTATCGCATCATGTACTGGATTCTGGAAAACTACCCGTCGAACGTCGGCCTCTTCAACAACCTCGACATCTGGAGCCGGAAGATCAACTACTTCCGCGTGAACAGCATCCGCCTGGGATACGCCTTCCCGGAAAAAATCACCCGCAAGCTCCACATGGCCGGACTGCGTGTCCACTTCGAGGCCCGCAACCCGTTCGTGATCGCGACGAACTACGACGGCTACTTCGATCCCGAAACCTACGGAAACATCTATGCACAGCCCATGGCACGCACCTATTCCGTCGGACTGAACATCACTTTCTAATACGCTGAAAAATGAAAAAATACGCATACATTCTTCTCGCAGCACTGGGATTCGCCTCGTGCAACTACCTGGAAATAGATCCCATAGGCCAGGTAATCCCGCACAAGACATCGGAATACCGCGCCCTGCTCACCGAAGGCTATTTCCGGTTTCCGTACATCGACTCGAAGGCCCTTACGGGAATGCTCTCCGACGAAACCGACTACCTCTACGACGGCAAACTTTACAGCAGCAATTACGTCGCGCTCTCGCACAATTTCGTGTGGGATTACAGCAGTCAGATGCACGAAATGCCATATGAAACCTATTACCGGGCCATCTTCCTCGCCAACGCCGTGATCGACGATGTGATGGACTCCGAGCAGGATTCCGCCGAATCGAAGGAGCAGATCATGGGCGAGGCATACGCCATACGCGCCTACTCTCATTTCGATCTGGTGAACCTCTACGGCAAAGCCTATGATCCCGTTACGGCGGCTACCGACCGCGGCGTGCCCCTGTCAGTCGAAATCGACATCGAACAGAAATACCGTCCGGCAAGCGTGGAGGCGATTTACACGCAGATTCTCAAAGACATCGAGCAGGCCGAAAAGCTGATGGACGTCGAGAAACAGCCCGACGCCACACTCAGCTACCGTTTTTCGCTCAACGCCCTCGAAGCCTTCAAGGCCCGCGTCCTGCTCTACATGCGCAACTGGCAGGGAGCTTATGACGCAGCAACGGCCCTGATGCCCGCATACGCACTGGCGGACCTGAACGATCTGGGCGAAAAAGGCGAAGACAACCTGCCGTGGAAAGCGACCTCCACGGAGTCCATTCTGGCCTGGGAGCGCCCGTTCGGTTTCAGCAGCGGGGACTTGTTCGAGTCGTGCGCCCTTTCCGACGAAATGCTCGCCCGGTTCAACGAAGCGACCGACAACCGCCGAAACTACATCAAAGAAGCTGTAAAACGAGACCCCGTTTGGGGCGACGAGACCCCGCTGGGTTACTACATCCCCGACCGTTCGTCGTCGGACCGCGTGTCGATCCGTATCGCCGAGATGTACCTGATCGCCGCCGAAGCCGGTTCATACCTTCCGGCCGAACTGGACAACGCACGCACGCATCTGCTCACCTTGCAGAGCAAACGGCTGAAACCGGAGGCAATGGAAGCCCAGCGCACAAAGGTGCAGGCCATGAACGCCGACGAACTCCGCGCGGAGATCGCCGACGAACGCGCCCGCGAACTGATCGGCGAAGGGCACCGCTGGATGGATTTGCGACGCACGACGCGTCCCGCCATCACCCGGGTCCACGAAGAAGTTACTTACAGACTTCAGGCAGGCGATTCGCGTTACACGCTGCCTTTCCCGCAGTCGGCCATCAACAACAACCCCGAGTTGAACAACTAAACGGAGAGAAGCCCGCATTTCGGGCCTCGACTGAAAAAACAGTCCGGTTTTTGCACCGGACTGTTTTTTTTGTAATTTTACGCGTCATGAAAGCCATTATCATCGAAGACGAGCCGTTGTCGGCTGCCGAGCTGCGCACGTCGCTGGCCGAGGTGGCACCGTACATCGAGGTCGTAGCCACGGCATCGTCGGTCGCAGAAGCGGTCGAGACGATAGATCGTGTCGACCACGACTTGATCTTCATGGACATTCACCTCGAAGACGGCAGCGGATTCGATATTTTCGAACGCGCGGACATCTCCGTGCCGGTCATTTTCATCACGGCCTACGATTCCTATGCGCTGAAAGCTTTCGAGAACAAGGGCATCGACTACCTGCTGAAACCCTTCGGTCTGGACGACCTCCGGCGGGCCATAGATAAGCTGGGACTTCTGTCGGGGGGAGGAAGTGCGTCTGCGGAGCACGGCGCCCCGACGCAGACGCCTCCGGTATATCAGGAACGATTCCTGGTACACATGGGCGCCCGGATGAAATCGGTCACCACGGCGGAAATCGCCTATTTCATGGCTGACGGCAAGTATCTCCACCTGATGACGCACGACGGAAAAGACTACATCCTCGACCGTTCGCTGACCGACGTAGGCGAAAAACTGCCGCCGAACCTCTTTTTCCGCATCAACCGCCGTTTCATCATCTCGTTCGACGCCATCCGGGAGATGATCCGCTACTCGGGAAGCCGCATCAAAGTCCTGCTCAACCCGCCCCTTGCCGAAGGAGAGGAGGCATTCGTCAGCACCGACCGCGTGCCCGATTTCCGGCAGTGGCTCAACAGGTAACCGAATACTTTTTGATATTAAGCGAATGAGTTTCGCGCATCGTGAAGAACGGGGCGGATGGATAGTACTTCGAGTACATTCCATTCGCCCCGTTCGGGGGATGTGCGGAAACAGCCGCTTACGAATCAGAACGGCAGGTCGTCGGGATCGTCCGCCGGAACGGAGGGAGCCGCTGCGGGCTGGGGCTGCGGAGCCGCCGCAGGCTGCTGATAGCCGCTTTGCTGGTATCCGCCCTGCTGCTGCCCGCCGTAGGCGGGAGCGCCCTCCGACGCCGGATTGTCCGAACGACGGCCCAGCAGGTTCATCGTATCGGCCAGGATCTCCGTCGTATAGCGCTTGTTGTTGTCCTTGTCCATCCACTCGCGGGTGCGCAGGCGTCCCTCGACGTAAATCTGCGAACCTTTGCGGACAAAACGGTCCACCACGTCGGCCAGACCCCGCCACAGCGTGATCGTATGCCACTCGGTGTGTTCCTTCGCTTCGTTGGCCTGGCGGTCGAACAGCCGTTCGGTCGTCGCCAGGCGGATGCGGGCGACCTTAGCGCCGCCCTCAAGCGTGCGCACTTCGGGGTCCATGCCCACATTGCCGATCAGTATTACCTTGTTTACCATTTATTTAAGATTTTTAATCATTTTGCGGAAAAGAACCTCCATGCGCACACCGGCCTTTTTGCCCTGCCGCTGCACGTCCTCGTGGTCGCCCACTTCGTCCGAAAGGCCGCAGTTGGTGATGACCGAAACGCCGAAGACCGGAACCGACATGTGGCGCGCCACGATCACCTCGGGAACGGTAGACATACCCGCGGCATCGCCGCCGATGGCTTTGAAATAGCGGTACTCGGCCTGCGTCTCGAACGTCGGGCCCGTACCGCCGACATAGACGCCGTACTGGAGTTTGATATTCTCCTCCTCGGCGATCTTCGTGGCCGCGGCGATCAGCGTCTTGTCATAGCAGTTGTGCATGTCCGGGAAGCGGGGCCCCAGCTCGGCGATGTTGGGACCGATCAGCGGGTTGGGCATCAGGTTGATATGGTCGGTGATGACCATCAGGTCGCCCACGCGGAACGAGGTGTTGATGCCGCCCGAGGCGTTCGACACGAAGAGGTATTTGATACCCAACTGCTGCATCACGCGCACGGGGAAGGTCACCTGCTGCATCGTGTAACCCTCATAGTAGTGGAAGCGGCCCTGCATGGCCACCACCCTGCGGCCCTCGATCGTCCCGAAAATCATCCGGCCCTTGTGGCCCTCGACCGTCGAGACGGGAAACCCGGGGATATTTTTATATTCGATGGCGAATTGCGTGTCGATCCGGTCGGCGAAATCGCCCAGTCCGGTGCCGAGAACGATGCCGACCTCGGGCGCGAAATCCCGGGTCTCAGCCTGAATGAAAGCGGCTGTCTTCTTAATTTCCTCTAACATCTTCTTCCAGTTTTTGCAGAAAATCCGTTGCCGAATCCTCTATGAATGAAATATTTATCGGTAGATAATATAAATTACGGCGGATCGCTTCGGGAATCTTGTCCCGGTTGGTCATCTTCACCGCGTCCTTCTCCGTCGTTACAATCACCGCGCCGGGATGCTCCGCCAGCAGGGCTTTCAAAGCGTTCATGTCACGGACCTTGTAGACGTGGTGGTCGTCGAGCGTCATCTCGGCGACGACCGAATAGCGTTCACGAAGGGTCTGCAGGAAGGGTTTGGGATTGCCGATGCCCGAAAGGGCGATCACCGGGCGCCCCTGGACCAGCGGCTCGGCGGGGGCCTCGCCGGCAAAGAG
>OIWQ01004066.1_pt1 | contig 12264 bp, 7 predicted proteins | sample 1587571 | NCBI WGS metagenome assembly OIWQ01 (sample SAMEA3888910, study PRJEB22519) | human gut metagenome | biome: human gut; feature: human-associated habitat; material: faeces | place: Denmark | collected 2010 | reverse complement strand
CGGTAAGGGCACTATCACTAACTTTGATGGTGAGTTTTCCTTGGAGGACGACAACCGCAAGACTCCTTTGCTCTTCTCTTATATCGGTAAGGAGGATATCGAGAAACTGCCTGTTTATGGTAAGAGCATGAAACTTGTGATGAAAGACTCGCAGGTGGGTAAGAAGCTCGATGAAGTGATCGTTGTAGGTTACGGTACGATGAAGAAGCGCGACGTAACTGGTTCTATTTCTTCTATCAGTTCTAAGGAGATTGAGAACAAGATGGCTACCAACGTGTATGAGGCATTGCAGGGTAGCACTGCCGGTGTGCAGGTCGTTTCTGGCTCAGGTCAGCCCGGTGAGTCTTCTACTATCAAGGTGCGTGGTACCTCTACCTTTTCTTCTGAGGGTGTTTCACCTCTTTATATTGTAGACGGTGCCCCGATGGAGAGCATCGATGACATCAACCCAAGTGATATTGTTTCTGTGGAAGTGCTCAAGGATGCTGCCTCTGCTGCTATCTATGGCTCTCGTTCTGCCAATGGTGTGATCATCGTGACTACTCGTGGTGGTCAGGAAGGCAAACCAGAGATCAACGTAAAGTATTATCACTCTTGGGGCAAGCTCTCTCACAAGATCCCTCAGGCTAACAGAGCAGACCGCCTGTTTTATGATCAGGCACGCAGAAATTACTTCCTGACTTATGGTGGTGGTAATCCAGATCAGAGTATGGACATCTTGCAGGATCCATACAACTACTTCTTCAATGTAGATAACGACTATCTCGATATGATCACCCAGGTGGGTAACAAGGACGAGGTTGACGTAAGTATAGGTGGTGGTTCTAAGGCGCTGAAGTATTTTGTCAATACCGCGTACTATAATGAGCGTGGTATTATCGATAATACAGGCTATCAGCGTTTCAGCACCCGCGTCAATGCAGACTATTCGCCCAGCAAGTGGCTGAGCATGGGTAGCCGCATGTCTTTGTCTTATTTCAAGAAGGAAGGTGTGAACGAGGGTCAGTTGCTCAGTTCTGTGCTCAGCCGACGTCCTTACTTCAACACGACCTATTCTGACGGCTCTATAGTAGGTGTGTTTAATGGTCAGAAGAACCCTGTGGCTCTGATTAATAACACTACCGACTTTACCAATTCGTATAAAGCTAACTTCTATCAATATTTCAACTTTAAGTTCAACAAGCATCTGTCGTTCCGCACCAACATCAATGCCAACTTCTATCTCGACAAGCGTAAGAAATTGATTCCAAGTTTGATTACAGATGAGTGGCAGAAGAGCAACAACGGTTACTCTTACAATTACTTGAACTGGAACTGGATGAACGAGAACTACTTTACTTACACACGTAATTGGGGTGCTCATCACTTCACGGGTATGGCAGGTATGAGCGTTCAGAAATGGTATTATGAAAATGAGAATATTGCTGGTATGAATGCTTCTACCGACTATATTTATACCCTGAACGCTTTTGCCGCCAACCTCGACCTTTCTGCAACAGGCAGTGTGGAAACTCGCCACTCTTTGGCTTCTTTCTACACACGTATCACTTACGACTACTTGCGTCGTTATTTGTTGACACTGAATGTTCGCCGAGACGGTTCTTCACGCTTTGCCAAGAACAATAAGTGGGGTAACTTCCCATCAGCTTCTTTCGGTTGGCGTTTCTCTGACGAGAAGTTTATGAAGGGTGCCCGTAAGGTAATGACCGATGGTAAGATTCGTGTCTCTTATGGTGTTACTGGTAACCAGAGTATCGGAAACTACGAGTATGTTTATTCTTATACGCCAAGCAATATCTATGACGGTGTGGGTGGTGTGAAACCAGCCCGTATCGGTTCTTCAGATTTGAAGTGGGAGGAGACACGTCAGTTTGACTTGGGTCTCGACCTCAACTTCTTCAACAACCGTTTGGTTGTAACAGCAGACTACTACTATAAATATACAGACGGATTGTTGGCTAACTATCAGTTACCAAAGGAGACTGGTTTCTCTTACATCCGCAAGAACATTGGTGAGATTAGCAACCGTGGTTTCGAGCTCTCTATCTCTGGTGACATCATCCGTAAGAAGAACCTGACTTGGAATGCTTCTTTCAATATTTCCGGCAACAGTAATACAGTGGAGAAGCTTGCTGAGGGCAAGGCCTACATGGAAGGTGATATCTGGTGGATGCAGGAAGGTGGTCACATCGGCGACTTCTATGGCTTTAAGTGCTTAGGCGTGTTCCCATACGATGAGAGCAATGCCTTTACCTCCGACTGGAAGCAGTTGACTCCAGTATTCGAGAATGGCGTGTTCCAGTACAAGTATCTTTTGAATGGTCAGGAGTATACCGGCGAGGTTCACAAGAAGAGACTGCCTAACGGACAGGCTTTCCGTGGCGGTGACTACAACTGGGCTGAGCCTGCTGGCACTGAGAATGGTATTATCGACGATAATGATCGTATGGTTATCGGCAATGCAATGCCCGACGTAACCGGTGGTTTCAATACCAGCGTAAAGTGGAAGAACTTCAATCTCTATCTGGGCTTCTATTACTCCATCGGTGGCAAGATCTACAATGCCGCAGAGAACAACCGCAACATGTTCAAGTATGATGGTACAACCCCATCACCTTATACTATATACAACATGTGGCTAAAGCCTGGTGATAATGCTCTTTATCCTCGTCCTTTCAACGATGAGTATAACAACGGACGTATGGGCAACTCTTTCTATCTGGAAGATGCTTCCTTCGTTCGCCTGTCAAATGTGCGTCTCTCTTACGACTTGCCTCAGGCATTGTCGAAGAAGCTCTTCATGAAGAGACTCAATGTGTATTTCTTTGCAAACAATGTGTTGACTTGGACTAACTATTCTGGATTCGATCCGGAGTTCTCTACTTCTAACCCATTGCAGATTGGTAAGGACTCTTATCGCTATCCAAGAAAGCGCGAGTTCGGTGTTGGATTTAATGCAAACTTTTAATAGATACAACTATGTTTAAGATAAACAGAATCATATATTTGCTTTTCGCCATGACTATGCTCTGCAGCTGTAATAGTTTCTTGGAGGAAGATACTATCAGCGAGGTGCCAGCAGATAAGATGTGGCAGACAGCGCGTGATGCGAAAGCCGGTGTGAACGAAATTTATGGTCTCTTCCGTCAGACCATGCGCGAGAATTATTTCTATTGGGGTGAGTTCCGTTCGGACAACGTAGCTCCAGGTGCACCTGTTATGGCAGACCAGGCTCGTGTTATCAACAACCTGATGTCTACCGATGAGAGATGTGCCAAGTGGACCAACCTCTATGCTATGATCAACCAGGCCAATCTCTGCATCAAGTATGTGCCTCAGATTGATATGCCCGACGTCAGTGACCGCAACGACTACTTGGGACAGGCTTATGCTATGCGTGCCTTGGGTTATTTCTATGCTTTGCGTGTATGGGGCGATGTGCCACTGTTCACCGAGCCTATAGAAACAGAAGAACAAGACCTTTACCATCCTCGTACTGATGCTCAGTATATCTTGGAGAACGTCATTGTCCCAGACCTGAAGCAGGCAGAAAAGCTCATCAACCGTAATAAGAACTATGAGCGCAAGCGCATTTCTATTATTGGTGTTTGGGCTATCCTTGCCGATGTGTATATGTGGATGGGAAACTACTCTGATGCCGATCAGACCATTGAAAAGATGAAGTCTATCGATTATAAGGGTGCTAAGTTTATGCAGCTTGCTCCTACCATCCAGTCATGGCGCTCTATGCTGACTGAGGAGTTGAACCGCAAGCCTTCTGACAACACCCCTGATAACGATGAGTACACCACAAAGGAACTTATCTTCTTGATCCACTTTGATATGGACGAGGTAGGTGCCAATGGCTATAGCTATATGTATCAGTGGTTCTCTGGCTCAGGTAATCGTGCAGCAGTCTTGTCTAACAAGTTTATGGATATCTTCAATCAGGAGGATATGCAGGGTGACTTGCGCAAGGATTTGGTTTCTAAAGACTATCAGAATGGTTACGAGTTGAGAAAGTTTATGGCTGGCGACATCAGTAACTCTCTCAACAAGATTTGCGAGATTGCTTATCCTATCTATCGCTACTCTGATATGATTCTGCTCCAGGCTGAAGCTAAGGCTCGCATGGGTAAGTGGGACGAGGCTCTTGAACTTGTAAAGCAAATCAGAGATCGTGCAGGTCTGCAGACACCTCTGTCAACAGAGTTCTCTTCTGAAGATGAAATCGTAGAGTTCATCCTCCGTGAGCGTCAGGTTGAACTGGTAGGCGAGGGGCGTCGCTGGTTTGACTTGCTGCGTACAGGTAAGTGGAAGGCTGTGATGGGTCCTATCAATGGCCTTAAGGAAGATGGAAACGAAGTGTTCCCTATTCACTTCTCTCACATTATTGAGAATCCGAAAATTAAACAGAATACCTATTACGGTGAATAAAAAACAAGCAGACGTATGAAAAAGTTATTATATAACATCTCATTGGTCGGCATCCTCATGATGTTGCTGTCCTCTTGTGATCTGGACTTGCAGACCGACTATGATTACAACCAAAAGGTGGATGATCCACATATCAATATGACAGCATGGGAGTATGTCACCTCCAACGATGAAAACCTTTCCCTGCTGAAGGAAGCGCTGGAGTACACAGGAGTAGACGAGTTCTACAAGCAGACAGAACACCAGTACACATACTTGTTGCTTAATAATACAGCTATGAAGGCTTTCATGGAGAATAAGGGTGTCACCGATATTCACGACTGCGACATGCAGGAGTTGAAGAATCTGTTGCTCTATCACATCATTTCGGGCCGTTACAGTTCTTATGGTGAGTTGGATGTTGAGCCTCGATATGTTATCACTCTGCTTGAAGGTGAGGAGGGATTGATGACTATTAATGTATGGAAGAATCCATGGCAAGCAGCTGTAGGCAAGATTGTTATCAACCAAACTGGTAGCAATGGTAAGTCTCATCAGTGCAAGTCTGTTACTACCAACATCATGCCTACCAATGGCGTGATGCACATCTTCGACGATTATAGTTACTACAAAAAATAAGCAGTCTTATGAAACATAGCATATTATATATGATGGCATTCCTGCTCATGGCAGTTTGCTCTTGCAGCAGTGATGATGCAGTGGATGCTGAGGCTCCATCGGTACAATTCCCTTTGGAACAATTGAATGTCGACTTGAATACTGTTGACAACCTGCCAATTATCGCTGTTATCCAGTCGAAGGCAGGTTTGGCACAGGTAAACATTGATATCAATACAGCTGAGGATGGCGTGATACGTTATAAGAGTATCACCGAGTTCTACAATGTTCACAACTACAGTTTGGCTGAGAGCCCTGAGTATAAGGTGGGTTACACATCTGTTACGGTAGAGGCTATCGACAGACAGGGACAGAAGGTGACAGCTGAGATGCCTATCACCGTTAAGGGTATCATGGCTCGTCCTGTCATTACATTCAATCCGGGTGAGATTGTTTACGACGAGATGGAGGAGAACCCAGTGATTCCTCGTACTACTTTCACCGTAGAGTCGGAGGCAGGACTCAAGTCTGTTGAGGCTATTCTGGTTTCAAAGGATGGACAGGAAACGCTGAAGAAGGATGAAGATTTGAATGGTGTAATTTCTTACTCTTTCGACGAGATGATCGAATATAAAGAGGGTGATAAAGGTGTTAAGGTGATTGCCATAGACACTTATGGCAATGCTACGATTGCTACCTTGCCTGTTACTTACAAGATTGTTCCTGTTCCTGTGGTCACTCTTGATGTAAAAGCTCTGTCTGCGGAGTCGGGAAAGGATGTCAACTTCCCTGTTTCGGTGACTTCTCTCCGTGGCTTGAAGTATATTGATATCTTCTTAGTAGAAGGCGAAAAGACCACACTTGCCAAGCGCGTGACTCTTTCTGGTGAGAAAGAATACAATAAGTCGGTTGCTATCAAGCTTACACAGGCTACATCGCATGTTCAGGTAGTTGCTTCTGATGGTCGTGAGGGTAAGGAAAGTTCAGCTATGCGCCCTGTATTTGTAGATATGAGAGTTGCTACTGCTAATATTGGTAGCCATCCACTCGCAAACTTGGGACATAAGGATTATGAAAATGCCTTTGGTATGTTCTCACTCAAGGATATGAGATCTTATACCGTAGACTATGCCCTTGAGAGTGCCGATAATGCTAAGAATATCGACTTTAAGTTCTATAGCTTCGGTGGTAGTGCTATTCCTCGTCTTTACTCTATGGATAATCAGGAGAAAGATTCCGAGTACAAGGGTACTTCTGGCAATCTGAAGGCGATAGCTGTCAAGAACCAGACTCGCTTCAAGATTGTGAATGATGAGTTCGACTACGACCATGCAACTCTTACTTCTATCAAGAAGATTAACGCTGGCTCTATCTCTACAAGCAAGTTGACTCCTTTCAAGGTCGGCGACATCATCGCCTTCCGTACAGGAAGCACATCTGCAGCAGGTGCAGCCAAGGTGGGTGTGATGAAGGTGGTTAACATCATTGACGGTAAGACTCTGGGCTCTACAAATGCCACAGCTAATATCCTGATCGTGGAAATTAAAATGCCAACCAAATAACTAAACTATTATGAAAAAACTGAATAAGAAAATTATGACATTGATGGCAGGGGCTTTTATAGCCCTTGGCATCAGTAGTTGCTCACAATACGATGATGTAGGCCCTGTACAAGAGGCACCTAAGGCGGAGTTTGTTATGCCTGAGAATGCTGTGGTTTTGGCAGAGCAGTCGCGTACAGCCATTCTCGTGATGGATATGAACACTAAGAAGGTGGTTTGGGAATGGGAACCTTTAACTGGTGGTATTCCTTCGGCAAAGCGAAGCTTGTTTAAGAACCCCAGCGAGTGTAAGCCTGTACTCAACAACGAGTATGTGCTGATGACAGCCAGTGGTGGTGCCGTGGCTTTGATTCGTTTTGCAGACAAGAAAGTGATGTGCTATGCCGAATGTGGCATCAATCCTCACTCTGCAGAGATTTTGCCTGATGGCAACATCGTCACAGCAGAATCTAAGCAAGGTGAAATCAATCTCTTCGCTGTAGATATGGAGAAGGGTAATATGGTGAAGAAGTCTACCAAGAAGATTGGTAATGCCCATAACTTGGTATGGGACGCCAAGCGTCAGTGTATCTACACTACGGGTACCATCAGTAACGCTGGCAAGAGCGTTACAGCCTTGTTCAGATTTGAATATAATAATGATAAGGAAAATCCGGCGTTGACTAACCAGGCTCGTATCTATACTTTTGACAGCGAGAAAGGTGGTCATGACCTCTTCCCTGTATATGGTGAGACTGACAAACTCTGGCTTACAGCAGAGCATGGTGTTTATCAGTTTGATATGTCGGCATCAGAACTTACTGCTACCACTATCTACGAAGTGCCAGATGTAAAGGCTGTGGGTAGAGATGCCAATGGCAAGGATTATTTGTTGAAGCCAACAGAGTCTTGGTGGGCACCATGTGTTGTTGACGGTGCCGGAAACGAGTATTTTAATCTCGCAAACTCTAAGATATATAAGTTCAGACTTGTACAAGACAATCAATTCAGCTATCAATGATTCGAAATCTTTTAGTTATACTTTTTGTAAACTTTTTATCGTTATCGGCATCCTATGCCGGTAATGGTAAGAAGGTTTACGCCGATTATCATGGTGTGCGATATACACGTCAGCATGATGGTCAGATAGGCAGATGGGGAATGTTTGCCACTATGCCTAAAACGAGTACAGACATCAAGTACATCTGCCGCAATGCTGACAATATAGGAGATGATGGCCGTCATGAGATTGCAGCCAAGCACTATCCGATGATAGGTATGCAGTCCAACCTGGATCCAGATCTCATCGAATATCAGATACTGAGTGCCAAAGCCGCCGGTATCGACGGCTTCTTTATCGAGTGGGGATTCATGCCTCACGAGAACGACAATCTGCTCAAGGCCATGCAGCCTATTGCTGCCAAATATGGTTTCGAGATAGGTGTGAACTGGTGCGACGGATGGTTGTACTATGATTGGATTACAAAAATTTATCCAGATATAAAGACACGTGCAGATAAGACCAAGTATATGGAGAAGTGCTTCAAGTATTTGGCAGATAACGTGTTTACTGGAAAAACCGCTCCTGTCGTCAACGGACGTCCAGTCTTCTATCATTTCGGCGGTGGTGCTACTCCAGAGGAGTTCACACAGGTGCTGAATGCCAACAAGGATTTTGTGGAGAAGACAAATCCTGTGATGTTGCGCAGATGGGCTGACTGGGGTAAGTTGGAGAACGATATCTATAAGCCTGTGACTTACAGTCAGAAGATGGAGGAGTGGAAGAAGCTTGGAGAAGTTCCCACGGCCTGGATTCCTGCGCGTGTACGAGAAAGAAATGCAGGACATCTGGGCTGTGACTTCTGGGCTTCGAAAGAAGACGTGCTTCACTTCATGGAGCCTTTCCGCGACCAGGTGTGGCTTAGCGATAATCCTGCCTATACCGTGAAGTGTGGCTTTGTGATTCCAGGCATGGACAACCACGGATGTGGTGGTTGGGGACATTCTAAGTTTTATGAGATAGACAGATATAATGGCAAACTTTACGATGCCATGTGGCAGTATAACATGCAGTATCGCGACAGCCTCGACATGATGTTTATCGCTTCTTGGAGTGACTATACTGAGGGACACGAGATAGAGCCTACTATAGAGAATGGCTATCGTGAGTTGGAGACGACCCTTCGTTATGCTTCAGTCTTCAAGGAGTTCGAACCCAATCTCAGTGTATTGCGCCTGCCTCAGCAGTTGTTCCAGATGCGCAAGGCTGTAGAACTGTTGCAAAAAGTAGGTCTGAAAGAAGACCTGATTCTGCAACTGCTCGACAATGCAGCCCTGCAGATGGCTGAAGGTAGCTATAAGCAAGCTGCCGACCTGCTGATACAGGCTTCAGAGATGATAGGTCAGGAGAACGAGAAGGTCATCAACAATGAGTTTGTGCTTACAACCTCTGCCTTGCAGGTGAAGGGTGGTGAAAGTACAAAGGGATGTTGGGATGCTACAGAGGGATTCTCTGTAACCTTGCCTACTCAGGCTTCTGTCAATCTTAGTGCCATGTACAGTCTCGGTACCATCGAGTTCTGGTATTTGGACAAGGGTACAGAGTCTCTCTTTGTACGTTCTACTACCAAGCGTGAGCCTAAGTCTTATTTTGCCAATGTGGGCAAGATAGCAACCTGCGACACTGGCGAATGGAAGCATGCCCGCATTGAACTTTATGGTGAGAACATCGTTTATAGTTTCGGAAAGCCTACTTTCTTCTTCAAGGGTAATGTGAAGGTGCGCGACATCAGTATGAAGTTTAATTGTTTTTCAATACAATAACAATGAGAACAAGAATTCTATCCTTAGTGCTGTTCTGCTTGTTCAGCATCACATTGTGTCAGGCTGGCGTGAGAGTCTCGCTCAACGAGAGTTGGATGTTTAGCCGGAGTGACTCCATGGGCAATTATGCTCAGTGGCAGAAGATTGATATTCCCCACACATGGAATGCCGAGGATACCGATGATGAGATTCCTGGTTATTTCCGTGGAAAGTGCATGTACAGGAAGTCGGTTACCATACCGGCTTCTAAGAGCAAGGAAAGAGTATTCATCTATTTCGAAGGTGCCAACCAGGAAACCACAGTGTGGGTGAACGGTCGTGAGGCAGGCAATCACCGTGGAGGCTATGCCGGCTTTGGCTTCGATATTACCGAGTATGTGAAGTTCGGACAGGAAAACCAACTGGAGCTTGTGGTTACTAATGCTTACGACAAGACCATAGCTCCTTTGTCGGCCGACTTCACTTTCTATGGTGGTGTCTATCGGGATGTATGGATTTCTTATCTACCTCAGGTACATTTCTCTACACGCTACTATGGTTCTTCAGGCATCGTAGTGACTACACCTCATAAGGATGGCAACTTCCGACAGGTTGAGGTGTTGTGCCGTCTGCAGAATCATGAGAAGAAAGCGAAGGCCATTACCCTGAAGAGTTCTTTGGTTGATGCTGAGGGTAAGATCGTGGCAACTGTGACCAAGAGGTTGAAACTCAAAGTAGGCGAGGACGATCAGCTTTGTCAACTGAGTATTCCTGTAATGAACCCACACTTGTGGTCGGATGTAGATCCATATATATATAAGGTGAATACCGAGATAGTGGACAATCAGACCCGAAAGGTTTATGATGAGAATCATACATCTTTAGGTTTCCGCTGGTATCGGTTTGATCCACAGAAGGGGTTCTTCCTCAATGGTAAGCATGTGAAGCTTATCGGTACCTCACGCCATCAGGACTATCTGAAGAAGGGTAATGCCCTGTCAGACAATATCCACCTGGCAGATGTGTACAAACTTAAAGAGATGGGAGGCAACTTCCTGCGTGTGGCTCACTATCCGCAGGATCCTACCATTTTGGAGGTATGCGACCGTTTGGGTATCCTTACCAGTGTGGAGATCCCTGTAGTCAATGCAGTGGAAGGAAGCGACGAGTTCCTGGAAACCTGCAAGGATATGCAGATGGAGATGATCTATCAGAACCGCAACCATCCTTCAGTTGTGATGTGGGGATGGATGAACGAGATTCTGCTCCGCATTCCTGCCCAGTATGACAAGGACCGTGCCACCTATTATCCTATGGTTCGCAGAGTGGCTTCTGAGTTGGATGCGCTGTCACGACGAGAAGATCCGGAGCGTTACACCATGATGGCTGTCCATAATGCCTTCGAACGTTATCAGGAGGCTGGCTTGGTGAACATTCCTCAGATTTTTGCTCTCAATCTTTATCAGGGTTGGTATGAGCCGGATATCCGTGAGTTTGAGCAGATATTGGATAAGGTGCATGAGGCATTGCCTAATCAGTCGCTGATGGTGACAGAGTATGGTGCCGGCATCGATCCACGTCTTCACTCTTTCCATCCTGAGCGTTTCGACTTCTCTGAGGAATATGGTTTGAAGTATCATGTGCATTATCTTCGCGAGATGAAGAAGCGTGACTTCGTGGCAGGCTCAAGTGTGTGGAATCTTGCAGATTTCTACTCAGAAGTACGTGGTGACGCTGTGCCTCATGTCAACAGCAAGGGAATTTTGGGACTTGACCGTTGTGAGAAGGACGCATATCTTTATTATAAGAGCATGTTGGGCGAGAAGCCATCGCTCTATATCGGAGGTAAGAACTGGAAATACCGTTCTTGTGTGAGCCGGACAGCAGAAGCCCGCATGGATGTGCCTGTATTTGTGAAGGCTGATAAGGTAAGAGTCTACTGCAACCAGCAGTTGGTTGGTACCTTTGCGACGACAGATGGTGTGGCCATGGCTTCTGTGCCATTTACCGATGGAGAAAACAGAGTAGAGGCTTTTGCCGAAGTCGACGGAGTGAAGGTAAGCGATGCCATTACCGTTAACATGCGAGTGGTTCCTGCTTCTTTCGATAAGGGATTCCCTGTGACTGGGCTTCATGTCACCTGTGGCTCACAGCGTTATATGGAAGACAAGGAAGAGTCACTGTGTTGGATGCCAGAGAAAGCTTACGAGCAGGGTGGCTGGGGTTATGTAGGAGGAACCGTTTATCGTCGTGCCGGCGACTTGTTAGGAACAGATGCCGATATCTTAGGTACAGACAAGGATCCTATCTATCAGACACAGCGCCAGGATATAGAGGCATTTAAGGCGGATGTGCCAGACGGAGAGTACATTATCACTCTGCATTTCGCCAGCTTGAAGGAGGCAGCAGCCTTGGTTTACAACCTCTCAGCTCATGGAGCAGACAAGAAGGATGATACCGCTTCGGTCTTCGATGTTGTGGTGAATGGTGAGAAGGTTCTTGAACAGTTTAATGCTGCAGATTACGGAGTCTCACGTGCTGTAGCCAAGAGAATACATGTACAGGCGAAGCAAGGACAAGGTCTGGATGTTCGCTTTAATCCTATTAAAGGCAAGACAATGTTGAATGCCATAGAAATATATAAGCGATAAATTTGCATATTTCGGCAAAAATATGTATCTTTGTCCAGCAAAAAGAATATCATCTATAATGGGCATAAGAAAGTCGGAAGAAAAAGAAATAGCATTTCAAGAATTGTTTCAAGAAAACTATTCTCGACTTTTTTATGCCTCTTTTTATCTAATCAACAACGAGTCTGAAGCGCGTGATATCGGGTCAGCGGATTTTTCCGGTTGGTAACACCGTATGTTAGGAATAAAGTTGTACC
>OIWQ01004060.1_pt1 | contig 12274 bp, 10 predicted proteins | sample 1587571 | NCBI WGS metagenome assembly OIWQ01 (sample SAMEA3888910, study PRJEB22519) | human gut metagenome | biome: human gut; feature: human-associated habitat; material: faeces | place: Denmark | collected 2010 | reverse complement strand
CGCTCGACCCGCACATTCGCTTTTTTCTAGGTTTATGTTCAGTTTTCAAGGTTCACTCTGTTGCGTTTGTTCGCAACTTTGTTGTTTGTGTTTGTCGCTGTATCCCGGCGACTTGTATATAATACCACGTGGGCAAGGTAATGTCAACACCTTTTTTACAACTTTTTTAAGATTTTTTAGTGAAACACTTGGCATAGTGGACAAATAAAGTATCATGTATACACGCTTTAAGGCCTCTGAAAAACTTTGAAAATTTCTCAAAAAATCTATTAAAAAATCTCAAAAAGAGCCTCAAAAACGATGTTTTTCGGTAAAAATTTCTATAATCTTTTTTCGAAATTTCCTATCACCGATACATTTTCGTATTCAATAATAAAGATATTCGGATCACATTCTTCAAGCAAATGACGTAATTTCATTGACTCAACCTTAGAAACTACCGTTAAAAGCACATTGGTATCATCACCGCTATAGGCACCTATGCCCTTAATTTTAGTTACACCGCGATGCACAGCAGCAAAAATAACCTCTTCTACCAAATCTATTTTAGTGATTACAATCATCGTTACCGTAATACTGGGTAGATAAGCCTTATCCAGAACAACGGAAGTAATTACGGCAAAGAAGATGGAGTAGACTGCCGCAGCTACATCATATAATAGAATACAGCTTCCAAAGACAAAGATATTAATAATATTGAAGACTTTGCCTACACTCATATTATGATACCGGTGCATCAGCAGCAGTCCCAGAATTCCCTCACCGCCGCCGCTGCCCTTGCTCATCAGCGTCATGCCGCAGCCCAGGCCGCACAGGATACCGCCTGCCAAACAAGCAGTAATCGTATCAGGCAAATAATTATATTCCGCAACAGGCACAAGACTCAGCAATACGCTGTAGCTTGTGATGCAGACAGCAGATTTTACTAAAAAATCCTTGCCGAACTTGCGTATAGCCAGCAGCATCAAGGGTATATTCAGGAGAAAATAGATAATGCCGATATAGCTATCGGTAACAAAGCTCAGTCCCAGGACGTTTCTCATAAAATATCCCAGCAGCTGTGCTATCCCTAAAAAGCCTCCATTATAAAGATTACATGGCAAAATGAACATATTAAAGCCGATGGAATATACCAGCGAGCCGCCTATAATAAGGCACATGGCCTTCGGAGAAAGAAATTGTTTCAGATAGGTAACAGCCTTCATGCTACAGCCTCCTTTGCCGACTGACGGGGAAGGGGGTTGATTAATAACTACTATTATAATAACCTAAAATCTTCTGTTTGCGTATTAACCAAGTAAATAAAGCACTTTTTCCATACCAAAATAAGCAAAATGCTAAAGTCTTTACAATTTTTTCTGCTTATTTTTTGTAAATCAGGCAAAATCGTCATAATTTCGCCATATACTGCCTTTATAATAAAAACAACAAAGGTAAACAACCACTTTAAGAAAGAAGGTGCCAAATATGATGACAACATTAACCAAGTATATGAAGAAAACCACGGCAATTGCTATGGCTGCCATGGTGCTTTCTCTGCCGCTGGCAAGCGTAGCATCCGCTCACGAAAGGCACGATGCTCCGCCACCGCGTCATTCAGACCGCTATGACAGACACGACCACTACGACAAGCATGACCGTTATGACAGACGCGACCGTTACGACAAGCATGATCGTTATGACAAACACGACCGTTACGACAGACATGACCGCTATGACAAGCGTCATAAGAACGACAATTACGTAACGAAAAAGGACAGCAACAAAAAAGCTACCACCAGCTTCATCATCGGTGCTGTACTCGGTGCGGTAATTGCCAAAAACACCTGATTAACATACTCCTTTCATACTCATTACTCATACACAAAAAGAGCTGCAGTTTTACACTACGCAAAGTAGTGCAACTGCAGCTCTTTCAATTTTTACTATATTATATGCAACAGAAGAATCCTCAGCTGATTACATATCACGGCTGGCGATAATATCTACACCAAGGCCGAGAATATCCTTAACTACAACGTCACCGGTTTTAATCGGAGCGGTAACCTTGACGGTGCGCAGGAAGCGTGCGCAGTCCATGATACGTTCCTTCGGCAGTACGTTAGCGGATACTACAGGCAGCAAAGGCAGCATACCGCCTTCTACAGCAACGGTAGAGGTCAGCATACGCTTCGGAGCAGTAACTTCATCGTTAGCATATTTAGCGCCACGCGGGCAGGTGTTGCCGGTAACATTGGTAACTGCACCATTTTCAATGGTAACAGTCATCTCGCAGCCCATAGGGCACATAATGCAGTTCATAACACGAGTTTCAACAGCCATTTTATACCCTCCTTACAGCACCAGACCTACGGTAACTTCGTCACCGATCTGGGCAAATTTTGCAGCCGGAATTTCTACGGCAATCATTTCACTGGGCTTTGCTACGGGCAGAGGACGGCTCAGCAGAACGTTATCGCCGCTCTTAACCTCCAGCTTAACTTTGCGGTGCGGCGCAGCAACACGCATGAACAGCTTAACCTTCTCGTCAGCAGGAATTTCAGCAGGCATGGTCAGCTTCTGCGGTACGCAGGTACGTACGCCGTCAATAGCCTTTACGGTTACGGTACGGTTTTCGGTTGCTATTTTCTCCTGAGCCTTCAATGCAGCATATTTACCTGCAATTTCAGCTTCTTCGGATACAAAGTCAACCAGGTCATGTACGTGTACTACGTTGCCGGCAGCAAAGAAACCGTCTAAGCTGGTTTCACGATGCTGGTCAACAACCGGACCGTTGGTCAGCGGGTTCATTTCCAGATCAAGGCCGCGGGACAGCTCGTTCTCAGGAATCAGACCTACAGACAGCAGTACGGTATCACACTCGATATCAAATTCAGTACCCGGAATCGGAGTCATACGCTCGTCAACCTTAGCAACGGTGATACCGGTTACGCGCTCTTCACCATGGATAGCAACGATGGTGTGGGAGAGGTACAGAGGAATATCATAGTCGTTCAGACATTGAACGATATTACGGGTAAGACCGTTGGAGAAGGGGCAGATTTCCAGGCAAGCCTGAACCTTGCAGCCTTCCAGGCTCATACGGCGAGCCATAATCAGGCCGATGTCGCCGCTGCCGAGGATAACGATTTTGTGACCCGGCAGATAGCCTTCCATATTAACCATACGCTGAGCAGCGCCGGCAGTGAAAACGCCTGCAGGACGCTCGCCCGGAATACGGATAGCGCCACGGGTACGCTCACGGCAGCCCATGGTCAGGATAACAGTTTTGCCTTCCAGCTTCAGTAAGCCTTTTTCCGGATTAACGGCAATAACGGTTTTATTGTTTTGTACATCTAATACCATGGTATCAACCAAGGTTTCGATTTCAGGTTTATCAGCAACGAGCTCGATGCAGCGATGTGCATAGCCGGGGCCGGTCAGCTCTTCCTTGAAGTGATGCAGACCGAATCCATTGTGAATGCACTGTTGCAGGATACCGCCTAGTTCGCGGTCACGCTCGATAACAACGATTTTTTTAGCACCATTCTGCCATGCGCTGTAAGCAGCAGACAGACCGGCAGGGCCACCGCCAACAATAATTACATCATATAATTGGTTCATTATTATTCCTCCCCGCCATCTGCAGAATATTTTTCGTAGAACATATTGGAATCAGTACGTTCTTTTAATACTTCAGGAACAGAAATGTTCAGCTCGCGTGCCAGAATCTGGGTAACACGCGGACCGCAGAAGCCACCCTGGCAACGGCCCATGCCTGCACGGGTACGGCGTTTAACACCGTCAACAGTGCGTGCGCCTACAGGCGAGTTGATTGCTTCTACAATTTCGCCCTCGGTAACAGTTTCGCAACGGCAGATTACGCGGCCGTACAGATTGTCTTCGGCAATCTTGGCAGCCTTTTCATCAGCAGTCATATAGTTGAATGCTTTATACTTCGGCAGAGCAGCCTTGAAGTCAGCCTTCTTGGCAGCACCGCTTACACGGGCAATTTCGTTGGCAATCAGCTCACCTACAGCAGGAGCTGCGGTCAGACCGGGAGATTGCATGCCGGCAGCATTGTACAGGCCTTCAACCTTTTCGGAAGGACCAAGTACGAAATCACCGGTGCTGGAAACAGCACGCAGGCCGGCAAATTCAGTAATAGCTGCGCCCATCGGCAGGTTCGGAATCAGCTTCTTGGCAGAAGCAATGATTTCATTCATACCGGCAGTGGTAACAGCCTTATCTTCTTTGGAATCCTGCTCATTAGCGTTAGGACCGATGAAGGTGTTGCCGTGGGTAGTAGTGCAAACCAGAATACCTTTGGATTTTTTGGTCGGGGTGGGGAATACCACGCCGTAAACCAGACTGCTGCAGGCAGTCTTATCAAACAGAATATATTCGCCCTTACGCGGAGTGATGGTAAAGGTATCATCACCGGCCAGCTTAGCGATTTCGTCAGCATAAACACCGGCAGCATTAACCACATATTTAGCAGCAATAGTGCCTTTATTGGTTTCTACACCGGTAATTTTGCCGTCTTCCTTAACGAAGCCCAGTACCTTGCAGTCGCGGATAACTTCTGCACCGTTTTGTACAGCGCATTGAGCGAAAGCAATAGCAGCACCGAACGGCCAGCATACGCCAGCACTCGGAGCCCACAGAGCAGCCTTGACAGTGGTCAGGTTAGGCTCCTGCTCAAGAACTTCTTCTTTAGACAGGATTTGCAGGCCTTCAACGCCGTTCTTTTTACCGCGTTGCAGCAGCTCCTGCAGAGTCTGCATTTCCTCGTCGGTGGTTGCAGCAACCAGGGAACCGGTCCATTTTATATCCAGGTCCAGTTCGTTTTGCAGCTCGTGGTACAGAGCGTTGCCACGAACGTTGGTAATAGCTTTGAGGCTGCCGGTAGGAGCGTCAAAGCCAGCATGAAGAATTGCACTGTTAGCTTTAGTAGTGCCGATAGCGATGTCCGGCTCTTTTTCCAGCAGAACGCATTTCAGGTCATACTTGGAAAGCTCGCGCAATACAGCAGTACCTACAATGCCGCCACCAATAACGACTACATCAGCAGATTTTACAAATTCCATTCCGTCACTTCCTTGCTGAATTTTCTCATAAAAATACAACTAAATTTTATCACAAATCTGCAAAAAATAGAAGAGGGAAGCGAAAATAAAAAGTCCATGGTGGGACATGATATGCCCCAAAGACATTTCCTTCATTATATATAGAAAAACTGCTGCCATTTCAGTCTTACTGTAAGCAAAACTAAAAATGGCAACAGCCTGAATTTCTATTCTCTCTTCTTCACAAACCATCTCAGCGGCAGCTTTTTCTCCAACCAGCCGATAAAGATATCCGAAAGCGGTGTCAGCAGAATCCAGCTTAAAACAAGCAGGACAAAAGAAACGGAGCCTACAAAAACATCGGTAAACCAATGCGCACCGCCCATAATACGTGGCAGAGAGAAAATAATAAATACAGCCATCGCTTTGATAAAAGCATCTTTGCCGATATATTTCCACATATACACAGCAAATATCAACAGCATCATGCCATGGTCACCGGGGAAGCTGCTGCCGGAGCGATCCTTGGCAGGCCAGCCGCTCAGCTGGCTAACCCAGTTTACATTATGATACAGCTGATCAAAATAAATGGAAGCGCTTGCACGGTCAATCGGCAACAACTTATCAAACTGCTTAATAATTACCGCGCTCACCAGCATCGCAACGCCTATACAGAACAACCAGCGCTTGCCTTCCACATTACTTTTACGGTAATAGCTGTAAAAAATCGCCAGCATCGCCACAAAGGCCACCACATCAAAGGCGCGCAGATTAACAAAAGCCGTAAAATACGTAAAGGCAGTTCCCTTAGCCAGCTGCTGGTTAAAGAAATAGAATACACTTTGGTCAAGCGCCAGCCAAGGTCCGTGATAGCCGGCGGTAGGGGTGCTTGCCAGCCAGCTTCCCAAAAGCAGTGCGCCCAGGATATTACAGATAATTATCCAGATCAGGTTATTTTTCTTCATATAGTCTCCTCGTATTTCAATATCACTGTTCCTCAGATATCACCTAAAGTTCAGTTAACAAATTTACGTAAATATGATACCATATTCTTGAGGAATATATAAGTCTTTTATGGAGATTTTTACTGTCAGCTTCCAAAGGAGGGAGAATTATGCGCAAGCTGCTTTTACTGTTAACCTGCTTACTGATGTGCTGCTGCAGTGCGTTAGCGCTCGCTGCAGATAAAACTAAGGCTGCCGATGATCCGGACACAATCAAACCGATGGAAACCATCAGTGCTACCGAAATGAACGAACGCCTGCAGGTCGGCAATAGCGAAGACCTGTTATATGTAAAAATCAAGGAAGACAGTGTAGAGGTTTATCAAGGTCTGGCAACAGACCGCTCTTTGCGTAAGCAGTTGATTTTAACCATGCCCAATACCGAAATGCTGCGCTTATATACCAATAACAAGTCTACCTTTGCGCAGATGAACAAAATGCTCAGCGATTACGAAAGCTCCAACGCCAACTTCAACGGCTATAAGATTATCACCGATAAGGATACGCCGAAAAAGCTGGAAAACGGCGGTAAAATCTATCGCCTGTGGTTCATGAAGATTGAACGCGAAAAGCAAAGCCGCAGAGGTAGCTGGAACTTCCCGATCGGCATAGGTATCGGCATCGGCGGCGGCCATCACCACGGCCCCTGGATTGGAGTAGGGTGGTAAGAAGTATATCGTATATATTACAAAGAGTGTACTAAGCTATTTTGCTACTTAGTACACTCTTTTATTCATAGCCAGTATTACAATTCAAGAAGTTTGAGTTAATAAATATTAACCTCTAAGTCCTATTTGCCTAGCAACTTTTTTTATCTGTAAAACAAAAGAATCGTTACTTCGTCCTTTTCCTTCCAAACTGTTTATTGGTGTAGCGACCCATCGATAAATTTGCTCTATACTCCCATAACCTCTTTTAAACAATACAGCATATTTTGCACAATTCTCTTTAGTAGGTGCATCAGATAAAATAATTTTTAATTGTTCGTCAGTCCATGGTTTTCCTTTATTAGAAACATCATATTGATCTTCATGATCTTTCTGATAGTCAATCAAAACCTTTTTTACAAATTGAATTTTCGTATCTAATGAAGAATCATCCAATTCTAAATCCAGTAATTTATAAATTTCTAATTTATAATCTTGTTTTTTCATCATTTACCTCTAAATAAACTTTTACTATTCCGTCATTACGCATTTCTGAATGTACTATTTAAGTATTATCATCTAATGTTAAAAATAGATACATCAAAATAATCATCTCCTTGCAATACATTCATTTTAGCATATCCATATAGCTTTAGCAATTAAAACAAGCGTAGACCTTCCTAAACATAAAAAGAGATACTGTGCGCACAAGCAAAAAAGACCTGCAGCCTCACTCCTTTGCAAAACTAAAATAAAAAAAGCCTTCGTTTATCCATACCGCATTTTCATTATGCAGTAAGGGACGAAAGCAAACTTCGTGGTACCACCCAATTTCACTGCTACCTCACGATAGCAGCCTTCTCAAGTACGCCGGACTAAGCCATTAATACTTCAGCACTGTAACGGGTGCACCCGGACGACCTAAACTTACGCTTCAGCCAATCAGCTCCAAGACCATCTTCGGCAAAGTCTCCTGCACTTCCTTGCACTAAACGGAAGCTCTCTGTGGCAGTACTCCTTGCGTACTCTTCTTTTCATCGCTCGTATATGAACTTGTGAGTAAAAATATACAACTTGTCAAAGCATCTGTCAACAAAAAGCAGGAAATTTTTTTCTCAAAACCTAGTGTTTTAGTATATTTGTAAATGATGTTACACAATTAACTTACTTATACAACTGCTATTCTGGCCCCTGCAACAGAAATATTATTTTTATTTTACATTTCTTCATTATATCGCCCCGAAATATAATAAAAAGTGTAAAAAGCGCCTATTAATAAGCTAGGTTTAATCGTGTAAATTATCAAGCAACATCACACAAGCATTGCTTGTTGATTTTGTTTCACGAATAAAAGTTTTGACAATATCACTTTTAACAGGTGAGAATGTTCCGGAGAAAAATACAACAACATGCATAAAATCGCTTGCTGCAGTCCTGATGCAATATCCGGTATCTTGCCGCCTGACCTTGAAAGGAGAAGAGGACACTATGGAATTTGCAACAAAATGTATTCACGAAATCGGTGCGGCCGACGCAACCGGCGCCTGTCTGGGAGCACTTGATGCCTGGCTCGTTATCCGCGGCATCAAAACTCTGCCGCTACGTATGGAGCAGCACCAAAAAAATGCTTTTGCCATTGCGAAATGGCTGCAGGAGCAACCGCGTGTACAATATGTTTTATATCCCGGTCTGGAAAATCATCCCGGTTATGTAATCAACAAAGCGCAGACCACCGGCATGATTTCCTTTGCTGTAGACAGCGCCGAAACAGCACGCCAAATTCTTGAGGGTGTCAAGCTCATCAAATTTGCCGAAAGCCTCGGCGGTACAGAAAGCCTGATAACCTATCCGATTCGCCAGACGCATACCGACCTTACTGCCGAAGAATGTGCCGAAAAGGGGATTACGGATTGTCTGCTGCGCTTCTCTACAGGCATTGAAGCAACGCAGGATCTGATTGACGATTTGGCACAGGCCTTTTCCGCAGTAGAATAATTTGTAAGAATAAAGTTTGGTGATACGTTATGGCTAAATATGATTTTGACAAGATAATCGACAGACGCAATACAGCCTGCTTAAAATATGATTTCGCCATTCAGCGTGGCCGTCCGGCAGACGTTTTACCTTTTTGGGTAGCAGATATGGATTTTCCTATTGCCCGGGAAATACAGGAAGCACTTGTTGAACGCTGTCAACATGCTATCTTCGGCTATAGCGAAAGCACAGAAGCATATTTTCACGCTGTCCGCGACTGGTATACTAAGCATTTTAACTGGAGCCCCAAAGCAGAATGGCTCACCAAAACTCCCGGCATAGTTTTTGCCCTTGCTATGGCAGTAAAGGCCATCACCCAAAAAGGTGATGGCGTACTTGTACAGCAGCCGGTTTACTATCCTTTCAGCGAGATTATCGAGGATAATGAGCGCAAACTGATTAATTCACCTCTTATTCTGAAAAACGGTCATTATGAAATAAACTTTGCCGATTTGGAAGAAAAAATCGGCACCAATAATGTTAAGCTAATGCTTTTATGTTCACCGCATAACCCCGTAGGCCGTGTCTGGACACGCGCTGAGCTGCAAAAAGTGGGCGATATCTGCCTTAAGCATGGTGTAATTACCGTAAGTGATGAAATTCACGGCGATTTCGTCTGGGAAAATAACTCTCAGACGGTTTTTGCAAGTTTGGGTGAACAGTACGAGCAAAATTGTGTAATCTGTACTGCGCCAAGCAAAACCTTCAATATTGCCGGTCTGCAGGTATCCAATATCTTCATTCCCAACAAAAATTTACGCCGCCGCTTCCGCAAGCAGGTAGCAGCAGCAGGCTATAGTCAGGTAAATACCATTCTTTCTACGATGTAACTGAAAAAACTGCTGCCTTCTTTGTAGCAAAAGTGAAGGCAGCAGCTTATTTTTATTTTCGCTATACCTTTGCAGGTTCATTATTCCGTCTTGTAAATTAATTCCGATTTGTATATAATGCAGATAAGCTATCCTATGCTTGTTTGCTGTAACGCTCTTATCGGAGCAGATAAAACAGCGTAACAAATTGATTTTAAAGCTATAATAAAATATAATAAACTTGATTTTTACGCTTTTGCCGTTATGCAAAAGCCTAATGAAGCAGGAAGGGAGCATTATATGAAACGTGAACAAATAGCCAAAAATATTGTTGCCGATCTCAAGGAGCTGGCAGCCTTAACCTCTGATATAGACGGAGCACAGCGCATCGCCTGGACACCTACATTCAAGAAAGCAACGGAATGGTTTGCCCAAAAGATGCAGGCTGCAGGTGCAGAGGTCTGGACAGATGCTGCAGGCAACAGCTGGGCAAAATTTGCCGGCGAAAGTGAGGAGTGCATTGTTATCGGCAGCCATCTCGATTCCGTACCAGACGGAGGCTGGCTGGACGGCGCTTTAGGCGTTGTAGCAGGCATGGGTATCGGTGCCTACGGTCTGGCAGATAAAAAGCCTGCCAAAACTCTTTACGTTGTCGGTTGGGCAGATGAAGAGGGTGTAGCCTTCGGTAAAAGCTGTCTTGGCAGCAGTGCTGTCAGCGGCATTGTCACAAGCAAGGATGTGCTGCCCTTAAGACATCAGGAAAACGGCCGCAGCTTCAGCGATGTCTGGCAGGAATACGGCCTTGATGCCAACAGAATAGGGGAGGCACACACAACCTTTGCCAAGCTGCCGGTTAAAGCTTACCTGGAGCTGCACATCGAGCAGGCACCGCTGCTGGCTTTAGCCAAAAAAAGCGTAGCCTGCGTTTACGGCGTTTGCGGCTGCAACCGCCAGTACATCACCTTCCGCGGGCAGCAGGGACATTGCGGTTCGCCTGTCGCCCTGCGTCAGGATGCCTTTATTGCGGCAGCGCAGACCACCCTTGATTTACGTGAAATCGCTCTTAAATATGATTCCTATTGCACTGTCGGCAATATCGAGGTCAAGCCTGACCTGACTACTATTTCTCCTGGCTATTGCCGCATTTCGCTGGACCAGCGCAGCATTAAGCCGGAAACAATGCAAACGATAGTTGCAGAAGCCAAGGCTGCGGCGCAAAAGCATGCGCAGGATGGCAGGCTCACTGTAGAATTTGAGCCTATCTGGCATGCTGAACCGATACTGTTTGATGAGCAGCTGGTAGAGGACTGCAACGCTGCCGTAGAGGAGGAAACAGGTGCAAGACACAGCATGTATTCCGCACCGCTGCATGATGCCGTGCCTCTGAACGCCGTTGTACCTTCGGTAATGATGTTCGCCCAATCCGATCCCGGCATTTCTCACTGCAAAGAAGAAAATACCCCACAACCGCAGCTGGAGGAGGCAATCCGTGCCTTCATCCGCCTGGCAGAAAAAGAGCTGAGGACAAGCTTTGCAGAGTAAGCACTAAAGCCCGCTGCAACCTTGCAACAAAGTAATTTTATATATTTATACGACAAAAGCAGCTTCTGCGATGCAGAAGCTGCTTTGCTTTTTATACGGCATATTTATTTTATTAAATCCTTCAATCCGCGTATCCGCATAACCTTCCAGGTAAAGCACAGACTGCGCAGCGACTGGTCCAAAAACATCGGTACCCAGGCGCCCACAATCCCCAGCTTGCAATAATAGATAAAGAAGGCCGTCATCAATGGACGCAGAACAGTAATCAGCACAAAGGAATAAACAGCAACGGCAGTAGTCTGACCGCTGCCACGCAATATGCCTGCCGTGATAATCGTATGCCCCTGCGGTATGCAGACGGCTGCCACCCAGAACATTACCGTCTCACTGAGAGCAAGTGCCTGCGCATCCTGCGAATAAACGCTGAAAATCGGCACGCGTGCGGCATACAGGATAATAAAAGAGGCAACGGAAAGTCCCAGGCCCCATTTAAAGCCTATACTGCGGCAGCGCTTCCAGTTTGAATAATCAGCGGCACCGCGCATTTGCCCGGCAAGCACCATATTAGCCTTGCCAAAGCCGAAGATAAAATCATAAGAAAAATCACATATATTATAGCAAATGCTGTGTACTGCATAGGGCAGAGTACCAAGACGCGCAGTCATCCAGCCATAGGCCAGCATACCGATGCGTTCCGCTCCCAGCTCACTGAAAACACCGCCGAATACCGGCATAAATTCCCGCCAAAAGATTTTATCCGGCAGCTGCAGCAGACCGTCACTGAAAAAGCCCTCATGCTTCATAATCCAGACGGTGATACCAAGAGTACACAGAGAGCCGATAATCGTACTGATTGCCGCACCACGCACACCCCAGCCGGCAAAGCTGCCAAAGCCTGTAATGAGAAAATAATTGCAGACGATATTCACTACATTGCCGACAATATTGCTTTTCATAATAGCGCTCGTCCGGCCTACACCCAACAAGGTTCCCTGCAGCAAGAGTGACAGTGAGTTTAGCAGTACTGCAGCTACGCCAATATTGCCGTAAGCCAGCGCCAGCTCCAAATAGTCGCTCTGCGCACCCATCAGCACCACCAGCTTCTCAAAAAAGCCGTAAAATAGCAGATGCAGGACTGATATGTACCCCCAATACTGGACACCCAGTATTGGGGGTATTTTAATGAAATA
>OIWQ01004056.1_pt1 | contig 12294 bp, 10 predicted proteins | sample 1587571 | NCBI WGS metagenome assembly OIWQ01 (sample SAMEA3888910, study PRJEB22519) | human gut metagenome | biome: human gut; feature: human-associated habitat; material: faeces | place: Denmark | collected 2010 | reverse complement strand
TAAAGCACAAGAAAGGCCGAAGGAGGTGATACCGTGGCGAGTAGCAAAACACTACAAGCGATCGTGGAGATTGCGGGCTCATTAAGCCCAACACTCTGGAAAGCCGCAGAGGAGGCCAGCAAATCACTCGAGGGCATAAACCTGAAGGCTGTCGCCGTAGGTGCTGGCGTTGCTGCTGCGGGTGCCGCTATCGGAAAAGCTACCATTGAGGCCGGCAAGTATCTCGTAGATCTCGGCGGGCAATTCGACAATGTAGTCGACACGATCAGGATCGGAACCGGAGCCACCGGGGACGCTCTCGACGCTCTCACCGATGATTTTAACGAGGTTTATAAAAGCGTACCAACGACAATGGAGGACGCCAGTCAGGCGATCGCTGACTACAACACGCGCCTCGGTTTGACTGGCCCGGAATTACAAAACATTTCAAAGCAGGCGATCCAAGTATCGGACATGCTAGGGGACGACCTCGGCGGCGTTATTGAGGAGTCAAGTCAAGCCTTCCAAGCGTGGAACATCGACGCGGCCGACATGGGCGACGCTATGGACTATGTGTTCAAGGCGTCACAGTCAACCGGTCTCGGCTTCACTGACTTAATGAGCAGCGTGCAGCAGTTCGCCCCTCAACTTCAAGAAATGGGCTACTCATTCAACGAAGCCACCGCCCTGATCGGACAGCTTGACAAGGCCGGTGTAAATACCAGCGAAGTGCTCGCGGCTATGAAAAAAGGCGTCGGAGCTCTTGCGAAGGAAGGAATATCTGCAAGCGAGGGCCTCGAACAGTATGCCGAAAAGATTAAGAACGCAGGCAGCATGACAGAGGCGACCACTATCGCTTCTGAAATTTTCGGAACAAAAGCCGGCTCAACCATGGCCGCTGCTATCAGAGACGGGACTCTCTCAGTCTCCGATCTGACTGCCGAGCTTGAAAAAAGCACCGAGACTATCGGAGGCGCTGCCGAAGATACTTACGACTTTGCAGAGCGCCTGCAAATGTTCAAGCAGCAGGCTCAGGTGGCTCTCGAGCCGCTTGCAAATACCATGTTTGACACCCTCAATCAGCTAATGCCGGTAGTCGGTGAAGCTATGGAGGGACTGATCCCAATTATTCAGGGTTTGACTGAGACAATTATCCCGGTAATTCAAGACATAATGCCGCAGCTGATCCCTCTTTTTCAAGATTTTGTACCGGTACTTTTGGAGACAGCCCAGACGATCGGCCAGCAGTTGATCCCGCCGCTGCTTCAAATGATCCAGCAAGTGCTCCCATTGGTTATTCAGTTAGTGAGCAGCGTCCTGCCGCTTCTGTCTCAGATCATTGCGGCAGTTTTGCCGGTACTGGTGCAGCTCATAACCGCAATTTTGCCGCCGATCATGCAGATTATATCGGCAGTTTTGCCGGTTGTGATCGAACTACTCAACACGGTGCTCCCTATCCTTATGACGCTGATTAACTTACTCATGCCGATACTCGACACCGTTATGAATTTAATCGGGCCTATTGTGAGCCTGATTGCGACAGCGATCACCCCTCTAATCTCAGTGCTGGGATCGCTTATTTCTCAGGTTTTGGAACTTCTGGCCCCGGCCCTTCAATTTATAGCCGGAATTTTTACGAGCGTACTCGGTACCGCTATTCAGGGAATAGCCCCGATTGTGCAGTCTATAACTCAGATTTTTCAGGGCCTTATCGACTTTATTACTAATGTATTCGCCGGAAACTGGAGCGGAGCATGGCAGGGAATTGTCAGCATTTTCTCGGGTATCGTTTCAGGAATTGCAAATATTTTCAAGGCTCCGATCAATGCGATCATTAGTGGAATTAACACTTTTATCAATGGCATTAACGGCATAAAGATCCCGGACTGGGTACCGGGCGTCGGTGGTATGGGCTTTAGTATTCCAAACATACCAATGCTTGCGACTGGTGGCTTTACTGAAGGCATAACGATCGCCGGAGAGGCCGGCACTGAGGCCGTTATCTCATTCGACCGAAGTGTCAGGGCTGCCAATATAGGCTACTGGGAAAAGGCCGGAGAAATGCTGGGCGTATACGACAAATCAGAGACAGCCCTCGCAGGTAATCTCCTGAGCGTTGACGACTTTTCTCTGGCTGAGCTATCTCAGCCTTCTACCACTATCGTTTACGATTTTAGCGGCTTCACATGGAGCCCGGTTATTGCTGGCGGTAAGGTTACAGAGGACAACGACGACCTCATGCAGAGGCTCAAAGCTCACGAGGCCGAGTTCTTCGACTGGCTGGAGCGCTGGATCCAAACAAGGGAGGTGACTGCTTTTGCGTAGAGTTACATCATACTACGAGTACACCACACAAGACGGCGACACATTCGACCTGCTTGCGTTAGATATGTATAACGACGAGCGTCTGGCTCATTACATCATCGAATACAACCCGGACTATGCCGACGTGATCGTATTCGAGGGCGGCGTGCAGTTAAAGCTCCCCGTTGTTGAGGAGGCAGAAACCTCGGAGACAGTACCACCGTGGAGGGCGACAGCATGAGCGAATTGTTATTAAATTATACGGACGTTTCCGAAAAGGTGGCGCTCTCCTCCTGCGTGCATGAAATGTATGCGGGAGGACGCTCTGACTCTTTGCGCGTCAGAATATCAGACACAGACGGACAGTTCGACAAATGGAATTTAAGAACCGGATCACCGGTTGAATTTAAGGACTCAGGAACTGGCACGGGAAAAATGTTTTTGTACTCCTCAGCTCCTGACTCCAGCTACTACGACCTGCGCGCCTATTCCATGCCGCCAAGCGGTACGATCCCGAACTCTAAAGCATGGGAGCGCGTTCATTTTTCACAGATCGGCCAAGAAATTGCAAAACGGCACGGGCTGGAATTGGAGGAAGAAGCGGAGTACGGCAACCGCAAGTATCTGGAAAAGCAGGACTTCATCCTTGCCAAGCAGAAGGAGCAGCTTGCCGCCCATCAGAGCAAGCTGGACGAATTGACCCTCAAGGTCAACGACATGGAAACGCTGATCGATGAAGTTTCGGCAGCAGCCTACGACAAGGCGGTGGAGGTCGTGACGGATGTGGTGCGCACAGAGACCCGGAAGGAAGATATGCGGATGATCGAGGACACGAGGAAGTGGGTGCTGTCCCCGGAACGCAAGGCTCCCAAAGCCACGAGGGAATATGCCGCCCACCGTTTGGACACCGTGCTGGACAAGTTTCTCAAGACCATGCAGACCACCGCTGCCCGCTTGCAGGAGAAGCTCCTGAAGCCGGAGGCTCGGCAGAAAGGCAAGGAGCAGATCAAGGAGAAAGCACGGGATTCTGTTCTGCAACTGCTGAACCGCTTACAGGCAGAGCAGGCACAGCGGGTGCCCGGAGAGCAGCATACTGCGGAGAAATCAGAAACACGAGGTGATGTTTATTGAGCAAAGAAGTCAAAGAAGTCAACGAAGAACGCACTCCACGAACCGTTGAGGATGTGAAGGAGATGCTGGCAAAGCACTCTAACGGTGAAATCCAGCGGACGATCCAAAACTGCATCACGATTTTGCAGAACGACCATGTGCTTGCCGATGCCATCCGGCTGAACCTGTTGAGCGAGCGCATCGACATCGTAAAGCCTGTGGGCTGGCCCCGCTCCGGCAAGACCCTGAACGACACTGACATGAAGTATATCCTGCGCCGGATGGAGAAATACGGCATTTCCAGCGAGAAGAAAATTGAATCCGCTATCCGCATCGTTGCCAACGAGAACCGTTACCACCCCATCCGGGACTACCTGAACGGCCTGAAATGGGATGGAACAGAGCGGATAGCCCACGTCCTGCACCACTTCCTCGGTGCTGCGGAGGACGAGTACACTTGCGAAGCTATGAAAATCTTCCTGCTGGGAGCCATCAAGCGCGTGTTCCAGCCGGGATGCAAATTTGAAACCATGCTCTGTCTGGTGGGCGGGCAAGGCGCTGGAAAGTCCAGCTTTTTCCGACTGCTGGCGGTCAAGGACGAATGGTTCTCGGATGACCTGCGTCGGCTGGACGACGACAACGTGTACCGCAAGCTGCAAGGTCACTGGATCATTGAAATGTCGGAGATGATTGCCACCGCCAATGCCAAAAGCATCGAGGAAATCAAGAGCTTTCTCAGCAAGCAGAAGGAAACCTATAAAGTCCCCTACGAAACACATCCTGCCGACCGTCTGCGCCAGTGCGTTTTTGCCGGCACGACCAACCGGCAGGATTTTTTGCCCCGTGACCGCACAGGCAACCGCCGCTTTATCCCCATCCCGGTGGATGCGGAACTGGCTGAAGTCCACATTCTGGACAATGAGGAGGAATCCCGTGCCTATATCGACCAGCTTTGGGCGGAAGCCATGACGATTTACAACAGCGGCAACTATAAGCTGGCGTTCAGCCCTGCCATGCAGGAAACGCTGCAAGCCCACCAGCAGGACTTCATGCAGGAGGATGCGCAGGCTGGCATGATCTACGCCTTTCTGGAGGACTACACGGGTGACCGGGTGTGTTCCAAGCAGCTCTATGCAGAAGCACTGGGCAACACCAATATCCCGGCAGAGTGGGAGACCCGTGCTATCTGCGAGATCATGAACACCGGCATTTCGCGCGGCGATATCCAAGGCTGGCAGGCGCACAAGACCGCCAAGCGTTACCCGAAGTACGGCGTTCAGAAAGGCTGGGAGCGCGTAACCAGCCCCGAAACCGGGGCTGAAGATTTCTCCGAAATAACGGATGCGGAAGCCAAGCAGCTGGGCTTTCCCTTCTGATGAACAGCGGTTACACGTCTGGTTACAGATTCAGTTACGCCGCAGTTACAGCGCAAAAACCGCATGACTGCTGCGTTTTCCGCTTTCTGTAACCATGTAACCTTAAAAAGATAAGAAAAAGTATAAAGTCCACCGAATGTCCTGCGTACAGAAAAAGAAAGTTTTCCTGCCCGGTTACAGACGTTCGGTTACAAGAAATTGGAGGTCTGCCTATGAAGGATGTCCCGATTTGGGAAAAGAGCAATTTAACGCTGGAGGAAGCTGCGGCTTATTCCGGCATTGGCATCAATAAACTGCGCGAGATTACCAACGAGGATAAGTGCAAATTTGTCCTTTGGGTGGGCAACAAGCGTTTGATCAAGCGCCGTCTGTTTGATTGCTTTATCGAGCAGGCGTATTCTATTTGAGAATGATGCAACGTCTTTTCTATTCGATATCGGTGGAAATCGCATGGTCGGTATGGTATACTAAAATTAACCCCTATATGCGCTTTTCACAGAAAGGAGCTTCTAAATGCCTGAAAAGCGCAAGGATAGCAAGGGCCGTGTTTTGAAGGATGGCGAAAGCCAGAGAGCAAACGGCACCTACGACTATCGTTATACCGATATCCACAAGAAACGGCGTTGTATTTACGCTAAATCCCTGACAGAGCTGCGGAAAAAAGAGGAAGAACTGTGGCGCGATCTGGCAGACGGCATCGACTACGCCGCCGGAGAGATGACGGTGGCTGATCTGGTTGACCGCTATATGAACCTGAAACGTGGGTTGAAACCCAATTCACTTCGGTCGTACAACACAGCGGTCAAGCGGATTCATGCTGACCCTTTCGGGCAAAAAGCCATCAAAACGGTAAAATTGTCCGATGCGAAAGGCTGGTTCGTGTTTCTGCATGACAGCGGTTTCAAGCAAAACACCATAGGAATCCTGCAAAGCGTTGTCAGACCGGCGTTTGAGATGGCGGTAGAGGATGACATCATCCGCAAGAATCCATTTAAGTTCAAGCTGTCGGACGTTGTGCCGAAGGACGCTTATGTGCGCAATGCCCTGACCAGAGAACAGCAGGAGAAATATCTGCAATTCGTTCAAGACTATGGCGGCAACTATTATGATGATATCGTCATTCTTATGGGAACCGGCTTGCGTGTGAGTGAGTTGTATGGCCTGACACGAGCAGATATCGACTTTGAACGGCACTGTATCCATGTCCGGCGGCAGCTTTGCCGGACGGCTGAAAAGCCCTACTTTGTCACACCGCCGAAAACAAAAAGCGGTATCCGCAATGTTCCCATGACAGATACCGTTTGTGCAGCGTTGCGGCGTGTAGTAAAAGCCAGAGCGTCCACGAAAGTGGAAGCGCTGGTGGATGGTTGCAGCGGATTCCTCTTTCTGGACAAGTCCGGAATGCCGAAGGTGGCAATGCACTTGGAAAACTATATGCGTGGCGTGCAGGGAAAGTTTGAGAAGGCGTACAGCAAACCTGTTCCGCGCATTACACCTCATGTGCTGCGACACACCTTCTGCACCAATGTTCAGCAGGCCGGGCTGGATGTAAAAAGCCTGCAATACCTGATGGGACACTCCAATGCCAGTGTGACGTTGGATGTCTACACGCACAGCAGCTTTGAATCGGTTGAAAGAGCCTTTGAACAGATCGCCGGCAACCTGTGATTTTCGACGCATGAAGCGGAATTGCTTACGCCGAAACTTACGCCAAAACTTACGCCAATCACCCGGTAAGTGGCGTAGATTTGCGTAGAAAAGCGTGGATCGTGCAAAAACGGAGAATCTGGAAAAATCGGCTTGTGGCCTTGATAATTCTACAAAAGTCTACGTTTCCCGATATGCGTGATTCGGCTCCAAAAGTGTGGTTTGGAAGGGCGGCATGTACTAAGCCGCACCGGCTCCCCGTACCAATTCAATACGCCGCAGAAGGCAGAACTTCCCACCCGGGAGGCTCTGCCTTCTTTTTGTTTATGGGCCCCCTTTCCTGCCCATCCTAAGCGGGAGAGGGGGCGTTTTCATGTCCGGCAAACGGGTGCTGGTCCTGTATGGGGCCTTGCTGTTCTGCTTTGCGGCGGTAGTCTGCCGCCTGTACTGGCTCTGCTCCGACACGGCCTACGGGGCCCGGGCGGCGGCGCAGAGCGTGGTCACCCTCCACCTGCCCGCCCGGCGGGGCAATTTTTATGATTACAGGGGCCAGCTCCTCACGGGGCAGACCACCCGCTGGATGGCCCTCTGCGTGCCCGGGGAGGGCAGCTATGCCCGCCTGTTCGCCTACACCGATGCCGCCGGGCAGGCAACGCTCTACCAGAAGCGGAACGCCGCGTCCCCGTTCTTGCTGGAGGTGGACCGGGATGTTTCCGCGCTGGGCGTTTCCTGCTGGCCAGCGGCACGGCGAAGCTCTGCCGCCCCGCTGGCAGTGCAGCTGCTGGGGTATCTCGATGGCGAGGGCCATGGTGCTGCCGGGCTGGAAGCCGCCTTTGACGAACTGCTCACCGGCAGCGGGGCGGGGGATACCCTGCTCTGCACCGTCAACGCCCAGGGAAAGCTGCGGGCCGAGCCCGTCCTCACTCCCGCCGACAGCGGGGCCGTGGGGGTGCAGCTGACCCTTTCCCGGGAGATCCAGCAGACCGCCGAGGCTGTGGCCAACGAGACGATGCAGAGCGGCTGCATCCTGGTGCTGGACACCGCCAACGCCAAGGTGCGGGCCTGCGTCAGCCGCCCCGGCTATGATCCGGAGAACATTTCGGCCAGCCTGAACGCCCTGGACAGCCCCCTGCTGGAGCGGGCGTTCCAGTGCTATGCCGTGGGCTCGGTGTTCAAGCCGGTGCTGGCTGCGGCTGCACTGGAAGCCGGAGAAGGGGACTTCATCCGGGAGTGTCCCGGCTACGACGCCCTGAACGGTCAGGTCTACCGCTGTGCCGGAAGCGTACCTCACGGCCTCGTGGGGCTGGACGGCGCTCTGGAAAAGAGCTGCAACGGCTACTTCATCCGGCTGGGGCAGGCGCTGGGGGCCGATGCTGTCCGCGCCATGGCAGAGCAGCTGGGCTTCGGGCAGGCAATCCCGCTCACCGATGCCCTGCACACGGCGGCGGGGGTCCTGCCGGAGCGGGAGGCTCTTGCGTCCAGCGGGGCCTACGCCAATTTCTGCTTCGGGCAGGGGGAGCTGCTGGCATCCCCCCTGCAGGTCGCCGCCATGATGAACACCATTGCCTGCGGGGGGATCTGCCGCACCCCGCTGCTGCTGGAGACCACTCTGGACGAGACCACCGGCGCGCCCCTCACGGCGCTTTCCCATGTCCAGAGCAGGCGGGTGCTTACAAAGCGCACCGCCGCCGCCCTGCAGGCCCTGTTGGCGGGTGTAGTGGCCGGGGGCACCGGCCATGAGGCCGCCCTGCCCGGCCAGACCGCGGCAGGCAAGACCGGCACGGCCCAGACCGGCCAGTTTTCCGGCGGTACAGAGCTGAAAAATTACTGGTTTGCGGGCTTTGTCCCGGCAGAGCAGCCCCGCTATACCATCGTGGTGCTGCAGGACACGCAGGCCGAGCCTGCCTTTTCCAGCGCGGCCATCTTTGCCCGGGTGGCGGCAGGGCTGGAAATTCTGGCCCCGTAGCTCACGGTTTTTCTTGCATTTCCCGGGCTTTTGTGCTATCATACACTTGTATTTGTATGCAGTCTCTATGAAACTAAAGATAAAAGGAGCGTTCCATCCATGTCTGTCATTGAAATCGTCGGCGGTGCCATCCTGCTGGTCGTCTCGGCCGTCATCATCCTCCTCACCCTGATGCAGCACACCCACGGTCAGGGTCTGGCCGGTGCCATCAACGGTGGTGTGGGCGGTGCCAACAATGCACGCCTGACCCCTGCGGATCAGATGCTGGCCAAGGTGACCCGCATTGCAGGCATCGTATTCTTTGTGGTGGCTATCCTGGCCTGTGTGTTCGCCAGCCGTCTGGCCTGAGCACTCGTGTACAGCCCCGTGTAAGGCGGGGCTGTTTTTCTGTCTAAACCTCTCGTGGGAAAGAAGTTGTCCGGGTTCCATTGGAGAATGCCGGAAAAGTGTTAAGGAGAAAAATATGTCATTACGCGATAAAATCGAACATGCCATCCAGAACCAACCCTGCATGGTCAAGGACCTCAAGGCAAAGTTCGGCGGCGACCGTGCCGCGGACCGCAAGGTGATGGAGGCTCTGGACGAGCTGGTGCACGATGCTGTGGTCTGCCAGAAGTCCGGCGTGTTCTTCACTGCCCGCTCCGGCCGTGCCGAAAAGGCCCTGACCTGCAAGGTGGTCAAGCTGGGCAAGAACTTTGCCTTTGTGATGCTGGAGGATGAATCCGGCGATATCTTCATCCCGGGCCGCTTCACCCGCGGTGCCATGCCCGGCGATTCCGTTCTGGTAGAGAAGTTTGCCCACCCCCGGGTGGAGGGCAGCGATGAGGGCGAGATCCTTGCCGTGCTCGAGCAGAAGAACGACATGGTGGGCACTGTCCGCCGCATCGAGGGCCGCCTGAAGTTCGTGCCCGATGACTGCCCGGCCATCTCCATGACCATCCAGCGCGACTGCGAGGGCGGCGCGAAGGACGGCGACAAGGTGGCTGTGGAGATCCTGCAGCGCGGGACCCGGCAGGAGGATCACCGCGTGGGCGTTTCCATGCGCTTTGGCAGCTGCGAGGAGGCCAAGCGCTGCGCCAAGGCCCTGCTCTATGCCAAGGACATCCACACCCGTTTCCCCGAGAAGGTGCGGGACGAGGCCAAGAAGTTCGAGGACATGACCGTGTCTGAGGAGGACTGCAAGGGCCGCATGGATCTGCGCGCTCTGCCCATCTTCACCATCGACAGCGCCGAGACCAAGGATATCGACGATGCCGTCAGCCTGACCCGGCTCCCCGGTGGCGGCTATGAGCTGGGCGTTCACATCGCCGATGTCTCCCACTACGTCAAGCCCGGCAGTGAGCTGAACGAGGAGGCCTTCAACCGCGCCACTTCGGTCTACTATGCGGATCAGGTCGTGCCCATGCTGCCCAAGAGCCTTTCCAACGGCATCTGCTCCCTGAACGAGAAGGAGCTGCGCCTGGCGTTCTCCTGCCTGATGCGTCTGGATCAGGACGGCAATCTGACCGACTACAAGTTCGTCAAATCCATCATCTGCAGCCGGGTCAAGGGCGTGTATTCTGAGATCAACGCCCTGCTGGCCGGCACTGCCGATGCCGAGACGCAGGCCAAGTACGCCGAGGTGCTGGATCAGCTGCCCGCCATGAAGGAGCTGTATGCCCACCGCGCCCGCCTGCGCAAGGAGCGCGGCTGCATCGATTTCGAGAGCGGGGAAGTCAAGCTCATCCTGGATGAGAACGGCCACTGCATTGATGTGAAAAAGCGCACCTCCGGCGAGAGCGAGGCCATGATCGAGGAGTTCATGCTGCTGGCCAACCAGTGCGCCGCCCACTTTGCCCGGGTCAAGCAGATCCCCTTTGTCTACCGTGTCCACGAGGAGCCCAACGCCGAAAAGCTGGAGCGTCTGCACGCTCTGCTGCAGGCCTGCGGCATCAATGACCACTTCGCCAAGGACGTTCCCACTCCCAAGGAGCTGAGCGCCATCCTCGAGGGTGTGCGCGGTACCCCCTATGAGCAGATCATCAACACCGGTATGCTCCGCTGCATGTCCAAGGCTCTCTACGAAGAGAAGCCCAAGGGCCACTACGGTCTGGTGCTGAAGGATTACGCCCACTTCACCAGCCCCATCCGCCGTTACCCCGACCTGGCCATCCATCGCATCATGACCGATATGCTCAAGGGTACCGAGAAGGAGACCATGATCCTCCGCTACACCGATTTCGCAGAGCGCGCCTCCAAGCAGTCCAGCGAGCGTGAGGTCATCGCCATGCAGATCGAGCGGAAGGCCGAGGACTGCTATAAGGCCGAGTATGCCCGCCGCCATCTGGGCGAGTGCTACGAGGGTATCATCTCCGGCGTGACCCAGCGTGGCCTCTTCATCGAGCTGGACAACGGCGTGGAGGGCTTTGTGCCTGCCTCCAGCCTGACTCCCTCCGGCACCAGCCTGACCGAGGGCGTCCGCCTGACTGACCCCGCTTCCGGCAAGACCTGGAGCCTCGGCGACAAGATGATGATCACCATCGTCCGCGCCGACGTCAATCTGGGCAAGATCGACTTTGAAGTGGCTCCCGCCGCCAAAGCCTGAGGAGGGGAGAGTATGAGCATCCGTCATGCACTGCCCGCTGACGTGGACACACTGGCCGACATTGAAGCTGCGTCCTACCCGTCCGCTGAGGGGGCGTCCCGGCAGAGCATCGCCGGGCGTGTGGCTGTCTACCCGGACTGTTTCTGGCTGCTGGACGAGGGCGGCGAGGTGAAAGCTTTCGTCAATGGCTTCGTCACCGATATGCCCGACCTCACCGATGAGATGTACGATGACCCCCATCTTCACACGCCGAAGGGTGCGTGGCAGATGATATTCAGCGTCGTCACCGCCCCGGCCCATCGGCACGAAGGCTGTGCTTCCCGTGTTCTGCGTCAGGTCTGCGCCGACGCGAAAGCCGCCGGGCGCAAGGGCATCGTGCTCACCTGCAAGGAACGGCTCATCGGCTTTTATGCGCAGTTCGGCTTCGTGGATGAGGGCGTTTCCGTCTCCACCCACGGCGATGTCGTCTGGCATCAGATGCGGCTGACATTCTGAGTCATCATAAAACTTTTTATCCGTCTCCGGTACGCCGGGGGCGGATTTTTTCTATGCAAACCTGTCTGTATGACAAAAATTGCGGCAGTTGGGCGGTTTTGTTTGTTGTAGGGCGGGAAGCGGCGGGGTATACTGATGCCAGAATCAAACAAACCGGAGCCGAACGTGCTGCCGGTACAGAACAAAATGGAGGTCACGTCTATGTATTATTCCAGTGGCAATTACGAAGCCTTTGCGAGGCCCCGCAAGCCCGAAGGCGTGGATCGCAAATCGGCTTATATCATCGGCAGCGGCCTGGCGGCCCTGACGGCAGCCTGCTATCTGGTGAGGGATGGCCAGATGAAGGGGGAGAGGGTACACGTTTTTGAAAAAGACCCCCTGCCCGGCGGTGCCTGCGACGGCTACAAGTACGACGTCGGCTATGTGATGCGGGGCGGCCGTGAGATGGACAACCACTTCGAGGTCATGTGGGATCTGCTCCGCTCCATCCCTTCGCTGGAAACGGAGGGAGCCAGTGTGCTGGACGAGTATTACTGGCTGAACAAGGCCGACCCCAACTATTCCCTCTGCCGCGCTACCGTGAACCGGGGCGAGGACGCCCACACCGACGGCAAGTTCGGCCTGTCGGATAAGGGCGCGATGGAGATCATGAAGCTCTTCTTCACCCCCGACGAGCAGCTTGAGGACAAAAAGATCACCGACTTTTTTGACGATGAGGTGCTCAACTCCAACTTCTGGCTCTACTGGCGGACAATGTTCGCTTTCGAGAACTGGCACAGCGCCCTCGAGATGAAGCTCTACCTCAAGCGGTATATCCACCACATCGGCGGTCT
>OIWQ01004054.1_pt1 | contig 12302 bp, 10 predicted proteins | sample 1587571 | NCBI WGS metagenome assembly OIWQ01 (sample SAMEA3888910, study PRJEB22519) | human gut metagenome | biome: human gut; feature: human-associated habitat; material: faeces | place: Denmark | collected 2010 | reverse complement strand
GACATGTGCGGCTGAGAAAATACTTCTCGGCCTGCAAACGTGCGCGCCGTCCGCCCAAGGCGGATGGCGCGTGCGCTGCAGTCAGGCCGCTAACCCCTTTGTCAAAAAAGGAATACTTTTTTGACAGACTCAACAGCCGCCATCCTCACGGGATGACGGCTGTTTTCGTTTTGGCTTATTTGCGCTTTTTCTTCTTGTTCCTGTCGTCGGCCAGCGCCGCGTCGGATCGGCCGGTCTCCCGCTTGGTCTCGCCGCCGCCGACATGTTCGACGATCAGCATCACCGCGCCGAGCACGATGGGCAGCAGGTAGCCGATGCACATCGTGGCGCTGCTGAACATGTCGCCGCGCACGATGCCGACGACGATGCTGATGACGCCGAGGATCACAAGGAAGATACCCATGAACTTGGTTCTGGACATGGCAGACACTCCTTTTCGGTTGGATCGGCGCGCGTTACAGCGCGCGGTACTGCATGAGGATGGTCGCGACTTCCGCGCGCGTGGCGTTGCCCTGCGGATTCAGATAGAGTTTTCCGGCGCTCGGACTGCCGTTGATGACCTTGTATGCGACGGCCCATTTCATGTCGTCCAGGGCCCAGTCAGACACGCTGGCACTGTCGGCAAAGCCGGTCAACTCGGCGGCTGCCTCCGTCTTGTCGGGTGAAAATTTTGCGGTGTAGCGGCTGAAGATGGCCACGATCTGCTCACGCGTGATGTTCTCCTGCGGGGCAAACGTCGTCTCGCTCATGCCGGCGACGATACCGTTCTGGCTTGCCCAGAGCACGGCGTCATGGTACCACGTGCCGGATGCAACGTCCGTAAACGGCATCTTGCCGCTCACGCTCGGACTGCCGGCCAGCCGGTGCAGCACAGCCACAAGCATGGCGCGCGTCATGGGGGCACCGGGGCTGAACTCCGTCTCGGACATGCCGACCATAAGCTCGTCCCGGAAGGCCTCGAGCACCGCGTCAAAATACCATGCGCCGGCCTTCACATCCTCGAACGGAGTCTTGGGCAGCTTGCTCAGATCAAGCGCGAACTCGACCGTGAGCGACACGGCGCTGCTGCCGGTGCTGTAGGTATAGCTGGGGGTCTCGACGGCGGCACTGTAGCGTGCGATGCCGGTCTCTTTGTCGTATGCCGCACCCTTGACTTCGGTGATGCTGCCGATGTGCTCCTTGCCGACAATCTGGCTGAGGTCGAACAGTCCAACGCCGTTTTCCGTGCCGCTGAGCGTGTAGCTGCCGGGGAGCTTCTGCACGTGGCCGGTGTCGGTCTCGGCGTCCTTGATGGGCAGGCCGGTCAGGTCGAGCGTGGCGAGCCGGTTGCCGCCGCAGTAGATCTCGCTCAGGTGTGTGTTTTTCGACACGTCAAGCGCGGTGAGCTCGTTGCTTTCGCAGTTGAGCGCCACGAGCTGCGTGAAGTGCTCGATGCCGGTCAGATCGGCGATGCCGAGACCGCTGCAGTTGAGCTCCGACACGCGGCGCGTTTCAAGCGTCGAGAGCAGGCTGTCGCCGTTGCCGTCAACGGTCTCGGCAAGCAGGGCACGGAAGGCCTCGTCCGGGAAGTTTTTCTCGTCGAGTGTAACGCCGCGCGTCAGATTCTGCATCTCAAAGTACACGCTCATGGCGGGCAGACCCTTGCGCCCTGTGTCGTAGCTGTAGGTGAAGTAGTCCGGCGTCTTGGCAAACTCCGCCTCGCCGGTCTGCTTGTCATAGTTTGCGTCGAGCACGCGCGTGATGCTGCCGAGGTTATCCTTGCCGACGATGACGTCGAAGTACACGGTGCACTTGCCGCCGTCCGTGACCGCGCCGGTCTGCTCCGGCAGATACTGCGGGCTGAGGATCGGATTTTCGGTCTTGCCGTCGCCCTGCGCGGTGGCGTTGAGGGCGGTGCAGCCCGAGAGGTCAAGCGCGGCGAGCGCGTTGTCGCTGCAGTCGAGCGATTCGAGCGCAGTGCAGCCCGTGAGGTCGAGCTTCGTCAGGGCGTTGAGGCTGCACGTGAGCACCTTGAGCTCCTTGTGCCCGCTCAGATCGAGCGCGGTCAGGCGGTTGGCGCTGCACTCGAGCGTGGTCAGCTTCTCTGCGGCGGACACGTCGAGCGCCGTGAGCGCGTTATACGAGCATGCGACGGTTTTCAGCGCGCTGCAGCCCGTGAGGTCGAGCGTCGTGAGCGCGCAGCTCGAGGCGTCGAGCTGCGTGAGCGCGCTGCAGCCGGCGAGCTTCAGGCTCTGCAGCTTGCCGCAGCCGGACACGTCGAGCTTTTCGAGCTTGGTCATGCCGCTCAGGTCGAGCGTTGCGATCTGGTTGTTGCACGCAATCAGTTCGTGCAGATTCGTGAAGTGCTCGATACCGGTCATGTCAGCGACCTTTGTGATCTTCATTTCAAATAGGTCGATGCACTGTACGGCCTCGCACTCGGCCGCCGAGAGCTTGTTGTCCTTGTTCGTGTCGCAGTAGTCGGTCACGTACGTGCGCAGCGCCTGATCCGGGAAGTGCTCGGCATCGACAGGGATCTCGCCCGCGGCCATCGCCGGAACGCCCAGCGCCAGCAGCATCATGACCGCCAGCAGCAGACACAGCGCCTTTTTGAGATGTTTCATTGCAGTTCCTCCTGTAAAAGACTCCAGAACGTGGGACTTGTGAATGCTTCTATTGTAGCAGGTCTTGCGCCGCGGGTCAATGTTCGCCTGCGGTGCGGCGCGTATGTATGGCGTGCTCTGCCACGAGCAGTATGGCGGCCATGCCGAAGTAGCCGTAGACCGGATAGACGATGCCGATCAGGTCGCCGAAGCCGAACAGACTTCCGGCAAAGGCGGCGGCCGTGAGCACGAGCAGCACGAGCGTGCGGTGGGTCGACAGCCACGCGGATTTCTGCCCGGTATAGGTCAGCACGGCCACGAGCGAGGAGACGCTCGTGCCGAACATGCCGAAAAAGAGCAGCACGGCGTACACGATGCCGGCCGCACCGAGCCGGCACGCGAGATCGAGCATGGGCAGGGGCGCCGCGATGCTCTCCGGGCTCGTCGCCAGTGCGCACAGCACGCCGAGCGCGACCGCAAGCAGCAGCACGCAGCCGAGCAACGTGCCCCAGCCGGAGGTGCTGCGGCTTTTCAGATGCTGCGTCATCGGGGCGAGAATGCCCACGGTGGCAAAGAAGTTGTAGGCCGCATAGTTCACGGCGCTCGTGACCCAGCTGCCGAGCATGGGGTTCGTGCTCCCGCCGGCGAAGGCTGCGGCGGTCAGCCCGGTGCGCTGCAGCCGGATGCCCGCGATGATGAGCGCCGCGACGATCATGCACGGGACGGCCACGGTGAACACCGTCACCATACCGCCGACGCCGAAATATGCCGCCGCCGCGATGAGCACGCACACGATCGCCGAGCCCAGCCACACCGGCAGGCCGAGCATCTGGCTGCCGAGCGCGCCGATGCCGGCCGTCATGATGCACACGACGCCGAACAGCAGCGCCGCCGTCAGCACGCCGACAAGTGTGCGCAGCCACGGAATGTCCGCGCGCACGATCAGCGCATCCATCGCCCGGATGCCGGTGCGCGCGCTCAGCCGCAGCAGCACCACGCCCGTGCCGCCAAGCAGCGCGATCGCAAGCACCAGTCCCAACAGACCGTGCGCGCCGAACGCGCCGAAATATTGCCACAGCTCCTGCCCGGATACATACCCCGCGCCGAGAAAGCACCCGGCAAAGGTCAGCCCCAGCCGCAGCGCACCGATCTTTCGCTGCATACCGCATTCCTCCCGTCAACAGCCGCCAAGATAGATGACACAGAGTATAGCATATTTTGCGTGCAGTTCCAAGATGCGGCGGCGTGAAATTGACAAATTTCCGCCCACGGCCTATAATGGCTCAGACCCTTTGAGATATGGAGGAACGAGGAGTATGCATCAACCCTGTCTGGTCATCATGGCCGCCGGTATGGGCAGCCGCTTCGGAGGCCCGAAGCAGACGACGCCCGTGGATGAGTACGGCCATTTTCTGCTGCACTATTCGCTCTTTGACGCCTACCGCGCGGGCTTCCGCAAGGTCGTGTTCGTCGTCAAGGAGGAGACCGCCGAGGAGTTTCGTGAGAGCGTCGGCCCGGCCGTAGCTGCGGCGTTCGACGTGCGCTATGCCTATCAGAAGCTCGACACACTGCCGGAGGGCTACACCGTGCCCGACGGCCGCACGAAGCCATGGGGCACCGCTCACGCCGTGCTGTGTGCCGCGCCCGAGATCGACGGGCCGTTTGCCGTCATCAATTCCGACGACTATTACGGCATCGAGGCCTACCGCCTGCTGTATGATTTTCTGGCTGTGCCGCGCCCCGAGCGGTCGTATGCCATGGTGGGCTTCCGCCTGCGCAACACCGTCACGGCAAACGGCAGCGTGTCGCGCGGTGTCTGCACGGAGCGCGGCGGTATGCTCGAGAGCATCACGGAGCGCACGCACATCGAGCAGCGCGGTGCGAACGCTGCCTACACCGAGGACGGCGAGCATTTCATCGACCTGCCGGGCGATACGACGGTGTCCATGAATTTCTGGGGCTTTTCGCCGCTGTACCTGCGCGAGCTTGCGCAGCGCTTCCCGGCGTTTCTGGATGAGAACCTGCCGCGCAACCCGCTCAAGTGCGAGTATTTCGTGCCGTCGATCGTCGACGCGCAGCTGCACGCCGGCACGGCGGACGTGACTATGCTGCACACGGATGACGCGTGGCACGGTGTGACGTATCACGACGACCTGCCGGATGTGGTCGCGGCGCTGCGCGCACTGCGCGATGCGGGCAAGTATCCGGACAACATCTGGTAAATCTCGATTTGCGCCTGTGGGGTTTCCCACAGGCGCTTTGCCTTTCAAAAAAGGATTACTTTTTTGAAAAGAGGTTTGCGGCCTGACTGCAGCGCACGCGCTGTCCGTCAGAGACGAACAGCGCGCACGTTTGCAGGCCGAGCGGTATTTTCTCCGCCGCACATGTCGCCGGAGAAAATGATTCCACTTTCTTTCGCCGCTCCGGCAGCGAAAGGCTACGAGGTTTTGTGAACTGTTGCGCCTGTGGGGTTTCCCACGGACGCTTTTTTTGGTATACTGTATTTATTCTTGCATTTTGACGAGGTGCTTATGAAGCAACTGGTTTTGGGAATCCTGGCGCACGTCGACGCCGGAAAGACGACGCTGTCCGAGGCGCTGCTCTACCGCACGGGCGCGATCCGCGATCTCGGCCGCGTCGACCATAAAAACGCGCACATGGACACGCATGCGCTCGAGCGTGCGCGCGGCATCACGATCTTTTCGCGGCAGGCGCGCATGACGCTCGGCGACACGGCTGTCACACTGCTCGACACGCCGGGACACGTGGACTTTTCCGCCGAGATGGAGCGCACGCTGCAGGTGCTCGATTATGCGGTGCTCGTCATCAGCGGCACGGACGGCGTGCAGGCGCACACGCAGACGCTCTGGCAGCTGCTGCGGCGCTACCGTGTGCCGGTGTTCGTGTTCGTGACGAAGATGGACCTGCCGGGGGCGGAGCGCGCGGCGCTCATGGACGACCTGCATGCACACCTGAGCGGCGCGTGCGTGGACTTTACAGACCCCGATCCGGAGCAGATCGCCCTGTGCGATGAAGCGGCGCTCGAGCAGTATCTCGACACCGGCGCGCTGCCGGACGAGACCGTGCGCACGCTCATCCGCGGGCGGAAGCTCTTTCCGTGCCTGTTCGGCTCGGGCCTGAAGCTCACGGGCATAGATGAGCTGCTCGCGGCGCTCACGCGCTGCGCCGCTCCGCCGGATTACCCGTCGGAATTCGGCGCGCGGGTCTATAAGATCATGCGCGACGCGCAGGGCAATCGCCTCACGTGTCTGAAGGTGACGGGCGGGCAGCTGCGCGTGCGTACCCCGCTGACGTATCTTCCGCGCGGCGCGGACACGCCCGTGCAGGAGAAGGTGAATGCCATCCGGCTCTACGCGGGAGAAAAATTTGAGACGGCGGAGACGGTCCCTGCGGGCGGCGTGTGCGCCGTGCAGGGACTCACGCAGACGTATCCGGGGCAGGGGCTCGGCAGCGCGGCCGCGTCCATGCCGCCGTCACTCGAGCCGGTGCTGACGTACCGCATCGGTCTGCCGCCGGACGTGGACGCGCGCGCGTTTCTGCCGCGCCTGCGCCAGCTCGAGGAGGAGGACCCGCAGCTGCACATCGTCTGGGACGAGGCGCTGCGCGAGATCCATGTCCAGCTCATGGGCACGGTGCAGATCGAGGTGCTCAAAAGCCTCATCCGCGAGCGGTTCGACGTGGACGTGCAGGTCGATTCCGGCCGCATCCTGTATCAGGAGACGATCGCGGCGCCGGTCGAGGGCGTGGGACATTTCGAGCCGCTGCGCCACTATGCCGAGGTGCACCTGCTGCTCGAACCCGCCGAGCGCGGCACGGGGCTGACGTTTGATACCTCCTGCAGCGAGGACGTGCTCGACCGGAACTGGCAGCGCCTGATCCTCACGCATCTGGCCGAAAAGTGCCACCGCGGCGTGCTCACCGGCGCACCGCTGACGGATGTGAAGATTACGCTGCTTGCCGGGCGTGCGCATGTCAAGCACACCGAGGGCGGCGATTTCCGGCAGGCGACGTGGCGCGCCGTGCGGCAGGGGCTCATGCAGGCCGAGAGCGTTCTGCTCGAGCCGTACTATGCCTTTCGTATCGAGGTGCCGGCCGAGCAGATCGGCCGCGCGATCAGCGATGTGCGCCTCATGTGCGGCACGTTTTCCTCACCCGAGACGCACGGCGACATGGCCGTGCTCACGGGCCGCGCGCCGGTGAGCACGATGCGAGATTATCCCGCCGAGGTCGCGGCATATACGCGCGGGCGCGGACGTATCTCGTGTACCGTCGCGGGCTACGATACCTGCCACAACGCGCAGGAAGTCATTGCAGAGAGCGGCTACGACCCCACGCGCGATCCCGACAACACGCCCGACAGCGTCTTCTGCGCCCACGGCGCGGGCACGGTCATTCCGTGGGACCGCGTGCGCGATTATATGCATCTCGACACCGGCTTCGGCAAGGGGCAGCCCGCACCCGAGGATACGCCGCGGATGTTTCGCCGCCGGTTCGATCTCGACGACCGTGAGCTCGAGCAGATCCTGCAGCGCGAGTTCGGTCCCATCCACCGCGCGCAGTATGCAGCCCCCGTGCGCAACGCCGCGCCCGGCGCGGACGAGACAGAGCGCGCGGAGCTGTTCCATCCCCGGCGTGAGCGCGTGATCGTGGACGGCTACAACGTCATCTTCGCATGGGACGAGCTGCGTGCCCTTGCCGACAGCGGGCACATCGACGCCGCGCGCGAGCGGCTCATGGACGCGCTGAGCAACTACGCCGCCTTCACGCGCCGCGAGGTCGTGGTCGTGTTCGACGGCTACCGCGTCCCCGGCGGTCAGGGCGAGAAGTTCGACCGCAGCGGTCTGCACGTGGTCTTTACGCGGCAGGGCGAGACGGCGGATGCCTATATGGAAAAGCTGGCCGACGAGATCGGAAAAAACGACTCCGTGCGCGTCGTCACGTCCGACGCGCTCATCCAGCTCACGGCGCTGCGCGCGGGTGTGCTGCGCATGAGCGCGCGCGAATTCCGGCAGGAGCTGGCGCAGGTGGCGCAGCAGCTCGAGGCCGCCATCCGCGACCTGAACGGGAGGTGAGGGTAATGGAGGAAGACCTTCTGCGGCGTGCAGCCGATCTGGCTGAGCGCTGCGAGCGCACGGCAACGGTCACGTCCACGGCGTTTCTGACCCCGGCGGAGCAGTATGCGCTCACGAACTGGGCGCGTCATCGTGACTGCACGCTCGTGCTGCACGGCGGTGCGGAGGGGTGCGAGCGGCAGGTGGCGTTTTTCCTGCCGTTTTACCTCACACCTGCGGACTTTGACCCCGCGGAGCATCTGCGCGCGGTGCAGTTTTCGGCGCCCTTCGCCGCACCCGGCCACCGGGACTATCTCGGCGCGATCCTCGGTCTCGGCATCCGGCGCGAATGGGTCGGCGACATTCTCGTGCAGGCGCACGGCGCGTTCGTGTTCTGTCTGCCGAGCGTGGAGCCGGAGCTGCGCACGCTCGAACAGGTTGGCCGCGCGGGCGTGAAGGCGGGGGCAGTGCCGCTGTCCGCCGTGCCCGTGCCGGAGCGTAAGGTGCGCCCCGTGACGTTCACGGTGCAGTCGGCGCGGCTGGATGCCGTCGTGAGCGGGATGTTTCGCCTCTCGCGCACGAGCGCCGCGGCGCAGATCCGCGCGGGCGCGGTGCACCTCAACTATGCCGAGTGCCTGCGTCCGGATGCGCCGGTCGCCGCGGGCGATGTGCTGTCGCTGCGCGGTGCGGGCAAGGGTGCGGTCACGGAGGTCGGCGGCCAATCGCGCAAGGGACGGCAGTTCGTGACGGCGGAGCTCTGGCAGTGAGCGTATAAATGCAAAAACCGCCGCACCGGTATCTTGGTGCGGCGGGATATAAAAAATCTCCGGAGTCTGACTCCGGAGATTTTTGTTGGATTGTCTTGTCTTACTCGGCGATCGGCTCGGCGACCGGAGCGGCAGCAGCGGCGGCCTGATCGGCAACGGCCTTCTGCGAACGCTTATAAGCGCCGGAGACGACACACGCGATGATCGCAAACAGGATCGCAACGATGGCCAGGATGACGATCGCGACGAACTGGGTGTGACCCGTGAACTCGTAGGTGACAGGGTCGGGAGCCTTGCCGTAGCGGCAGGCGAACGTGTAGCCGGTGTAGCCGGTGAGCATGCCGATGATGTTGCCGGCGACGGCGATGACGGCAGAGATGATGCCGCAGACGGAGGCGGTCACGATCTTGCCCTTGCTGATGCGGATCACGGACAGGATGCCGAACAGGCCGGCGATGAGGCCGAGCACGGAGGCAAGGATCATCGTGGCGACGACGCCGATTCTGCCCATGACTTCCTTGGTGACGGCGCCGGTCTGGTAGACCTCGATGTAGTCCTTACCGGCCTGAGCGACCGCGCGGCAGTTTTCGAGGTTCAGGTACTGGCAGCCGTTGACGACGCGAACCTCACCGTTGTCGTCGAGCTCCCAGATGGAGAAGTTGTCGCCGCAGCGCTCTTTGAGGATGTCGGCAACGCTCGGGCACATGACCTTGTCGCCCTTGCCCTCGTTGTTCATGTAAGCGGGCTGAGTCATCAGGAGCTCACAGCCGGCGGCGACCTGTGCACAGCCGTCCTCGAAGGTGTTGAGCTGCTTCTTGCCGTCGGCGAGCTGGTTGCCGCCGGCCGCGAGCGCGTTTTCGCCTTGCGCGAGCTGCTTCTCAGCGTCTCTGAGCTGAGCCTCGCCTGCGGCGATGGCCTTCTCGGCCTCGGCCAGCTGGACCAGACCGTCTTCGTACTGCTTGAGCTGGGCCTTGCCGTCCGCGACCATCTGCTGCACGTAAGCCGGCAGGTCAGTCACGTCGGCCGGGATATTCAGACCCTGCTTGGCCGCGATCGGACGCACGACGGAGACGAACCACGCCTGTGCGTTCGAGAAGCCGGCGAGGTTTGCGATGGTGCCGTCACGGAACTCGACATACTGGTTAACGTAGGGCATCAGAGGCTCGATCTTAGCGAGGGTGGCCTTGCCTTCATTGTAGGCTGCGGTGTTGTCCTCAATCTGCTTCTTGCCGGCGGCGTAGGCAGCTTTGCCTTCCTCGAGCTGCTTCTTGCCGGCGTAGTAGGCGGCGTAGCCTGCGGAGAGCTGAGTCTTGCCTTCGGAGTAGGCGATCAGGCCGGCGGTGTAGGTGTCCACGCCGGCGAGGTACGTGCCCTCGTTCTCCTGCAGCAGATCAAGACCGTCGTTGAGCGTCTCGATCGCTTCCAGACCCTCTTTCGCGTCCTCTTCCTTGTACTCTTTGACATTCATGATGTCGCTGAAGCTGCTCACTCCGGCGAACAGGCCGAAGATACTCGCAGCGATCAGGCAGACGCTGATGATGGTGAGTAATACTTTTTTCATATCGTTCCTCCACTCATTTAAGCAAATTTCAGTCTAATACCGAACGCTTATCATAAACTATATCTTAAATTTCACAAAATCGCAAGAGAAACAGAATATTTCTTTTACAAGTGGCAAAAAACCGTCTTTTTGCAACAAATATGAAAGGAATTGTTGTGCAGAATTTCCGTTTTCTTCGTTCGCGATTTGGTGGTTTTTTGCTGCTGGTTCAACATATTCGCGCGGGTGTGAAAACTTGTCTCGCAACGCACAAAGCGTGAAAAAACTCCGCGATCCGGCCCGGATCGCGGAGAAAAAGGATGTTTTTACAAAACGCCGAGGTGTTCGAGCAGGATCTTCGTGCCGAGCAGGATGAGGATCCCGCCGCCGGCAAACTCTGCCTTGCGCTTGAAGCGCAGGCCGACCACGCTGCCGAGCCGGATACCGGCCGCGGAAAAGGCGAAGGTGATCGTGCCGATGAGCGCCACGGCGGGCACGATGCGCGTGCCGGGCAGGAACGCGAACGTGATGCCGACGGCGAGCGCGTCGATGCTTGTCGCGACGGCGAGCAGGAGCATGGTCTTGCATGCGAGCGAGGCATCGAGCTGATCTTCGTCCTTGGACAGCGCCTCGCGGATCATATTGCCGCCGATGATGCCCAGCAGAACGAACGCGATCCAGTGATCGACGGAGGTGACGAAGCGCTCAAACTGTGTGCCGAGCAGATAGCCCAGCAGCGGCATGAGCGCCTGAAAACCGCCGAACCATGCCCCCGCGATGCAGCATTCCTTCCACGACACGCGCGGCAACGCCAGTCCCTTGCAGACGGAAACGGCGAACGCGTCCATCGACAGACCGACTGCCAGCACGGCCAGCTCCCAAAACCCCATGTCTTCACGACCCTTTTACGCAGATTCCCTATACTATAAAGGAAAGAAAGGGAAAATGCAAGAATTATCCGCAGCATTCGCGCACAAAAAACCGGTGTCCGGAAGCCTGGGCACCGGTCCGACTTGTCAAAGAACCTTGTAGCCTTTGCGCCCGCAGGCGCAAAGAAAGTCCGATCATTTTCTCCGGCGACATGTGCGGCGGAGAAAATACCGCTCAGCCTGCAAACGTGCGCGCTGGCAGCCAAAGGCGGACAGCGCGTGCGCTGCAGTCAGGCCGCAGACCCCTTTGTCAAAAAGTATTACTTTTTGACAGCATCAACCGGCGTCCGGAAGCTCCGGACGCCGGTCGGCAGATCGATTCAGCAGGCCTCGATGAGGATGACATTGCTCATCAGGTCCACTTTCTTGAGTTTGCCGGGGATGACCTTGCGGATCCCCATCAGGTCGGTCAGCGTGACGTTCTCGCCGTCGGCAGAGACGTTGCACACGCGCGAGCAGACGAGGTTTTCCTTGCCGTCCCGGATCTCATATGCATCGGAAAGACACATGGTATTCGCTCCTTTTTACCCGTTAGTTCTGCTTGGCAAGCTCGAGGGCTTTTTCGAGCTTGCTGTTGCCGTGGTCATATTCATGCAGCGCCTCAGCCAGCGCCGCGGCCGCCTCGGTCTTGCCGGCATCCTCGAGCGCATGGCAGATGTCGTGCAGCTCATCGGCATGGTGGCGGTTGTGGTCGAGCATATAGGTCAGCAGCGCCAGCACCTCTTCGTGGCTCATCGGCTTGCCGCCGGTGTGCTCATGGCTGTGCGGGTGGCTGTGATGCGCATGATCGTGATCGTGTTCATGTTCGTGCATGGGAAACACTCCTTTCTCGAGCGGGACAGGAAAATCATGTCAGAAATGATAGCTGCCCAGTATGGATTGTTCAAATTCTATCACATTTTTTTGTTGAAATCAACAATTTTTTTGCCATTGTATGCTGTGTGGGGGTTGTAAAACGCACACAAACGTGTTAATCTCTTGACGAGAGGAGGGCAAACCGCCCTCTGGTATGGAAAAGATAACAACATGGAAAAGGCAAAAAACACAAACAATCGGGAGGAGAAGTAGTATTATGAAGTATTTTGGCGGATGCGACGTAGGTTCCACCTACACGAAGGCAGTCATTCTGGACGAGAACGGCAAAATGTGCGCCGACACCACGATTCGCAGCAAGATCAACGCTGAGCAGTCCGCGATCGCGGCGATGGAAGAAGTCTGCAGCAAGGTCGGCCTGAAGGACTCCAAGGATCTCGCTTACCTGATCGGCACCGGCTACGGCCGCAACAAGGTCCCGTTCGCTGACGAGAACATCTCCGAGATCTCCTGCCACGCCATGGGCGTGCACGTCACCAACTCCGAAGTCCGCGCCATCATCGACATCGGCGGCCAGGACGTTAAGGGCATCAGCATCG
>OIWQ01004050.1_pt1 | contig 12309 bp, 8 predicted proteins | sample 1587571 | NCBI WGS metagenome assembly OIWQ01 (sample SAMEA3888910, study PRJEB22519) | human gut metagenome | biome: human gut; feature: human-associated habitat; material: faeces | place: Denmark | collected 2010 | reverse complement strand
TGGTCATTGCCGTTGTGCTGATGTCAGTATTCCAGAGCTTTGGGCCCAGCGAGTCGAATGGCCGCAAGGTGGATTATTCTACCTTCCTGCAAGAGGTCAATCAGGACCAGGTTCGCGAAGCGCGTATCAACGGACGTGAGATCAACGTTACCAAGAAAGATAGTAACCGTTACACGACTTACATTCCGGTTAACGATCCGAAGCTGCTCGATAACCTGTTGACTAAAAACGTCAAAGTTGTTGGCGAACCACCAGAAGAGCCGAGCCTGCTGGCTTCCATCTTCATCTCCTGGTTCCCAATGCTGCTGCTGATCGGCGTCTGGATCTTCTTTATGCGGCAAATGCAGGGCGGCGGCGGGAAGGGCGCGATGTCCTTCGGCAAAAGCAAAGCCCGTATGTTGACGGAAGACCAGATCAAAACCACTTTTGCAGACGTTGCCGGGTGTGACGAAGCGAAAGAGGAAGTCGGCGAGCTGGTAGAATACCTGCGTGAGCCGAGCCGTTTCCAGAAACTGGGCGGTAAAATCCCGAAAGGCGTCCTGATGGTCGGCCCTCCGGGTACCGGTAAAACGCTGCTGGCGAAAGCGATCGCTGGTGAAGCGAAGGTTCCGTTCTTTACCATTTCCGGTTCTGACTTCGTCGAAATGTTCGTCGGTGTGGGCGCTTCTCGTGTGCGTGACATGTTCGAACAGGCTAAGAAAGCCGCGCCTTGCATCATCTTCATCGATGAAATCGACGCCGTCGGCCGCCAGCGTGGCGCAGGCCTGGGCGGTGGTCACGATGAACGTGAGCAGACCCTGAACCAGATGCTGGTTGAGATGGACGGCTTCGAAGGTAACGAAGGTATCATCGTTATCGCGGCGACTAACCGTCCGGACGTTCTTGACCCCGCGCTGTTGCGTCCGGGCCGTTTTGACCGCCAGGTGGTGGTTGGCCTGCCGGATGTTCGCGGTCGTGAGCAGATCCTGAAAGTGCATATGCGTCGCGTTCCGCTGGCGCCGGATATCGATGCGGCAATCATTGCGCGCGGTACCCCGGGCTTCTCCGGTGCGGATCTGGCCAACCTGGTCAACGAAGCGGCGCTGTTTGCTGCCCGCGGCAACAAACGCGTTGTGTCGATGGTTGAGTTCGAGAAAGCGAAAGACAAAATCATGATGGGTGCGGAACGTCGCTCCATGGTGATGACGGAAGCGCAGAAAGAGTCTACTGCTTATCATGAAGCGGGCCACGCGATTATTGGTCGCCTGGTGCCGGAGCACGATCCGGTGCACAAAGTGACGATTATCCCGCGCGGTCGTGCGCTGGGTGTGACCTTCTTCCTGCCGGAAGGCGATGCAATCAGCGCCAGCCGTCAGAAACTGGAAAGCCAGATCTCCACCCTGTACGGCGGTCGTCTGGCGGAAGAGATTATCTACGGTCCGGAACATGTTTCTACCGGTGCGTCCAACGATATTAAAGTGGCGACGAACCTGGCGCGTAACATGGTGACCCAGTGGGGCTTCTCCGACAAACTCGGTCCGCTGCTGTATGCGGAAGAAGAGGGTGAAGTCTTCCTCGGCCGTAGCGTCGCGAAAGCGAAGCATATGTCCGATGAAACCGCGCGTATCATCGACCAGGAAGTGAAATCGCTGATTGAGCGTAACTACGGTCGTGCTCGCCAGCTGCTGAACGACAACATGGACATTCTGCACGCGATGAAAGATGCGCTCATGAAGTATGAGACCATCGATGCGCCGCAGATTGATGATCTGATGGCTCGCCGCGAGGTACGTCCGCCAGCGGGTTGGGAAGAACCGGGTTCTTCTAACAACAACTCTGGCAGCACCGGCAAGCCGAGTGCGCCGCGTCCGGTTGATGAACCGCGTGCGCCGGACTCTGGCACCATGTCAGAGCAACTGGGCGACAAATAAGTTATCGTTGATGATGACCGTGTTTTAATTTAAAACCCTGGGGCTTGCCCCGGGGTTTTTCTTATTTGTATATTCAAGATGTTATCAGGGATAAAACTATGAAACTCTTTGCTCAGGGGTCTTCACTGGATCTCAGCCATCCGCACGTCATGGGGATTTTGAACGTCACGCCAGATTCCTTTTCCGATGGTGGTGCGCACAACTCTCTGGTTGAGGCGGTAAAACACGCAAACCTGATGATTAACGCCGGGGCGACTATCATTGATGTGGGTGGTGAATCCACACGTCCAGGCGCGGCCGATGTGAGCGTGGAAGAAGAGTTGCAGCGAGTGATCCCGGTGGTGGAGGCGATTGCTCAACGTTTTGAAGTGTGGATTTCGGTCGATACTTCAAAAGCAGAAGTGATTCGCGAGTGCGCCAGAGTCGGCGCACATATCATTAATGACATTCGCTCACTCTCGGAGCCAGGGGCACTGGAAGCCGCAGCAGAAACCGGATTACCGGTTTGTCTGATGCATATGCAGGGTCAGCCGAAAACCATGCAGGAAGCACCAAAGTACGAGGATGTTTTTGCTGATGTAAATCGTTACTTTGTTGAACAAATAGCACGCTGCGAGCGGGCTGGAATCACAAAAGATAAATTGTTGCTCGACCCCGGGTTCGGATTCGGTAAAAATCTCACTCACAACTACACATTACTGGCACGTTTGGCTGAGTTTCATCATTTTAATCTGCCATTGCTGGTTGGAATGTCACGAAAATCAATGGTTGGCCAGTTGTTGAATGTGGGGCCATCCGAACGCCTGAGCGGGAGCCTTGCGTGCGCGGTCATTGCGGCAATGCAGGGGGCGCATATCGTTCGTGTCCATGACGTCAAAGAAACCGTAGAAGCGATGCGTGTGGTGGAAGCCACATTGTCTGCAAAGGAAAATAAACGCTATGAGTAATCGTAAATATTTTGGCACCGATGGGATCCGTGGTCGCGTAGGCGACGCCCCAATTACCCCTGACTTTGTGCTCAAACTGGGTTGGGCTGCAGGAAAAGTGCTGGCACGTCATGGTTCACGTAAAATTATTATCGGCAAAGATACGCGTATTTCTGGCTATATGCTGGAGTCCGCACTGGAAGCGGGTCTGGCTGCCGCCGGACTGTCGGCTTCTTTCACGGGCCCAATGCCAACACCCGCCATTGCGTATCTGACGCGCGCCTTCCGTGCTGAAGCCGGGATTGTTATCTCCGCTTCGCACAACCCGTACTATGACAACGGGATTAAATTCTTCTCCATCGATGGGACCAAACTGCCGGATGCGGTTGAAGAAGCTATCGAAGCCGAAATGGAAAAAGCGATCACCTGCGTGGACTCGGCTGACCTGGGTAAAGCTACCCGTATCGTTGATGCTGCCGGTCGTTATATCGAGTTTTGCAAAGGCACCTTCCCGAATGAATTGAGTCTGAGTGAGCTTAAAATTGTGGTGGATTGCGCTAATGGTGCGACGTACCACATTGCGCCAAATGTACTGCGTGAGCTGGGCGCAAACGTGATTGCTATTGGCTGTGAGCCAAACGGTGTGAATATCAATGAAGAAGTCGGCGCTACCGACGTCCGTGCCCTGCAGGCGCGCGTGATGGCGGAAAAAGCCGATCTGGGTATTGCGCTGGATGGTGACGGCGACCGCGTCATTATGGTTGACCACGAAGGCAATAAAGTCGATGGCGATCAGATCATGTACATCATTGCCCGTGAAGCCCTGCGTCAGGGGCAACTGCGCGGTGGTGCGGTAGGCACGCTGATGAGCAATATGGGCCTCGAGCTGGCGCTGAAACAGTTGGGTATTCCGTTTGCCCGTGCGAAAGTCGGCGACCGCTACGTACTGGAAAAAATGCAGGAAAAAGGCTGGCGTATCGGTGCTGAAAACTCAGGCCATGTGATCCTGCTGGACAAAACCACCACCGGTGACGGTATCGTGGCGGGCCTGCAGGTACTGGCGGCGATGGTACGCAACCATATGAGTTTGCACGACCTGTGCAGCGGCATGAAAATGTTCCCGCAACTGCTGGTTAACGTACGTTACACCGCAGGTAGCGGCGATCCGCTGGAACATGAAAACGTGAAAGCGGTGATGGCTGAAGTTGAAGCTGCACTGGGCAATCGCGGACGTGTTCTGCTGCGTAAGTCAGGTACTGAACCGTTAATTCGCGTGATGGTTGAAGGTGAAGATGAAGCGCAGGTGACTGAATTCGCTCACCGTATTGCCGATGCCGTCAAAGCGGTGTAATCACTAAAGACAGTGAAAACCGGAGTCTGGGACTCCGGTTTTTTTTTACTGTACGGGAAGCGACTGTTTATGTCGGCGCTGCCAGAAGTAACCACCGATCATTAATATTACAAGGACTGCCAGCCACGGCAGAACCGCCAGCAAATGCCCTGACCGGGCAAAGGTCAGCGCAATCATCAGTAACCAACCGCCCAGCATCGGAATCGCGGTGCGCTTAACAATATCCACAGGTGAGACGCCTGCAATTCCCGCGATAGCAATGATGACGCCGGCAATGGGGGATAACGTACGACCAATACCCGCCGATATCTGGATAGGCAACATCATGACTGCGATGTCGCTACCGATATGACGGCTGATGTCCGGTACCATTGGGGCGAAGGAGAAAAACGCGGCATTTCCTGAGCCCATTAGCGCTGAAATTGCAAAGGTGATCAGGGTCATCAGCAGGATAATAGAGGCGGCGCTGAGGCCAAATTCACCGGAAAGCGACAGCAGCGCATCGACGGCGCCAATAGCTTTCAGTCCGGCTGAAAAGACTTCACCGGCGATAATCAGCGTGACGACGGTGGCAAAAACGCTGCCCATGCTGTCAAAGACTTTTTGTACGCCTGCCATCACCTCGCGCGCCTTACGATGACGGCAATACTCACAAACCAGGGTAATGGCGAGGCTTATCAGTACGGCGGTATCCAGCGTAATTTTGAGCGAACTGAATACTAAATCACTGCACACCAGCATCAACACCAGAGGTAGCATGGGCAGAAAAAGCCAGGCGATCGGTGCTTCAGTTTCATCGGTCGACGTTAATGTCTGCATCTGCTGAGCCACACCGTCACTGCTTTCCCGATGGTCGAAAAAGCGTTGCACAACAATATGTAACAGGGCGATGAACAGAATAACGGGGACGACGATCGGCAACTGATCCTGCACGAAATAGTTCACCACCTCGATGCCTGCGGTTTTGGCGGCGAGAACCGAGTTGCCGGAACCTGGACCAAATTCAACCGCACAGGTACTGGCGATAACGGCGGCAACGGCAGCGCGGCTACAGCCAAGACGGGTCAGCAGCGGGTAGAGCGTCGCCATCAACAGCAGACCCAGCCCGGTGGCGCTGCTGATAAACAGCGACAGGAATTGACCCAGCAACAGCGCCAGCCCCAACAGCAGATACGGTGAGTTCAGGCGTTGCAAAGGGCGAGATGTCACCCGAACCAGCACCTGGCTTGCGCCAATGGCCGACATATATGTAGCGAAACCACCAATCAGCATAATTTGCAGCCCAAGGCCGCCGAGGCGCACGCTCAGGGTATCGCGAATAAACTCGAAGGCATCAAAGGGGCCGAATCCGGTGCTTTTTTTCACCAGGTCACTGAGCGTGGTCATCCCGCTAAAATGCGCGATAAGCAGCAGCACAATCCCGGTCAACAGCAACACTGACTGGGGGTGATATTTTTTGAGGATCAGACGTCCGGCAAAAATGATGGCAATTAGCGCCAGTAATAATGACATTCTTGCCCCCTTACTCGAAGTTGCCAGTAACCAGGCACTCGCCATCCCGCAGCAACGGCTTACCCGCAGCGAACAGATGGGCCAGCGAGAGGTCATCATTGAGTACACAGATATCAGCACGTTCCCCGGCGCAGAGCACGCCGCCGGAAATACCCAACGAGCGCGCAACGTTTGCCGTCAACATCGCGATCGCTTGTGGCACCGGGATCCCCACATCAATCAAGCGAGGAAGAAGATTAAGGTTACCTGCGACCGGTGCCGCGCTTAAGCCTTCCACAATACCCTGGGCGTTAAAGCGCGGAACGCTGCCATTACCATCAGAGCTGATCGTGATGCGATCGGCTGGAACCTGGGCTTCCAGAGCGTGGAGGATTGCCTGCTCCTGAGGCATAAAGCGACTACCGCCAGACGTAACGTCGATATGGCCGCCACGATGAGCGAACGCAATCGCCTGTTCGAACAAGGGCGCTGTTCTCGCAACATGGGTCGGTGAAATGTGGTGAATCGGAATGCCTGCATCACACAGCTCAATAAGCTGTGACATCCCTTCCGGCAGATTCCCAAGATGTACATGCAGTAACCCTTTTTTGCCTGCCAGCAGGGAAGCCACGCGGATATCGCTTACTATTCTCAGCAATTCCTGGAAAGAGGGGTAAGAACCACGGTGATCGGCGAGGGCGATTTTGACGCCAAGAATCGCCGGAATGAAGGTCATGTCATCGCGGATGGATCGCGTAATGGTTGGGCTGGGTACCGCGTAGGCTCCCGTATGCATAAATGCGCGTAATCCCTCAAGGTTGAGAGACTGCATTTTGGCGTAGAGGTCTTTGGGCGAACGAGAAATGGCATCGGTACCTAACACGCCGACAACCGTGGTAATACCTGCCTGAATCAGATCGCGTAGCTTGACGGCTGGCGTTCGGCTGGCAAATCCAGCCTCGCCACCGCCACCGGTAAGATGGACATGCTGATCGATTATGCCTGGGATAACCCATTTGCCATGACAATCGATGACCTCGTCGACGCCATCAAACAGGGAAATATCTTTTTCTACCGCCACAATTCGGTCGGCATGAATGAGCAGGGAGCAGAGGCCTAAATCCTCGGGAGAAAAAACACGGGCATTGGTCAATAAAGTAAACATATCGGTCCTGTCAAACGTCGTGGGTGAGAGTCGGCAGGTGAAAAGGAATATTGTTGTTATGATGCCCACCATAAAGCCATTACTATAACTATGACTATTACCGATTTGGTATTGGAGGATGCGGTTATGGCATGGTGGAGAGTTCAACGTGGATTGTAAGTGGCTGGAAGATTTTCTGGCATTGAGTCAGCATGGAAACTACTCTCAGGCCGCGGCGCAGCGGCATATTACTCAACCCGCACTCAGTCGGCGTATAAAGGCGCTGGAAGAGGTGTTAGGGGTGCCGTTGTTTGACCGGACCACGACCCCCGTTACGCTGACACGCTATGGTGAACGCTTTGAACCCTATGCCCGGCACGTCCTCAGTACACTAACAGAGGCGCGCCACGAGCTATCGGCGATGACGCCAGCAACGGACAATACGCTGGTGATGGTTAGCCTGCATACGCTGTCGGTGAATATCCTGCCGGATATGATCAACTATCTGCGGCAGAGCGAACCGCAGTTAAATTTTACGGTTAATGCCAGTATTCAGGGGATAGACAACCACTTTAACGCCTTGATAGATCGGCAAATCGATCTTCTGGTGACCTACGATTTACCGTCTTCGCAGCCGGGGCTGGAGATTGCCGGAGGGTTAAAACGTTCACTATGGCGGTATGAGCGATTTATACCGGTTATTTCTGCGCAGTTGGCTAATGCGCTTAACGATCCGCATGTGCCGATCCCATGGCTATGCTATAGCGACTACACCTTTGTCAGACGCATTATTGAGCCAGCTGAACAACGCGTCCGCCCACGTCTGAAAAAAGTGTTTGAGAGTGGTTTAAGCGAAACGATACGAGAAATGGTGCTGCGGCATATGGGAATGGCATGGTTACCCGAATCGATGGTGGCGGAAGAGTTGGTGAACCAGCAAATTATTCACTGCTGGCCAGAAAACGCTGACCTGATTTGTGAAATCCCCGTTGTGGTATGGGCGAATCTTGACGATCAACGCGCCGTCATGCAGAGATGCTGGGAGAAGTTGCTGCGTTTTTGATTGATATGGCGATTTTTTCCGCAGTTGATACAATGCCAACAAATTGCCCTTGCGAAGGTTATTCGCTTTGGTTAGTATTCACACCCGCTTCAGTGGGAAACAGTAAACATTCCCGCTTTAATGGTCGAAGCATTGTACGCGGCAACTCCGCAAGGAACAGGTTGATTATGTACGAAGCTCTTTTAGTAGTTTTCCTTATTGTGGCAATTGGCCTTGTTGGTCTGATCATGCTGCAGCAAGGTAAAGGCGCTGATATGGGAGCCTCCTTCGGAGCAGGCGCTTCCGCTACGCTGTTTGGTTCAAGTGGTTCTGGTAACTTCATGACCCGCATGACGGCGCTGCTGGCAACGTTATTCTTCATCATCAGTCTGGTGCTGGGTAACATCAATAGCAATAAAACCAATAAAGGTAGCGAATGGGAAAACCTGAGTGCGCCGGCGAAAACCGAACAAACTCAGCCAGCTGCTCCGGCTAAGCCGACCAGCGATATCCCGAACTAAAAAGTAGTATCCGTGCCGAGGTGGTGGAATTGGTAGACACGCTACCTTGAGGTGGTAGTGCCCAATAGGGCTTACGGGTTCAAGTCCCGTCCTCGGTACCAAATTCCAGAAAAGAGACGCTGAAAAGCGTCTTTTTTCGTTTTGGTCCTGGTCTGAGGAATGGTTGTCAGGTATCTGTATCTCGTCCAGTTGCTTTACTCGTAGCTGGTACTTTGAAACGATGGTGCCGGTACGCCTTAGTTATAAACTTTTCCCTTCTGCTGACATAATTGGCACTTTATTGTGTCAACTCCAGTTCCGGTACGAATACGGATATGTTTACTTCTCGATAAACCATCCTGCTCCTGTCAGTATAACTACTGATGGCTACGTTCTGCGTAATGTTTAGAGACGCATTGATAATGTTATTTAATCACTGAGAACGCAATGGTCGCATCATTTAAAAAGAAAAAACTAACAGTGTTTCGGTCTGATATGGATCAGAGTTGAAAAACATGTCTGATATAAAATTGAACATTGTTGATAATTGTTTATATTGGTTGTGAACTTGGATTTCTGGATGACAGTATTCAACAAATTTGCTAGAAGTTTTAAATCTCATTGGTTGTTGTATCTTTGTGTTATTGTTTTTGGTATTACGAACTTAGTCGCCTCTTCCGGAGCGCATATGGTTCAGCGATTGCTGTTCTTCGTCCTGACCATCCTGGTTGTTAAACGTATATCATCCCTTCCGCTTCGCCTGCTTGTTGCCGCACCATTTGTGTTACTGACTGCGGCAGACATGAGTATTAGCCTCTATTCATGGTGTACCTTTGGTACAACTTTCAATGATGGATTTGCGATTAGTGTGCTGCAGAGTGATCCGGATGAAGTTGTCAAAATGCTGGGGATGTATATCCCTTATCTATGTGCTTTTGCTTTTTTATCCCTTCTTTTTTTGGCAGTAATAATAAAATATGATGTTTCCTTGCCGACAAAAAAAGTGACAGGAATATTATTGCTGATTGTCATTTCGGGCAGTTTATTTTCCGCTTGTCAATTTGCTTATAAAGATGCAAAAAATAAAAAAGCGTTCAGTCCATATATACTAGCGTCGCGATTTGCTACCTATACGCCGTTTTTCAATCTCAACTATTTTGCTTTAGCAGCGAAAGAGCATCAAAGATTACTCTCAATTGCAAACACGGTGCCGTATTTTCAATTATCAGTCAGGGATACAGGTATTGATACCTACGTGTTGATTGTGGGGGAGTCTGTACGTGTCGACAATATGTCTTTGTATGGATATACACGCTCTACGACACCGCAAGTTGAAGCACAAAGAAAACAGATCAAACTGTTTAATCAAGCAATAAGCGGCGCACCTTACACTGCGCTGTCGGTTCCCCTTTCTTTAACTGCTGATTCTGTTTTGAGTCATGACATTCATAATTACCCGGACAACATTATTAATATGGCTAATCAAGCAGGATTTCAGACTTTCTGGCTAAGCTCGCAATCCGCTTTTCGGCAGAATGGTACAGCAGTTACCAGTATCGCCATGCGCGCCATGGAAACAGTCTATGTCAGAGGATTTGATGAATTGTTGTTGCCGCATTTATCGCAAGCGTTACAGCAAAAGACGCAGCAAAAGAAACTGATTGTTCTTCATTTAAATGGAAGCCATGAACCGGCTTGTAGCGCCTATCCGCAATCCAGCGCCGTGTTTCAACCGCAGGACGATCAGGATGCCTGCTATGACAACTCCATTCATTACACAGATAGTTTGCTAGGTCAGGTTTTTGAATTATTAAAAGATCGCCGCGCCTCGGTCATGTATTTTGCCGACCACGGCCTGGAACGCGACCCTACGAAGAAGAACGTCTATTTTCATGGAGGCAGGGAGGCCAGCCAGCAGGCATATCATGTCCCGATGTTTATCTGGTATAGCCCCGTTCTTGGGGATGGCGTGGATCGCACAACGGAAAACGATATCTTTTCCACTGCGTACAATAATTACCTTATTAATGCGTGGATGGGGGTAACAAAGCCGGAACAGCCGCAAACGCTTGAGGAAGTGATTGCACACTATAAAGGAGACTCACGGGTTGTAGATGCAAACCATGATGTTTTCGATTATGTGATGCTCAGAAAGGAGTTTACAGAGGATAAGCAAGGTAACCCCACCCCTGAAGGGCAGGGTTGATGTCGAATTACTGGCCTTTATTTTCCAGATTCTCCACCTGTGGCACGCCCGAAGCGGCAGAGGAGGAGAGGAGGCCAGTTTTGGCATAACCGAAAAGTTTCTCGCGGGTATCGGTGATATCCAGGTTGCGCATGGTCAATTGACCAATACGATCATCTGGCGAGAACACCGAGTCGCCTTTTTCCATCGTCAGACGCTCTGGCTTGTAGGTCAGGTTCTCTGAGACGGTATTCAGGATTGAATAATCGTTCCCACGGCGCAGCTCCAGGGTAACTTCACCAGTGATCTGGCTGGCAACCCAGCGTTGCAGAGAGTCACGCAGCATCAGCGCCTGGGAGTCAAACCAACGCCCCTGGTACAGCAGACGGCCCAACTGACGACCATGCGCGTGATACTGCTCAATGGTGTCTTCGTTGTGAATACCGGTCAACAGACGTTCATAAGCGATATGTAGCAGTGCCATCCCCGGAGCCTCGTAAATACCACGGCTTTTCGCTTCGATGATACGGTTTTCAATCTGGTCGCTCATGCCCAGGCCGTGACGACCGCCGATGCGGTTAGCTTCCAGCATCATTTCTACGTCGTCGCTAAAGGTTTTACCGTTCAGCGCTACCGGATGACCTTGCTCAAAGCGTACTGTGACTTCTTCTGCCGGGATCTTCACGCTCTCATCCCAGAATTTCACGCCCATAATCGGGTTGACGATTTTGACGCTGGAGTTCAGAAACTCGAGGTCTTTTGCTTCGTGGGTCGCCCCGAGCATATTGGAGTCCGTTGAGTACGCTTTCTCAACGGACATCTTGTAGTCGAAACCACAGGCAATCATAAATTCGGACATCTCATGGCGACCGCCGAGTTCATCGATAAAATCGGTATCCAGCCATGGTTTGTAAATCTGCAGTTCGGCGTTGGTCAGCAGACCGTAACGATAGAAACGTTCAATATCGTTACCTTTATAGGTGCTACCGTCACCCCAGATATTTACGCCATCTTCTTTCATGGCCGCAACCAGCATGGTGCCGGTGACAGCACGGCCCAGCGGAGTGGTATTGAAATAGGTCAGTCCGCCGGTGGTGTTGTGGAATGCACCGCACTGAATCGCTGCGATCCCTTCGGCAACCAGCTGCTTACGGCAATCTACCAGGCGAGCATTCTCAGCACCATATTCCATTGCACGGCGAGGAATGGCGTCATAGTCATCCTCATCCGGCTGGCCCAAATTCGCAGTATATGCATATGGGACAGCCCCTTTTTGTCGCATCCACAGCAGTGCTGCACTGGTGTCCAGGCCGCCGGAAAAAGCGATACCAATACGTTGACCTACCGGGAGATGCTTGAGAATCGTCGTCATAAAATAACACCCTGCTTAATTAACTGATGATGAGCCTGGATTTCCGCTCTCACTGAATTTTTATGCAAAATAAATGAGTTTTCATTTAATCATCTTTTATCGGAGACAGGAAGAGTTTAGTGTGTTTTTTGTAAAATAATGCGCTTAAGGGAGAGCAGGAGAAGGCAAAAGTATTCAACAAATGAAAGTGAACTGGATATTCATTCACGTGATTAGCAATAAACGTTGACAAAATGTGGCATGGATCACTATAATGCCCGCAGATTTTACGTCCCGTCTCGGTACACCAAATCCCAGCAGTATTTGCATTTTTTACCCAAAACGAGTAGAATTTGCCACGTTTCAGGCGCGGGGTGGAGCAGCCTGGTAGCTCGTCGGGCTCATAACC
>OIWQ01004047.1_pt1 | contig 12330 bp, 14 predicted proteins | sample 1587571 | NCBI WGS metagenome assembly OIWQ01 (sample SAMEA3888910, study PRJEB22519) | human gut metagenome | biome: human gut; feature: human-associated habitat; material: faeces | place: Denmark | collected 2010 | reverse complement strand
CCATCAGCAAAAGGGGATGATAAGTTTATCACCACCGACTATTTGCAACAGTGCCGCCTGTACAGCTCTCTTAACTGGTTGCGTCAGCCAGGATAAAGGTAATGCGATGCAGAGCCAGCTGAATAACCAGCAACGCCAGATTAACGAATTATCCGTTCGTTTGCAGTCTGCGGAGTCCCGGCTATCAAAGCAGGAAGAAAAGCTGCGCAACGAACTGCTGCAATCCAGCGGCTATTGCTATCTGAATGGCGCCCGCTACTCGACCGGCACCGTACTTTACGGGCGGATTTGCCAGAATCAGTCAGGCAGCGCTTCGTGGCAGGTATACAGCCGTCGCTAAACACCAGGGCGGTTTAACCGCCCTTTTCTTTACCCTCAGAAAGCCCACTATGACCATGATCCCCTTCCCCACTACAGAAAACCTTATTCTATGGGCTTGCAGCGCCATCGCACTGCTTGCCGTTGTATTCTTCCGGCGTTCAGTACGGCACAGGCGACACAAAAGGAAGCAGCAAAGTGCGCGGCGGGTGCTGGAGCGCATAAAGACGTTGCCGGGCTTCCCACAAAAAATTAACTACCTGAGGAAAATTGATCCTTTTGTGTTTGAAGAACTGTTGCTGGAAGGATTTGAAGCGCATGGCTTCAGAACCATCAGAAACAAACGCTATACCGGCGATGGAGGCATTGACGGCCAGGTAATAATAGGAAAATATCGCTATCTTATTCAGGCTAAACGCTATCGCGGCCATATTGCTTTACAGCACGTACAGGAGTTCGAGAAGTTGCTTAAACGTCATAACTGTCGCGGTCTGTTTTGCCATACCGGGAAAACCGGCGCAGGTTCAAAATCTGTCAGTATTGCCAGTGAACGGATGGAGATTATCAGCGGCCAGCGCCTGATAGATTTGCTCACGCCCGGCAGCTCCTTCACTATCGCAACCGCCCCGCAGACGATGATGAAGCGTACCGCAGCAACACTAGAAACGAGCACCATTGTTAAAGATGCCGGTAAAGAAAATCGATACCATGAGAGTTAATTAAATGAAGTCAGTAACTATAGAAGCAAAAACATTTGCTGAAATGTTAGGAATAACAGAAGGTGAGTTAATCTTTGCCATTAAGAAAACTGGCACATTCAAAAACAAGACCATCCCACAACCTCATGAGCCACATAAATCAAATAATAGATTTTTATATTCAGACGTAATGAGGTTTATAGAATCACTAAAAGACAAAGAGAACCGGTAATGACTCCAACTTACTGATAGTGTTTTATGTTCAGATAATGCCCGATGACCTTGTCATGCAGCTCCACCGATTTTGAGAACGACAGTGACTTCCGTCCCAGCCTTGCCAGATGTTGTCTCAGATTCAGGTTATGTCGCTCAATGCGCTGAGTGTAACGCTTGCTGATAACGTGCAGCTTTCCCTTCAGGCGGGGTTCATACAGCGGCCAGCCATCCGTCATCCATACCACGACCTCAAAGGCCGACAGCAGGCCCAGAAGACGCTCCAGCGTGGCCAACGTGCGTTACCTAACAATAAACCTGTTTAAATATCCAGATAAAAACATTCAATCTGGGTCAAATGAGTGATACAGTTTCACCCATAAGACCCAATGGAGGCAATATGTCTGAATTTGAATTACTGGCGCAGGATCTGCTTGAGAAAGCAGAAGCGGAAGAACAACTGCGACAGGAAAATGATAAAAAGCTGCTCGGGCAGGTGCTGGAAATCTATGACCAGAAGTACGTGGCTGAACTGCTTAGAAAAGTTGGTAAAAATGAGTGGAGTCGCGAGACTCTTAATCGCTGGATTAATGGTAAGTGCTCACCTAAGACGCTGACGTTAGCCGAAGAGGAACTTCTACGAAAAATGCTTCCGGAAGCGCCTGCACATCACCCTGACTATGCCTTCCGGTTTATTGACCTGTTTGCTGGGATTGGAGGTATACGGAAGGGCTTCGAAACCATCGGTGGCCAGTGCGTTTTTACCAGTGAATGGAATAAAGAGGCTGTGCGCACATATAAAGCTAACTGGTTTAACGATGCTCAGGAACACACTTTCAATCTCGATATTCGTGAAGTCACGCTCAGTGATAAACCTGAAGTACCTGAAAACGATGCCTATGCTTACATTAATGAGCATGTGCCGGATCATGATGTACTTCTAGCAGGTTTCCCCTGTCAACCGTTTAGCCTTGCGGGCGTAAGCAAGAAAAACTCGCTCGGGCGCGCGCATGGTTTCGAATGTGAGGCTCAGGGAACGCTTTTCTTCGATGTGGCGCGTATTATCCGCGCAAAAAAACCTGCCATCTTTGTTCTTGAAAACGTTAAAAACCTGAAGAGCCATGACAAGGGTAAAACCTTTAAAGTCATCATGGATACCCTCGACGAACTGGGCTATGAAGTTGCGGATGCAGCTGAGATGGGCAAAAACGATCCTAAAGTTATCGACGGAAAGCACTTTTTACCTCAGCACCGAGAACGTATCGTTTTGGTCGGTTTCCGCCGTGATCTGAACATTCACCAGGGCTTTACCCTGCGCGATATTAGTCGTTTTTATCCGGAACAGCGTCCGTCATTTGGCGAACTGCTGGAACCCGTGGTTGACAGCAAATATATACTGACGCCGAAACTCTGGGAGTATCTCTATAACTACGCCAAAAAGCACGCAGCTAAGGGTAACGGATTCGGTTTTGGCCTCGTTAATCCTGAAAATAAAGAAAGCATTGCCCGTACGCTTTCTGCTCGCTATCACAAAGACGGGTCTGAAATTCTGATAGACCGTGGCTGGGATATGGCCACAGGTGAAACAGACTTCGCGAACGAAGAAAATCAGGCGCATCGGCCCCGCAGGCTGACTCCGCGAGAGTGCGCGCGCCTTATGGGTTTTGAAAAAGTAGATGGCAGGCCTTTTCGCATTCCTGTGTCAGACACTCAGTCGTACAGGCAGTTCGGTAACTCCGTAGTGGTGCCCGTGTTTGAAGCCGTAGCCAAACTGCTTGAACCTTATATCCTGAAAGCGGTTAATGCCGATTCGTGCAAGGTTGAACGAATCTGATCGCTCCTCCCGGTATTTATGCCGGGAGATAATCTATGGAATATCTGCGTAAAGCCCTGTCAGCTCAGCAATAAACGCACCTAGCGTCATTAGCTCAGCTCTCACCGCCTCCGGGTATTTTTTGTGCAGAGATGATGGCACGACCAATCTGACACCCGACTCCCGCATCTCCCGATATTGAGCCAGAGAAACTCCCTCCTGGAGTGTAAACAGATGCACCTGATGAATTTTATCGGCCTCATTCAGTATCTGACGCCAGCGATCCTTACAGGTAGTCTTGACTGCCAGCATGCGCAGATTTTCTACGGGAAACTCAGTATCGTGGTAAGCCCCTGCGGAAGGGAAAAGGAAATCGGGTTTTTTATTACCTTCTGTGATGGCCTGCGTCGCAAAGTGTCGCAGGCCGTGCTCAATGAATAGATGCTCCAGGTGCAGTTCCAGCGACTTCCCGGCTCTGGATTTACGGCGATTGCTGACAGAATTGGCCAGCGCAATAAATTCATCCACAGAGCCAAATCCTTTCCGGATGATATCCAGAACATGCAGTTCCTCAACCAATAGAAATATGTCGTACTCCACGCGCCGGCGGTCAAGAAGTTGCTCATCCGGATCAAGGGAATTTTTCACATAATGGCTGGCTGCATACTGAATAATTTCACTTCCCGACGGAAAGCGCAGGTGCCAGTCTTCAGGTAGAATATATTTATGATTTACTGGCGCTTGCTGTAGAGATAGTCCGCCTAGAATCTGTCCTGCGGGGCCGGATATAAGCGCTCCGGGTATAACTTCACCAATAGCGGTCTCAATGACGTCCTCTTCATCAGTGCTGGCGCATACCCAAATATTTACTTCCTTACAGTCCCCCCCTTGCTCATCAAGCTTGAAAGCCAGGAGCGTCAGAGCCCCTGTATTTTCAGGATCCTGAAGTGGGCTGCCTCTACCCCAGCGGGTAATCCTTTTTTCATTCCGGGTTTTACCAAAATGACGGCTGTTATAATAAATTGCCCTGGCTTCGCTGTCAGGGCAATCATGCGATGACACATGTGCGGTGAGAAAAACCGAAGGGTTCAGTTCACGGGTATGGTTGATAGACGGAAAGAGTTTTTCAACGATACCTGAAGGGATATAAAGCCCTACCTGGTGACCACCTGTTGCGCCGGTATCGTTGGCGGAAAGGCGTTTGATGTAGACGAAGTAATTCTCACATGCGATCTCAAGTAGCCAGTTGTGGAAAACCGACATAAGCATCCCCTGTTACCCTGAAACTCTACTCACCATTTTTTCATGATTATATACAAACAGTGTCATTTTCAGAAGACGACTGCACCAGTTGATTGGGCGTAATGGCTGTTGTGCAGCCAGCTCCTGACAGTTCAATATCAGAAGTGATCTGCACCAATCTCGACTATGCTCAATACTCGTGTGCACCAAAGCGAGGTGAGCATGGCGACGGAGGCTCTGTTGCAAAGATTGGCGGCAGTCAGAGGTAGGCTGTCGCTCTGCGCCGATCAGGCGGCTGCTGCGAAATGGTGGTTGAGCATGCCCATGGCCTCCGTCAGCGCCGAGGGCCCAATGCCAAAAGCTCTCTCCACAAGGCGCACCTCGCCCCTGATGCCGGGCTGCAGGCACCAGGGGCGAGCCTGTCCTTTGCGCAGGGCTCGCATGACTTCGAATCCCTTGATCGTGGCATAGGCCGTGGGGATCGATTTGAAACCGCGCACCGGCTTGATCAGTATCTTGAGCTTTCCGTGATCGGCCTCGATCACGTTATTGAGATACTTCACCTGCCGGTGGGCCGTCTCCCGGTCCAGCTTTCCTTCGCGCTTCAATTCGGTGATCGCTGCACCATAGCTCGGCGCTTTGTCGGTATTGAGCGTGGCAGGCTTTTCCCAGTGCTTCAGGCCTCGCAGGGCCTTGCCCAGGAACCGCTTCGCTGCCTTGGCGCTGCGGGTCGGCGACAGGTAGAAATCGATCGTGTCGCCCCGCTTGTCGACTGCCCGGTACAGGTAGGTCCACTTGCCCCGCACCTTGACGTAGGTTTCATCCAGGCGCCAGCTCGGATCAAAGCCACGCCGCCAGAACCAGCGCAGCCGCTTCTCCATCTCCGGGGCGTAGCACTGGACCCAGCGATAGATCGTCGTATGGTCGACCGAAATGCCGCGTTCCGCCAGCATTTCCTCAAGGTCGCGATAGCTGATCGGATAGCGACAATACCAGCGCACCGCCCACAGGATCACATCACCCTGGAAATGGCGCCACTTGAAATCCGTCATCGTTCCGTCCGTCCAATCTCCGCCAAGCATGCTCAAGCTTCACGATTTTTGCAACAGAGCCCACACGAGTATTGAGCATAGTCGAGATTGGTGCAGATCACTTCTGATATTGAACTGTCAGGAGCTGGCTGCACAACAGCCATTACGCCCAATCAACTGGTGCAGTCGTCTTCTGAAAATGACAATCGTGCCACCGGCTCCAGGTCTTATCGAACAGCTCAGACACATGGTCCAAATGCTGGTCGATCCGTTCGGCCAGTTTTTCGATGGCCTCTTGCTTGAGCTTGTCACTTTCCCTGAACTCGATGTTCAAGGCCCTGGCCACCTGGTTGAGGTTCCGGCCGATAGCTCCAAGCTGCCGGCACGATTCCCGTACGGTGTTCACTTCTTCATCAGTGAGGACCGGCATCCGGTTCAACGACCGCAGTCATTTCTGTACCTAAACAGTCCTGCGAATATGTGAGTTTTGACCTAATGAGCCACAAAAACTCATTTTCGCCCACGATAATTTTTCTACTTCCTTTCTTTGGAATGCTCATTTCAATATTCACATAACGTCGCTATCAATCGCGGAAAAGGCGTAGTGCGCGAAGCGAACGAAGCTTTTTGCCGTCGATTGCATAGCTTTGTTAACCCTTTTTCCAAATTTGATAGCAATAGTTAATGTTTGAAGTAAAGTGTTGCTCAAAAACAACTTCGAAGGTATTTGGAATACTCGGGAAGAAAACATCCCCCTCTGGCTCGATGTCGATCGTCGATAAGTGGAGCGTAGAGGCCATGGGTAATGTTTCTCGGTAAATTTCTCCGCCACCAGACACTATAACGTGACCGGTGAATTCAGCTAGCCTGTCCATGGCCTCTTCGATTGACTGAAATACAACTACATTGTCATCATTTGATGTCCAACCTGAGCGGGTAACGACCGCGTATTTCCTATTGGGGAGTGCGCCCATAGATTCAAACGTCTTGCGACCCACCAGAAGCCACTGATTGTAGGTCAATGCTTTAAAAAGTAGCTGCTCCCCTTTCGCGGACCAGGGTATGTCTGGACCGCAACCAATCACGCCGTTTTTCGCTTTCGCAGCCATCAATGATACTTTCAAGGTTCTCATCCTGGGTTAACTTTGTTTTAGGGCGACTGCCCTGCTGCGTAACATCGTTGCTGCTCCATAACATCAAACATCGACCCACGGCGTAACGCGCTTGCTGCTTGGATGCCCGAGGCATAGACTGTACAAAAAAACAGTCATAACAAGCCATGAAAACCGCCACTGCGCCGTTACCACCGCTGCGTTCGGTCAAGGTTCTGGACCAGTTGCGTGAGCGCATACGCTACTTGCATTACAGTTTACGAACCGAACAGGCTTATGTCCACTGGGTTCGTGCCTTCATCCGTTTCCACGGTGTGCGTCACCCGGCAACCTTGGGCAGCAGCGAAGTCGAGGCATTTCTGTCCTGGCTGGCGAACGAGCGCAAGGTTTCGGTCTCCACGCATCGTCAGGCATTGGCGGCCTTGCTGTTCTTCTACGGCAAGGTGCTGTGCACGGATCTGCCCTGGCTTCAGGAGATCGGAAGACCTCGGCCGTCGCGGCGCTTGCCGGTGGTGCTGACCCCGGATGAAGTGGTTCGCATCCTCGGTTTTCTGGAAGGCGAGCATCGTTTGTTCGCCCAGCTTCTGTATGGAACGGGCATGCGGATCAGTGAGGGTTTGCAACTGCGGGTCAAGGATCTGGATTTCGATCACGGCACGATCATCGTGCGGGAGGGCAAGGGCTCCAAGGATCGGGCCTTGATGTTACCCGAGAGCTTGGCACCCAGCCTGCGCGAGCAGCTGTCGCGTGCACGGGCATGGTGGCTGAAGGACCAGGCCGAGGGCCGCAGCGGCGTTGCGCTTCCCGACGCCCTTGAGCGGAAGTATCCGCGCGCCGGGCATTCCTGGCCGTGGTTCTGGGTTTTTGCGCAGCACACGCATTCGACCGATCCACGGAGCGGTGTCGTGCGTCGCCATCACATGTATGACCAGACCTTTCAGCGCGCCTTCAAACGTGCCGTAGAACAAGCAGGCATCACGAAGCCCGCCACACCGCACACCCTCCGCCACTCGTTCGCGACGGCCTTGCTCCGCAGCGGTTACGACATTCGAACCGTGCAGGATCTGCTCGGCCATTCCGACGTCTCTACGACGATGATTTACACGCATGTGCTGAAAGTTGGCGGTGCCGGAGTGCGCTCACCGCTTGATGCGCTGCCGCCCCTCACTAGTGAGAGGTAGGGCAGCGCAAGTCAATCCTGGCGGATTCACTACCCCTGCGCGAAGGCCATCGGTGCCGCATCGAACGGCCGGTTGCGGAAAGTCCTCCCTGCGTCCGCTGATGGCCGGCAGCAGCCCGTCGTTGCCTGATGGATCCAACCCCTCCGCTGCTATAGTGCAGTCGGCTTCTGACGTTCAGTGCAGCCGTCTTCTGAAAACGACACCATGTGCAAACGATGTCAGAATAGAGTTAAATTTCCTATTGATTGACATATTCCGTCAAAGGTAATAGATTTCATCCTGACACTTTTGCCTTTGGAGGCATCTTGCAAGGTCAACGCATCGGCTATGTCCGCGTCAGCAGCTTCGACCAGAACCCGGAACGGCAATTGGAGGGTGTTCAGGTGGCGCGGGTGTTCACCGACAAGGCTTCTGGCAAGGACACCCAGCGTCCCGAGCTGGAAAGGCTGCTGGCCTTCGTCCGCGAGGGCGACACCGTGGTGGTGCATAGCATGGACAGGCTGGCACGCAACCTTGATGACCTGCGCCGCATCGTCCAAGGGCTGACACAACGGGGCGTGCGCATGGAGTTCGTCAAAGAAGGGCTGAAGTTCACCGGCGAGGACTCACCGATGGCCAATCTGATGCTGTCGGTCATGGGAGCCTTCGCTGAGTTCGAGCGCGCCCTGATCCGCGAACGTCAGCGCGAGGGAATCGTGCTGGCCAAGCAGCGCGGTGCCTACCGGGGACGAAAGAAATCGCTGAACAGCGAACAAATTGCCGAGTTGAAACGGCGAGTTGCGGCAGGCGACCAAAAAACCTTGGTGGCCCGTGACTTCGGCATCAGCCGCGAAACCTTGTACCAGTACCTGCGGGAAGACTGACCATGCCACGCCGCTCAATCCTGTCCGCCACCGAGCGCGAAAGCCTGCTGGCACTGCCAGATGCCAAAGACGAACTGATACGGCACTACACGTTCAACGAAACCGACCTGTCGGTGATCCGTCAGCGTCGCGGCGCCGCGAATCGATTGGGCTTCGCTGTGCAGCTTTGCTACTTGCGATTCCCTGGCACCTTTTTGGGCGTCGATGAGCCTCCGTTTCCGCCCCTGTTGCGCATGGTGGCCGCGCAACTCAAGATGCCAGTGGAAAGTTGGAGCGAGTACGGCCAGCGCGAACAGACACGGCGGGAGCACTTGGTCGAGCTGCAAACGGTTTTTGGGTTCAAGCCCTTCACCATGAGCCACTATCGGCAAGCCGTGCATACATTGACCGAGCTGGCCTTGCAGACCGACAAAGGCATCGTGCTGGCGAGCGCACTTGTCGAGAATCTGCGGCGGCAGAGCATTATCCTGCCCGCCATGAATGCCATCGAGCGCGCAAGCGCCGAGGCCATCACCCGTGCCAACCGACGCATTTACGCGGCGCTGACCGATTCTTTGTTATCACCCCACCGTCAGCGCCTGGACGAACTTCTCAAGCGCAAGGACGGCAGTAAAGTGACGTGGCTGGCATGGCTGCGCCAGTCGCCTGCCAAACCGAACTCTCGCCACATGCTCGAACATATTGAGCGCCTGAAATCCTGGCAAGCACTTGATCTGCCCGCAGGCATCGAGCGGCAGGTTCACCAGAACCGCCTGCTCAAAATCGCTCGTGAAGGTGGCCAGATGACGCCTGCTGATCTGGCAAAGTTCGAGGTGCAACGACGCTATGCCACGCTGGTAGCGCTGGCCATCGAAGGCATGGCCACCGTCACCGATGAAATCATCGACCTTCACGATCGCATCATCGGCAAGCTGTTCAACGCGGCCAAGAACAAGCATCAGCAGCAGTTCCAGGCTTCCGGCAAGGCGATCAACGACAAGGTGCGGATGTATGGGCGCATCGGTCAAGCGTTGATTGAGGCCAAGCAAAGCGGCAGCGATCCGTTCGCCGCCATCGAGGCCGTTATGCCCTGGGACACCTTCGCCGCCAGCGTCACCGAAGCGCAAACATTGGCGCGGCCTGCCGACTTTGATTTCCTGCACCACATCGGTGAAAGCTATGCCACGCTACGCCGCTACGCGCCGCAGTTCCTGGGCGTGCTCAAATTGCGGGCTGCGCCCGCCGCCAAGGGTGTGCTCGATGCCATCGACATGCTGCGCGGCATGAACAGCGACAGCGCGCGCAAGGTGCCCGCCGATGCGCCAACCGCATTCATTAAAGACTAACTATCAGAAAAACTCATCGAGCATCAAATGAAACTGCAATTTATTCATATCAGGATTATCAATACCATATTTTTGAAAAAGCCGTTTCTGTAATGAAGGAGAAAATTCACCGAGGCAGTTCCATAGAATGGCAAGATCCTGGTATCGGTCTGCGATTCCGACTCGTCCAACATCAATACAACCTATTAATTTCCCCTCGTCAAAAATAAGATTATCAAGTGAGAAATCACCATGAGTGACGACTGAATCCGGTGAGAATGGCAAAAGCTTATGCATTTCTTTCCAGACTTGTTCAACAGGCCAGCCATTACGCTCATCATCAAAATCACTCGCATCAACCAAACCGTTATTCATTCGTGATTGCGCCTGAGCGAGACGAAATACGCGATCGCTGTTAAAAGGACAATTACAAACAGGAATCGAATGCAACCGGCGCAGGAACGCTGCCAGCGCATCAACAATATTTTCACCTGAATCAGGATATTCTTCTAATACCTGGAATGCTGTTTTCCCGGGGATCGCAGTGGTGAGTAACCATGCATCATCAGGAGTACGGATAAAATGCTTGATGGTCGGAAGAGGCATAAATTCCGTCAGCCAGTTTAGTCTGACCATCTCATCTGTAACATCATTGGCAACGCTACCTTTGCCATGTTTCAGAAACAACTCTGGCGCATCGGGCTTCCCATACAATCGATAGATTGTCGCACCTGATTGCCCGACATTATCGCGAGCCCATTTATACCCATATAAATCAGCATCCAGGTTGGAATTTAATCGCTGCCTCGAGCAAGACGTTTCCCGTTGAATATGGCTCATAACACCCCTTGTATTACTGTTTATGTAAGCAGACAGTTTTATTGTTCATGATGATATATTTTTATCTTGTGCAATGTAACATCAGAGATTTTGAGACACAACGTGGTTCCCGCCATATGAAAATCCGGCCAGACCAACATCATTCTGGCGCTCCGAAAGAAGGGATATTCGCCGCCGTGACCAGCCTGGAGCGGGTCGCATAATCTTTGGCCGCTTCGTAGTCGAGGAACATGGCATGAACCGCCGCCTCATAGTGCAGTTTGATCCTGACGAGCCCAGCATGTCTGCGCCCACCTTCGCGGAACCTGACCAGGGTCCGCTAGCGGGCGGCCGGAAGGTGAATGCTAGGCATGATCTAACCCTCGGTCTCTGGCGTCGCGACTGCGAAATTTCGCGAGGGTTTCCGAGAAGGTGATTGCGCTTCGCAGATCTCCAGGCGCGTGGGTGCGGACGTAGTCAGCGCCATTGCCGATCGCGTGAAGTTCCGCCGCAAGGCTCGCTGGACCCAGATCCTTTACAGGAAGGCCAACGGTGGCGCCCAAGAAGGATTTCCGCGACACCGAGACCAATAGCGGAAGCCCCAACGCCGACTTCAGCTTTTGAAGGTTCGACAGCACGTGCAGCGATGTTTCCGGTGCGGGGCTCAAGAAAAATCCCATCCCCGGATCGAGGATGAGCCGGTCGGCAGCGACCCCGCTCCGTCGCAAGGCGGAAACCCGCGCCTCGAAGAACCGCACAATCTCGTCGAGCGCGTCTTCGGGTCGAAGGTGACCGGTGCGGGTGGCGATGCCATCCCGCTGCGCTGAGTGCATAACCACCAGCCTGCAGTCCGCCTCAGCAATATCGGGATAGAGCGCAGGGTCAGGAAATCCTTGGATATCGTTCAGGTAGCCCACGCCGCGCTTGAGCGCATAGCGCTGGGTTTCCGGTTGGAAGCTGTCGATTGAAACACGGTGCATCTGATCGGACAGGGCGTCTAAGAGCGGCGCAATACGTCTGATCTCATCGGCCGGCGATACAGGCCTCGCGTCCGGATGGCTGGCGGCCGGTCCGACATCCACGACGTCTGATCCGACTCGCAGCATTTCGATCGCCGCGGTGACAGCGCCGGCGGGGTCTAGCCGCCGGCTCTCATCGAAGAAGGAGTCCTCGGTGAGATTCAGAATGCCGAACACCGTCACCCTGCTGCGTAACATCGTTGCTGCTCCATAACATCAAACATCGACCCACGGCGTAACGCGCTTGCTGCTTGGATGCCCGAGGCATAGACTGTACAAAAAAACAGTCATAACAAGCCATGAAAACCGCCACTGCGCCGTTACCACCGCTGCGTTCGGTCAAGGTTCTGGACCAGTTGCGTGAGCGCATACGCTACTTGCATTACAGTTTACGAACCGAACAGGCTTATGTCCACTGGGTTCGTGCCTTCATCCGTTTCCACGGTGTGCGTCACCCGGCAACCTTGGGCAGCAGCGAAGTCGAGGCATTTCTGTCCTGGCTGGCGAACGAGCGCAAGGTTTCGGTCTCCACGCATCGTCAGGCATTGGCGGCCTTGCTGTTCTTCTACGGCAAGGTGCTGTGCACGGATCTGCCCTGGCTTCAGGAGATCGGAAGACCTCGGCCGTCGCGGCGCTTGCCGGTGGTGCTGACCCCGGATGAAGGGCACTGTTGCAAAGTTAGCGATGAGGCAGCCTTTTGTCTTATTCAAAGGCCTT
>OIWQ01004046.1_pt1 | contig 12334 bp, 1 predicted proteins | sample 1587571 | NCBI WGS metagenome assembly OIWQ01 (sample SAMEA3888910, study PRJEB22519) | human gut metagenome | biome: human gut; feature: human-associated habitat; material: faeces | place: Denmark | collected 2010 | reverse complement strand
TTTCGGCTGTCGGCCTTAAAGTCGCCGGGCAGCGTGTTCATGCCTTCCAGCGCGAAGCAGCTGTGCTTTTCGCCGTCGATTTCAACCTCGCCGTGCGGCGCAATGCCCTCCTTTCCGCTGAACGTCGCGCCCGTGCTCAGATACGGCGCGGGAGCGCTCGTTTCAACAACCAGATAGTTGTCCGCATAGGTCAGATACGCGCTCTGCGTGCTGACAAAGCTGTACACATTGCCGCTCGACGTCATCTTGCCGACCTTCTTCGCCGCCGAAACCGCGGTCAGATTGTCGAGTTCCTCCGTCGTATACGGGCCGTAAATCGCGAACACCGCATCGGAAACATCCGCGTTGTTGTCCGCCTTCTTGGTGATTTCAAGGTTGCGCACCGGCACGAGGCCGACGTCCACCTGCGGATAACCCAGCTGGTTGTTCTTCACCATCTCTTCGGTGGGCACCGGCAGATAGAACCACTTGGTCGCCGCGCCACCGTTTCCATCGGCCACGAAATCGCTGTCCGCATCGGAGGCGATCGGGTTGTTCACGCCCTTCCTTGTGACCATGAAGCTTTTCGGAATGCCGCTCAGCGTAAGCTGATACGTATAGCGTTCCGAACCGGACAGGTTGGTCGCCACAACGTTCCCGTCCGAATCATTCGGATCGTTTTTCAGGCTGGCAAGCTTCACCGCCGCAAACAGCTCGTCAAACTGATAGCTGCCGTCGGTGATCGTCTGCGTCTGCGTCGTCGGGCGGTAACGGTTATACCGCTGGCTGAGCTGCATGGTCAGCTGCTTGCCTTCGCCCGTGTACGCGTAATTCGGTTCGACCGACAGGTCTTTGGACTGAATGCCGTCGCCGTTGAAGTCGATCCAGACGCGGTTGCCCAGCCATACTTTCTCCGGGATGATCGCCACGCGCGCCACGTCGCTCGCCACGCCGCTGTGCTGGTCATAGCTGAGCCGCGCAATGTTGTTTGCCGTCGTGAAGTAAACGGAAGAATCCGTCACCTCAGGCGCAGAGCAGGTGTATTCAATCAGCACGCGCTCCTTGCCCGCCAGCGGCTGGGTCAGCATCACGGCAAAGCCGTGGACATCTGCCGGGGCCATGCTCGTCGCCCAGCTGTTTCTGATGTTGTCGGCGCCAAAATAGTCGTTATAGGTATTCCGGTTCTGAGACGTGATCTTCTTCTGCGTGAAGTAGACTGTGTAATCTTCGCCGGATTTGAGTTCCGTGGAGCTTCCGTCCGCCGCGTATTTGGTCACGCTGATGGCCGTGCTCTCCAGCGCCACATCCCATTTGGAATCTCTGGTGCTGCTGTCGTTTCGCCAGTCGTCCGTGTGCGGCAGTTCGTCCATCACGGCGACGTTGGCTGCCGGCGAGAGCGACGGGTTCTCCACCAGAATTCTGTAATAGATCCGGTTGATTTCGTTGTCCTTTTCGGTCTTCGCGCCGGTCACGGCCACGTTCGACCCGCTGACAAATTTGTTCTTACCGGTAATCGTGCCCGCCACATACTTGGAAATCGTCAGCGCGGAAGGCTCCGCCGACCTGTGCTCAGCCTTCGCCGAAATGCCGTGCTGGCCTTCAAAGCCGGGCAGTTCGCCGCTCTGGCTGTCGCCGGGCTGCTGCTTCACCATGCCGGTGATCTCGTTGCCCGCTTCATCGACAAACGGCACGCCGAAGGGGTTCTTCGTGTTCTTCACGGTCTGCACGCCGCTCATCGCATAGGCGATGTTGGCATCCATGCCCGTGTTGTGCGCGATAATCTGCTCCAGAATGCGTTCGCCGACGAACAGCGCGTCCACCGTCAGGGTGATCTTCTGGCCCGCTTCCAGCCGGCCGTCGCCCCGGACCACAACCGTGTAGCCGTCCTGGGATACCGTCGTCGTCAGCTTCAGCGCGGCGTTGTCGCTCGTCGCTTCCGCCTTCACGGCCATGGCCTGACGCGGCAGCGTATCGACCAGAATCGGCGCCTCGATTGCGGGCAGGTTCTCCGCCTGACCGCTGATATTCTCAAAGACAATCGTATAATGCGCGCCGGAACCCGCGCTCACCGTCAGACTGTCGCTCTTGGGGTTGGTGGCTTCCGCTTCCACGGTCACGACATAGTCGCCCGTGTTCGGGTTCTGCACAATCTCCGCGCGCTGCACCTGTTTGGTGATTCTGGCTTTCGGCAGGCCGATCGACGAATCCGCATCGCAGTTCGCCGCATCCGTATAGGTCTTGCTGACGCTCTCCTGCGACTTCGCGCCGATGGCATAGGCCAGGTTGAGGCCCGCCGTATTGCGCACATCGCAAACGCGGTCGATTGCTTCGCCGGATTCCTGATGGAAGCGCATCGTCACCGCAATCGGCGTATCCTGCCTGAGGCCCGCAGGGATATCCCGGCCGTTCTGCATATGATACGCGATCTTGAAGCCCGTGTAGATGCAGCCGCCGTCTTCCGCTTTCAGGGAAACGTCCGCGCCGCTGTCGGTCACGTCGATGTTCGACTGAATCAGCGTCTCCTGCGTGCCGATCATGCCGTAAACATCCGCATAGATTCTGTCGCCTTCCGCCGCCGTGCCATAGGCCTCCTCCAGCTGCGCAAAGCTCATCTTGCCGACGGTCACGCTTTCCACAAAGTGCTGCGTCTGCACGGTTTCCGCGCCGCCGTCGAGCCAGCCGCTCTTATTGCCGTGCGCATCCACCGTCTGATATTCGACCTTGTTGTCCGTAATCACGAAGCTGCTCATCGGGTAGCGGATTGCGTCGTTCGCGTCTGCCGCGCCGCTGTCGCTCGTCGTCTTCCGGATTTCAAAGGTCACCGTCTGCCAGCTTCCGTCCGCCTGCGTGTTTTGCAGGTTGCCCAGCTTTCCGCCGGCCTCGCCGTTGACCGCCGAAACGGTCTTATCCAGATACGGATCGCGGTTCGGGATGTTGGCGAACGCCGCCGCGGCAAAGCCGCCTTTGTTCGTCAGCTCCGCTTCTGCCTCCGTGTGCCACGGCATGCCTGCGGACTGCGAAGCCTCGGTTTCGATATAGCCCGCCGGAGTCGTCGTTTCCGCGAAAGCGTACTTGCCGCGCTCAACATACGACGTGATGACGTAGGTATACCGATACTCCCCGTCCGTGTAATACGTTCTGTCCTTCGCAAGCGTATACGTCTTTTCGCCGATTTCAAGTGTCTGCGGCGCTTCCGTCCTGTCTGCGGCGGTCGGTTCGAGGTTCGCAAACGCATATCTGTGCGTCTCGTCCGTGCCGTCCTTCTCCGCCGCGCTGAACTTCGCGCCGCCGACCAGCGCGCTCTTGTTTTCATAGTCGCGCTTGAGGATCACCAGTCTGCCCTTCGGCTCGTTATATGCGTTGAAGTGCAGTGTGCTGAACAGCTCGTTCGGATTGGCCATCAGCTCTTCGCCTGTGACGACGGTATAATAGCCCGCCGCGCCGTCAAGCTCGGAAACATCCTGCTCGTCCATGCTGTGGTTTGCGTCCGTCTTTTTGAAATCGTAATAGGCCTTGTAGCCCCGGCTCACCGGGTTCAGGTACGGCTTGTCGGGATCGTCGCCGATCGCGCCCGCGTCCGGCTGCTCAAAGACGACATACGCCTCGTCCTCTTCGAGCCTCGGCAGATACGGGAACAGCACGTCGCCGTTTGCGTCGGAGGTCACCTTCTGATACAGATACGGCTGTCCGTCGCTAAGCAGAACCTCGTGCAGTTTGCCTTCCGCGTCTTTCTTCATGATGTGAAGCACAGCGCCTTCGACAACCGGCGTATCATCGTCGCGGTTGATTCTCACGCTGCCGAACACGCGAACCTGAATGGATACGCCGCGCGTATTCACCATCGAAATCGTGTCGGCCACGCTGCCCGCCGCCAAATCAATCGGCGCGTCATACGCCAGCTGATAGCTGTAATTCGGCGCGGAAATCTCTTCGACGTAATAGGTGTACAGCGTGCCGTCCGTCATCGCGTCTTCCGGCGCATAAACTTTGTTCAGCTGCACCATGCCGTCCGCGCCGGATTTGAAGCGCGCCGCGTTTTCACGCGTGCCCGTCCAGTCGCCAAACGGCGTGTCGCTTTCACGCCCCACATAATAGTGCTTATTGTTCTGCTTGTCCCGCGTATACAGCGAGAAGAAGCAGTTTTCCAGCGCAGTCGGCTTTTCGCTTTCGCTCAGCCGTCTGGTCTTCTCAATCTGACCCGCCATCAGCGTGCCGGCGTTGACAAAATCAACCTTCATCTGGCGCTGAACGTCCATCGCGTTGTAACGCGTGACGGTCACGTCCCGGCTGCTGATGATCCGGCCGCTCGCGACGGTCGTGCCGTTGTAAACCGGCGTCTCCGTTTTTCCATTCTGATAGGCCGCGGACTTGGCGAACCAGTAGCCCGCGCTTTCGTCCGTGCTTTCCACAACGGTGTATTCGCCCGGATCGAGCCGCACGACGACGGACTGCCTCCGTTCAGCCTCGGTGAAGCCGCCGAGCGTAATCGGCTGCCGCGCCACCTTCTGCCAGCTTTCGGTTCCATGGGCATCGACGACGCGCATTTCCAGCTCGGCCGCTTCCGTCGTCCCCTTCTTATAGACATAGAAGGCGACGCTTTTCGGGATGCTCTGCGTCTGAGAAGGCTCAAACGTCTTGGTGATTTCCAGATACGCGCGCGGCGTGTTGGTCACATCGATGGTGTGATCGGTGATCGTCACGCTGTTGTTCTCGTCCCGGCGGCCCGCGAGCGTTGCGGAAGCGAGGAGCTGAACTTCGTTCGTGTAGCTCTTGCGCTTCCCGCTCTTGTCCAGATGCTTGTAATCCTCGTCGCAGATGACGCGGAACCACGTCGTAAACAGCTGCCCCGCGTTCACCTGTCCCTGCGGAATCGTCTCGACCAGCAAATACCAGCCGGAATACAGGCCGTCAAACCTGATTTTGCCCGTTTCGGCGTCCGTTGTGCCCGTATGCGGCAGATACACATAGCCGCTCTTCGGATAGTTCAATTTTCTGCCCTCGAACTCGTCCTGCGATTTGAACGGGCAGAAATACAGGGCAAAATACGCCGCAATCGGCTTCAAATCCGTCGTCTCGCCGCTCCGATCGCTGACCTTGTGAATGGTGACGCTCGTCGTCGCCGGGTTGTAAACCGTAATCGGTTCGTCAACGTCCGCGCCCGCGATCGTCAGCTTTCCGCCGTTGAGCAGCTTGAAATACCGGTTGACCACTGCGTTCGGTTTCCAGTTTTTAGTCTCCCACTTTTCATCCAGCGCCTCGGCAATCGCGTACTTGGCCTTCGGATAATTGCCCGCCTCGCTCGTGCGATAATCCCAGATCGGCAGGCTGAAAATGACCTCGCCCTTTTCGTTCGTGATCTGTGGCTTCTTCGCCAGCTCGCTTTCGTCGCTGCTCAGAACCGCGCCCTTGCCATCGGAATAACCAATCTGAATCGGCGCGCCCTTGACCCGCTTTTCATTCGCGTCCCGCTTGATGACGGTCAGCGAATGGAAACGCGTATTCGTGGAGCAGACGGCAATCTGGCTCTTGTACTCGCCCGTGGTGAACGTCAGTCGGTTGGCCGACGTGCCGTTCACCTTCTCGCCGTCAAACACAAAACCGCTCTTGTCGGTCTGCACGCCCTCGATTACCGGCGCGGTTGTCTCTTCAATCGTGAACTTCGTCTGGCGCGGCAGCTGCACCGTCGTCTCATAATGGTTCGCGTTGTTCAGCGTGACACGGGTATACACCTTGCCTTTTGCATCCGTGATGGTGTAAACCGCATCCGTGCTTCCCTCTCCACCGTAATAGCGCTCGCCGTCCACATACTTGGCGACCGTCAGATAGGTCATCTCGCCGAGGATGTTCTTGATGGCGTTGTGCTGTCCGTCTTTGTTCAGATAATCGTCTACAACCGTCACGTAATCCGCACCCTGCGCATTCTTGACAGCCTTCACATGCAGGGCATACCGCTCCTGCATATAAACCATGTTAATCGGGTAATCCTTCTCGTGGAGGATAAAATCGGCCTCGTAGAAGGGTTGTCCGTTTTCATCCTTGTCCAGCTTCACCGGGTTATCCGGATTGGCCGCGCCGCCGTTTTCCGTATAGAGCGTCTCCAGCGAAATGGTGATGCTCACGCCGTAGCCCGCGCTCATGCCGCTCTCGCAGCCTGTGACAAATTCTGTGCTGAACGCGCCGTCGCCGATGACGGCCTCCAACAGGCCGTTCGCGTTTTCGCGTGCAAGCAGGAGTTCAAAGGTCACGCCCGCCAGCGGCTTAAGCTCGCCGACCAGGTTGTTGTCCTTCGCTTCGGTGGACGGCCAGTATTCCTTATCCAGCTTCACTTGGAACAGACCCTTGAACTCGGTCTCCCCGCCGCTCAGCACATCGGCCTCGTTGTATGCGTCCACTTCCGTCACGGCATTGACCTCTGTTGCCGCAGCAGACCACACGCCGCCGTAGACCTTCTGATAGCTGCCTGCGTGGTTGATCTTCACCTCCCGGAACAGGAAGGTATATTCGCCGACGTCGTCGCCCAGCTCAAAAGCGTCCGTCATGAACGTGCCCGTGCCCATGCCGCTCGCGCCGGTTTCATAGGTGATTCCGTCAGTAATCAGTTTGCTCTTCTGCGATTCGGCGGTGAAAATAGCTTCCAGCTCCGCTTCCCGGCCAGTATATGTGCCTTTTTCCACCGTCTTTCCCGCCTGCGGCGCTGTAAACGCGCTGTTGCGGTCCAGCAGTTCGCGCTGTTTTTCCGTCAGGTCGCTCGTGCGGATGGCGTAAACCTCAAACTGGCAGTAATCCAGCCGCTGCGGCTCGCCGACGACAACGCCTTCCGTCGCCGCGCCGTCTGCAAACCGAACCGTGTAGCCGCTCTTGTTCAGCTTCATCTGCACATAGTCCTTGTAATTGGTGATGCTGCTCTGACTGTCGTTCTGATTATCGGTCTCTTCGCCCGTCAATTCAACATATTTGAAGTTCTTCAGCACATCCTGATAATCGTGCGGCTCTCTGTTGTACGTCGCGTTGTCGCTGTGCGCATGATCCGGATCTTTGGATTCATAGGCGCAGTATCCGTCCGGAACTTCCGTTTCCACGAGCACATAGTGCTTGAGGCCGTGCAGATCGGAGATCGTCGCAGTCGGGTTCGTCATGTTGAACGACTCAACCTGTTCAAGCGTGCCGTCGTCCTTCACTTCATAGAGCGTCATCGTCGCGCCCGTCAGCGGATACTCCGGCGCGTTGCCGCGCTCCAGCTCATATTCCTTCCGGTAGTTCAGGCTGACGTTGAGAGCGGCCTTCGGCTCATTTTCAAATGTCAGCGTCTGGCTGGCATTTTCGTCCAGCTTGAACTGCTGCCCGTCTTCCGCCTTGAAATATCTCTGCGCCGCCTGCTCCTGCTTCACCGTGTACGTCAGCGCCGTGGTTTTGTCGTTCGGATCGCCGTAAATCGGCAGGCTGGACAGCTTAAACGCCTGGTTTGCACCCTTTTTGCCCGTGTAAACCAGCGTGTTCGTCGTTTCGTCGAGCACAAAGCCGGTTTTCAGCAGCGCCTGATAGGCATAGCTGTCCTTCGCGAGGTTCGACGCGCCCACCGAGACCGTGAACTTCGCCAGATCCGCCGCGTTCACATAATCGATGGCCGCGGGCTGCGTGCCCAGCTTTTCCTTCTTCTCGTCGCGCAGCTCAACCGTCAGGCTGCCGACGTTCGCCTTGTTGGGAACAGTCGGATTGTCCGCCCGATTCGTCTCGCTATACGTCAGCGGCCCAAAGACGCTGTCGTTGAGCATCATGTCGCCGGAAACCGCCGTTTCCCTGACATAGTACGTGCCGTAAGCCGGGATGGTGAACACGCCGACCGCCTGATCCGGCTTGCGCACCGTGACCGGCTCACCGACCTGCCGCTTGTTCTCGTCGTACAGGGTAAACGTCGCAAAGCTGCCGTTCGCCACCTCGTCCGGGAAATCTTTGGTCACCTTAAGCTGATACTTCCGCTGGTCAACCTGTCTGGCCTTCTGGCTGCCGTCGCCCGCCGCAACCGTCAGCCAAACGAGTTCCGTATTCAAATAGTAGTTCTCCGGTGCGGCCAGCTCCTGCAGATAATAGGAAGTTCCTTCCTCCACCGGGAGCACCAGTTCGATTCTGCCGTCCGCGTCCGTCGTGAAACGATACGCTTCCGCCACATTTTCGGGCTGGGTCAAGCGCTCCGCTCCATCCACAATGGCCTCCATCTTTCCCGTCAGCACGCCGTCCGTCGGCGTCCGCCCGACCAGATAGGTCTTGCCATCCGCTTTCTGGGTCAGCACGGCATAAACCGCGCCGGGCAGTGTCGCGTTGTCGCTGCCTGCTTTGGTGAAGGTCGTCTTGCCGACCTGACGCGTGTTGGTGACGGTGATCGTCTTGTCCGTACCGTCGTCCAGCGTCACGCTCTCCTCGCTGTACGTCACCGCATAGCCTTCTGCCGCCATTTCGTCGATGGTATAGGTCACCACATGGCCTTTTTCGTCCCAGCCGCGCAGCGAAAGGGTCTGGCTTGCCTCGTTCTGTTCGCCGTCGGTCGTCAGTTCAACCGTCCGGCTCGGCAGCGCGTCACCCTCTTCGCAGGCAGCCTGAACCGTGATCGTCCACGTTTGTTCTTTGTTCAGGCCGCTCACATCGACAAGCCGCTTCGTGATGGTTAGCTCCTGCTGCTTGATGAAGAAATAGTCGGCGTTCTGGATTCTCGCGTCGTCCGTAAAGGTGATCTCAATCTCCGCTTCGGGCTTCTCCTCCTCGCGGTTCTTGCTGCTCGCGTAAAACAGACCGTCCGTCTGTTTGTTGCTCTCCACCTTCACGCGGTAGGTGATGAGGCGCCCGTCCCCGTCGAATCTCGGCAGATAGACGGATTCCGCCTCATCCAGCGTCGTCTGCTTCACCGGCTCCGTCTCGCCGTCGCGCGTGATGGTCACCGTGTAATGGCTTGGATCCGCTTCCAGATTTTCGCCCCGCTCATACTTGCGCAGATAGGCTTTCAGGTTCAGCAGACCATCCGTCGAATAGTTCTTCACGGCGTTGTCGTCCGTCATCCGCGTCTGACTGCCCGCCTCGATGTCGACAATCCTGTCGTCCGCCTTGACAAAACCGTCGGATACGCCCGTTTCTTCCATCGTATAGGTATCCGCGGGCAGATAAACCGTGGTCGGTTTTCCGTTTTCGACCTTCACCGTGTAGGTGCGGCCGTTCTTCGCGGTCAGCGTAAACTCCGCGGAAAGGCTGGAGTTTGTATTCTGCTTGCCGTCCGGCGCATAGAACTTCTTTTCGAGGGTAAACTGGCCGTTCTGCGCGTTGTAATCCTCTTTCACCGCGTTTTCTTCCGTTCCGGCCGTCACCGCCACAAGCTGATACGGATAGAACGCCTCGCCGATTTTGATCGTCTGGTCGCCCGGCTTGACGTTGGTATAGCCCGCTTCCATCCCCGTGCGCACCACATAGTAGTTGCCTTCGGGCAGTTCCCGGCTCGTCTTAAACGCGCTGATCCGGTCGGAAAGCTTCGCGTTCTCGCCAAGCACCAGCTCGCCCTTTTCGTTGGGCGTCACTTCGCTGGCCTTATAAATCGCAAAGACCGCGTCGCTGCCCGAATAGGCCGTTCTGTCCGCTACATCTGCCGCCAGTTTCACATACTGTTCCGGCAGGATGTAGCCGCCCTGACGCACGAAATGATAATACAGCGTTTCGCTGCTGTCGGCCTTCTTTTCATCGCTGTCGCCGTAAACCGTGTAGTTCAGCGTCGAATCCAGCGTGACGCCCAAGCCCTTAAAGGCGACGTCATCCAGCCGTTCGTCGTCGCAGTCCAGCTCAAAGTCCGCCCTGTCATAGATCAGGTTGACCGTGTAATTGTTGTACGCATAGACCGACGGATGAACGGTATTATCGCCGTCCAGCACCGCCGTGTTGTGGATCGTGTTTCCTCCGTTTGCGGGCATTACGAGGCTGCGCGTGCCATCCCCGTTTTCCACAATATCGCAGGTGTAGGCGCTGTCTCCAAGTGTCACTGTGGCCTGCTTCGGATAGACCTTCGCGCCATTCTTTCCCGCAACCGGCTGAATCGTTTCCTGGAGCGTATAGCCGGAAAGGTCGAGCACGCCATTATCCACGTAGTCGCTGTTCTGGCGCAGAATCTCGCCCTGCGTTCCCAGCGCGCCCGTGCGCACCTGATAGGTGAAGGTTACCTCGTCGCCGTTTACCGTGTACGTCACGGCCTCGTTCTGCACATCCCACGTCTTTGCTTCCGCCGCATTCCGGAAGGCGTTCGTGTGGATCGTTGCCCGATAGTCAATCGGCGTACCGGCGTAAACTTTCTCTTCGCCGTTTTTGTCATAGTAGTGCATCTTCGGCGTGATCGACGCGGAGAGTGAAACCGTCGGCGTGATGAGATCGCCGTTGGCATGTTCACCGTTATCGATCATGCGGCCAAAGAACGTATAATTCAGCGTCACGGCGTTGCTGCCGTCCGCGGGAACGACGCTTTGGACGCTGTCAACGTTCAGGGTATCCTTCCAGCCTCCGTTATCGGTCGCGGAAATCCGCAGATTGCCGGGCGCGCTGATTTGCAGCTTGATATCGTCGTAGGAATCGAACGGGCGATATCGAATGTACTCGTCGAACGTCATCGAATTCAGGTCAAACGCCCTGTATTCGGTCAGGTTCGTGGCGAGCTGGAAGGTCATGCTCAATGTAAAGGGGACGACCTCGCCCGTCTTCCACCGCGCCGCGTTCTGCGCCGGACGCAGGTTCGCGTAAATCAAGGTATCTTTTCCATTCTTTTCGACATCCCGAACGCGGTCGGCGAAAGACATGTGCGTTTCGTCCGTCGTCGTTTCAAACTCGGCTTCATAGGCTTCCTTCAAAGAGCCATACGTTTCGCCGCTTCTGAGGGTCTGCGCAACCGGCTTCTGCACCTGGCTGACCACTTCATCGGCAATCGCCGTCGTCGGGCAAGAGCTGACGAGCATCGCGGCCGTCATCACCCAAGCCATAACCCTTTTCAGATGGTTCATCCTTTCCATCCTGTCCTCCAAAAACATGTCGCTCAGTCTTCAACCGATACCACAAAGCGCCAGTAATATTGCGCGTTGATTTTGTCGAGCTTTACCGCATAGCGCATCTCGTTTGCGCCTTCAACGTCTTCAAAGTGTTCGCCGTCCTGGCTGTACTGCCAGCGGATCGACCACTTCGCATCCGTCGGCTGGACGTTGACCACGGCAGTCATTTCCAGCGTGTCGCCATAAGCCAGGCCGTCGCTTCCGTTGCTGATCAGTTCCGTCTCAATCTGCACCGGCTGCCGGACGACCTTCGCATCCCAATGCGCCTGCAATTTGATTCTGCCGTCGCCGCTGTTGCGCAGATCCAGCTCGTTGCCGTCGCCGTCCAGCGCCGCAAGGGTGAGCATCGTTTCCGCATCGCCGTTTCGGCTCAGCGTCAGCGTCAGCCGACGGCCGCCGCAAAGCACCTCGCCGCCCTGCGCCACGCCTTCGTAGACCCACAGAACGATTTCGCCGTTTTCCCAACTGAGGGAAGCGCCGTCCATCCAGAAATCATCCGCCTGCCACTCGTCCGTGTCGCCGCCGATGGCTACCGCAAACGGCTCCAGCCGCACGCCGTCCGCGTTGTTCACGCTGATCACCAGCCGCGCCGAATCGCCGTTTCCGTCCAGTCTGAGCTGCGCCCAGTCGATTGTTTCGATTTGCTCCTCCGGCTCAGGCGTGGACGTGGGTTCGGGCGTCACTGTCGGCTCAACCGTCGCCGTAGGTTCAGGCGTTGCCGTCGGCTCAACCGTTGCCGTAGGTTCGGGCGTCGCCGTATCTTCCGGCTCCTCCGTCGCTTCCGGTTCTTCCACGACTTCCGGTTCTTCCACAACTTCCGGTTCTTCCGTGGCTTCCGGCTCTTCTTCAGCCTCTTCCGTCTCAATCGGCGTTTCCGTCTCGCTGTAAACTTCAGATTCCGCTTCAGCTTCGGTGTATTCGGGCTTTCCGCCTTCTTCATACAAAACGATTCCTTCGCTCTGCTGCTCATCCTCCGCGTTCACGCGCATCGGAGACGCTGCGCCCAGCAACACCAGGCACAGCATCCATGCAAAAATTCTTCTTTTATTTTTCATATCGACATGCCCCTTTCGCCGATCTTTTTTTCATCTTTCCATTGAAAGCCGCATATACTTCCCATATGGGGAGATATATACCGATTTCTTCTCTATTTTATTCTACCACTCTTCCTTGTTTTTTTCAACTTACCAATGCACAAAGGAAACGTTTTAGATCTAGTAAAAATGATAATTTTTCCTTTTATCCCATCTCATATATAACGCCGCCAATTATATACAATTCCCAGCGGGATA
>OIWQ01004041.1_pt1 | contig 12364 bp, 5 predicted proteins | sample 1587571 | NCBI WGS metagenome assembly OIWQ01 (sample SAMEA3888910, study PRJEB22519) | human gut metagenome | biome: human gut; feature: human-associated habitat; material: faeces | place: Denmark | collected 2010 | reverse complement strand
CGCCGATTCGTATTCAGTTCAAAGAAGGGGAAAACCCGTATGCGAACAAGCGTAATACCCTGACGCCGACTCAGATGCGCAAGCGTAAGCGTCTGATGAAGCACATCAAGAAAAGTAAGTAATCACTTATCTGGTTTCCCTTTCCACACGGAGAGGGAAACCGAATAACACGCGAGGAGTATTTATGGCACTCAACTGTCCAACCTGCAAAACCCCTCTCGAACGCAATGGCGGGACTGCTCACTGTGCAACTTGTGCCAAAGATTTCACCATTCAGGCTCTTTGTCCTGACTGCCACCAGCCATTGCAGGTATTAAAAGCATGCGGTGCGGTGGATTATTTCTGCCAATATGGGCACGGTTTAATTTCTAAAACACGCGTTGAATTTGTTATTGTGTAATATCATTTAAATATATGATTTTATCATTCATATTTATAATATGGATGATTATGCCATTTTTGTATTAGTTGAATTACTAATATGAGTGGGAAAAATCACTTATTTAAAAAATAATGATATATTTATCCTTTCTGGCATGCCTTTCTGAATAATCAGGAATATAATATCAAAAATCATTTTTGACTTTATCATTGTCACAGGAAAAGTGCATGCTGCGATGGACACGCTGTATTATGCTAACATTTATCTCTGGGGCTGCTTTTGCGGCTCCAGAGATAAATGTTGAGCATAAAGAATCATTACCTGATTTAGGTAGTCAGGCCGCACAACAAGAAGAACAAACCAACAAGGGTAAATCGCTAAAAGAGCGTGGTGCCGATTACGTCATTAACTCCGCTACGCAAGGGTTTGAAAACCTGACACCCGAGGCGCTGGAGTCCCAGGCCAGAAGCTATCTGCAAAGTCAAATTACCTCTACGACACAATCTTATATTGAGGATACACTCTCCCCCTACGGTAAGGTTCGAACGAATCTTTCTCTTGGCCAGGGCGGCGATCTGGATGGCAGTTCCATCGACTATTTTGTTCCCTGGTATGATAATCAAACTACTGTTTATTTCAGCCAATTTTCTGCACAACGAAAAGAAGATCGTACGATCGGGAATATTGGGCTTGGTGTAAGACATAATTTTGATAAATGGTTGTTGGGTGGAAATATATTTTATGATTATGATTTTACCCGTGGGCATCGCCGTTTAGGTTTAGGTGCCGAAGCGTGGACTGATTATTTAAAATTCTCTGGCAACTATTATCACCCGCTTTCTGACTGGAAAGACTCCGAAGATTTCGATTTTTATGAGGAGCGTCCTGCGCGCGGCTGGGATATTCGCGCCGAAGCCTGGCTTCCCGCTTATCCGCAGCTTGGTGGTAAAATTGTTTTCGAACAGTATTACGGTAATGAAGTCGCGCTTTTTGGCACTGATAATCTGGAGAAAGATCCCTTCGCTGTCACGCTGGGTGTGAAATACCAGCCCGTTCCGCTCATTGCTGTCGGTACAGATTTCAAAGCTGGCACTGGCGATAATACCGATCTTTCTGTTAACGCAACGCTTAATTATCAGTTTGGCGTCCCGCTCAAAGACCAGCTTGATCCTGACAAAGTGAGCGCGGCTCACTCGCTTATGGGCAGCCGTCATGACTTTGTTGAACGTAACAACTTTATTGTTCTGGAATACAAAGAAAAAGATCCCCTCGACGTCACTTTGTGGCTGAAAGCAGACACCACGAATGAACATCCCGAGTGCGTGATTAAAGATACGCCTGAAGACGCTATCGGGCTGGAAAAATGTAAATGGACCATTAACGCGCTCATTAACCATCACTACAAAATCGTTGCTGCCTCCTGGCAGGCGAAAAACAATGCTGCACGTACGCTGGTGATGCCGGTTATCAAAGAAAATACGCTTACTGAAGGTAACAACAATCACTGGAATCTGGTGCTGCCTGCCTGGCAGTACAGCTCTGATAAAGCCGACCAGGAAAAACTCAATACCTGGCGGGTACGGCTGGCGCTGGAAGATGAAAAAGGCAATCGGCAGAACTCCGGCGTGGTGGAAATCACCGTTCAGCAGGATCGTAAAATTGAGCTCATCGTTAACAACATCGCCAATGTACCGGATGAGAACAATCACAGCCACGAAGCCAGCGCGCAAGCGGATGGTGTAGATGGTGTCGTCATGGATCTCGACATTACCGATAGCTTTGGCGACAACACTGACCGTAACGGTAATGTCTTGCCGCAGGATAATCTCAGCCCGCAGCTGTTTGATGCCAACGATAAAAAAGTGACGCTGGCGAATAAACCCTGCACTACCGAGACTCCCTGTGTCTTTATCGCCAAACAAGATAAAGAAAAGGGGACCGTTACGCTCTCCAGTACATTGCCTGGCACCTTCCGTTGGAAGGCGAAAGCCGCTCCCTATGATGACAGTAACTATGTTGACGTAACGTTCCTGGGTTCTGACATCGGCGGGCTGAATGCCTTTATCTATCGTGTTGGTGCGGCTAAGCCCGTGAATCTTATCGGCAATAAAGAGCCGTTGCCTCTCAATAGCAGCTATCGCTTTGTGTTGTGGCGTGACGCTAACAAAGACGGCGTGTTCCAGCTATCAGAGAAACTCACTGAAGAGGAGATGAAACAGTATGACTATCAGTGGGAATTCACGGGACATAGCGTGAATGGCAATACCGGTGCGCAAGCCAATACCACTAACGCCGATATAGAGATCCCGGCAACGAACAAGGAAGCGGCAACGAAGTTTAGTGCCCAGGTAACCGATGGCGTGCAGGGATACGGTTTGCAGGTCAATTACAGCAAGAAATAGGATCAGCGCCATGGCTGATCGGGCCACCGCTGAATGTTAACCAAGGAGAGTGTTTATGAAACCTCATATGAAACGTGGCCTGACAAGAGTCGCGCTGGCACTGATGCTGGCTGGATACTGTGCCGTGCCAGCCGCTATGGCGGAAGATGCCGCCTGGGTAGCCAGTGGGACGACCGCTGAATTCGAAGGGACCATACCCTGGCTTTATCGCGAGGGTGGGAATGCCACGATTAACTCGGATGATGCGGATCACATCAAAGTAACGTCTGATGGTAAAGGTACTCGTCCTTCAGGTAGCGAGACGGATAAACGCCTTTACTCAGGAGATACCATCACGTTGGGGTGGGATATCGGCGATACCGAAGGGGATATCGACGATGGTCCAGACGGTATTGATGCGAAAACGACAGCCACTATCAAATGGTACAGTTACAGCGATAATGCGGGTGGCGGTAAAACGGAGCTGACCGCAGCGGCGGGTAAGACGAGTTATAAACTCACTGATGACGAACGTGGGCGCTATATCGGTGTTGAAATCCAGCCTATCACTCAGACCGGTAATCCCTTCTAGGGAACGTCGCTGACTCTGCTGGATATTTCAACGGCCAGCGGTGGCGGCAGCGATACGGATAATGTCGATCCTGGTCCGGTTGTTAACCAGAACCTGAAAGTTGCCATCTTCGAGAAAGACACCAGTACCAACCTTATCGGTGGTAATACAGCCATTGCGCTTAACAAAACGTATGTGGCCAAACTGTACTCGGATGAAAACCAGAATGGTAAGTACGATGCGGGTACGGATGTGGACGTTACCGCTAACTACGACTTTGCGTGGGTCTTTAACGGTAACAGTAAACAACTTGCGGCGGCGGGCGGTATTGCCAACGCCAGCTTCGATAACAATGACATTGTTATTCCGCAAACTAACGAACAAGCAAGAACCAGCCTTAACGGTAGTGACCGTAATGGTAAGACCGGCCTTGCAATCCCGGCAAACGGCGACGGCGTTCAGGGCTATACGCTGTCTATCATTTACAAACACCACTAATGCGCACAACAGCATTCCCGTATGGGAATGCTGTTTTCCGCCTGTTTTGCTTAGCGACGCGTTAAGCAAAACGGGTTGACGTTTTGTTTATCATGCTGGAGTTTTCTACATGTCGGTATGTCTGAAACCAGGAAAAATCATTGTGCTTCTGGGCATGTTGGCAGCCTTTATGCTGTCTGACTTTGCACGGGCAGGAGTGGAATGGCAGACATATCCTGGTTCTACAGGCGAGTTTAACGGTACAGTTCCTATTGCCGATAGCGCTAGCGTACCCGTTTATCAGGGAAGCGTTCAGCTTGATCCTGCTGCATCTCATGATGTGGCGTTTTCTGCTAAACCGAATGAATTTAGCGTTGACGATGACGCTGCTAACCTGATAGTCGCTAATCCTCAGGACAGTGAAGGCGACCAGTTCTCCACACCACCTGCGCTGCGCTGGGAAAACCAGACGCCGCCGACCGTCAGTCTGGTGTGGGCGGATGCCGCCACGCCGGATACGCCGCTCAACCCGCAGCCCATCGCCAACCGCAGCTTTTGCGCGCAAGGTCTGGCCGGGCGTTCGCTGGTGGCCTGGCCACAGATTGATGCGCAGCAAACCATTCCACTGCTTTATCTGCTGACCTCGACTGGTTATCCCTATGAGGGGACGGTGGCGCTGGCTGACCAGAAAGTGACGCTGAACATCGCGCCTGCACAGGGCGATTTAATCTCGGTGAGCGCCAGCGGTTATAACGAAACGCTCGGTGCGGCAAAAACCACCGTTGGCGACACCCTCACGCTGACCGTCACCACCAAAGACTGTCAGGGCAACGTCGCGGGCAATATCCCGTTTATTATCAAACGACAGGATGCGAAAAACCGCCAGGACGCGGTGAATAACACCGCACCGGTGGTGCTGGATAGCACTGAGTTAACGACGACGGCAACCGAGTATCGTGGCACATCGGATGCCAACGGTACGGCAACCATCACGGTGACCCAACCTAACGGCCCCGGCGTCAAAACGCCGCTGGTGGCGAGTATTTCCGGCATTGCGCAAACCAGCGAAACGGCGGTGATTTTTACCGTACTTACCAGCCCGGACGTGGCGCAGGCCACGATGTGGGGCCATATGGCGGAAACGGTTGAGGCACACGGCTACACGTTCAGCAGGCCAAAACTGGCGGCGGAAGTCAGCAATGAAAATGCCACGGTCGTCGATCACAACGAAACCTGGTCCACTTTCACCTGGAGCGGGGCAGACAGCCATTGCACCGTGCTGCCGGGCATGCGCCATTTCGGCGCACTGGCGACGGTGATTCCCTCCACGGTACAGACTGTCCTTGGCTGGCCGATGCAGGATGATTATTACTGGACATCGCTGGCGGGCACTACCGGGCAGCACCATGCAGCGGATGTCTCTAACCGTGCTGAAGCGCAAAAGCCGGATAGCACCACGTTTCTGGTAAGCTGCGTGGACAAACCCGCGCCTGACGTCGAACCGAAAATCGTCCTTACGCCAGAAAACTATGATGATACGGCACAGGCGATGAAAGCGAAGGTGGGTGAGGATGCCACGATGCGTCTGACGATCACCGACAATAAAAACAACGATCAACCGCTGGCGTATTACTACTTCTCGCTGCATCTGGATGACGGCGTTAACCGCAAAAATCAAACCGACTCCGCCTGGGAAGCCCATCCGGTGCAGATTACTGGCGGCAGTAATTTTCGCCAGGTCGACGCACATACCTATGAAGGCATGACCGACGCCAACGGCCAGGCTTCGCTCACCCTGAGCCAGCCCGGCGGCGCGGGGGTGAAAACCCATATCACGGCGAAAATGCGCAGCGATTTTAACGCCACGGATGCCAAAGATGTGATTTTTACCGTAATCACCAGCCCGGACAGCGACAAAGCGCGGATGTGGGGCCATATGCGCGGCATTATTGAGTCCGGCAGTCTGTATAAACGCCCGTTGCTGGCGGATGAAACCGAGCATGAACTGGGAACAGTGCGGGAAAACAACGAAGACTGGGCGTTGTACGATCAAAACACCAGTATGCAGGCGGAATGCGGGGTGGGTCATATACCGCGTCAGAGCTCACTGGAAAGCCTGTTTTCAGCCCATCCCGGTAACGCGATTGGCACTGAGTATGGCTGGCCTACCGCACAACAGAGCTACCTAAGCGCGGTGGAGCAAGAAACGCATTCATCGGTGAATCTGGGGAACGGGAGCGTCGACAGCTATTCCGGCTTTAAGCAGAATTACCTCTCCTGTTCGGGTAATGAGATGGTAGCGAATGTTGAAGTCAGCACCGATCATGATGTGTCTGTTGGCACCCAAGCGCAAGCCAAAGTGGGTGACACCATCGTAATGACCGTGCGTACGATTAACGCGCTAAATAATTCCCCGGTACCCTTTAGCGCATTCACCATTACCAAAGGTATGGGATATAACCGAGCGGGACAGGTGAGCGGGTTTGATGACCCGAGTAGCGGCTCAATCACGATGGATAACTCGCAATATGGTACATCACAGCCATCGATGGTTTATGCGGGAACAACCGATGTCCGGGGCGTGGCGACGGTCGAGATTAAGCAACCACAGGGCGTCGGGCTAAAAACGGTGCTGAGCGTAACACCGGTAAATTCCTACCTGCCGAATACCGTTAACTACAGCGTTATTTTTACTACCCCAACCAGCCCGGACGTTTCCGGCGCGCAGATGTGGGGCCATATGGATGAAACGATTACCGTTGATTCATCAACCTTTACCCGGCCTAGGCTGGCGGCGGAAATCGCCAGCCCGGACGGAACCCTGACTGAAAATAACGAAATCTGGGCGCGCGTGAGCCAGGCCAATACGTCCAGTACCAGCAAAGGCGGCTGCGGCACCAATATGCTGCCGCGTCGCTCCCAGCTAAGCGCGTTGTATAGCGCCAACAGTGGTAATGCAGTGCAAACGACGCACGGCTGGCCAACGCAGCGTCAGCCCTACTGGAGCAGCTCTCCGGCGGATGTGACGCCGCACTTTTTCACGATAGCGCTGAACGATGGCGCACAAGCTATCGGCGGCGATACGCCGGTTTACGTCAGTTGCCTGACGACGGCGAACAAACCTGCCAGCAGCATTACGCTGGAGGTGGTTGATAAAGCGCAATGGAATGCCGGGAATAACGCGGCAACGCTGAAAAAAGGCGAAACGCTACAGGTTAAGGTGACGGTAAAAGATGCACAGGGCAACGCGTTAGCGGATATGCCATTTACCCTCAGTCGCGGTGATGGCTATACCCGTAGCGGCGAAAAACATATTGCCGGTAGCGGCGATGCGCTGGTAGCGCCGGTGGTGGTCAATGGCGGGTTGGCAGATGAAACAACGTTGAATGACACTGCAACGGTGTATACCGCCATGACCGGCAGCGACGGCAGCAAAATCCTTAATATTACCCGCCCGGATACCCACGGCACCAAAACGGCGCTGACGGCAACGCTTTACTCTGATGCGACGAAAAAATCCAGCATCGACACAATCTTTACGGTGGTCACCAGCCCGGATAGCAGCCAGGCGAAAATGTGGGGGCATATGCCGGAAACGGTGACGGCTGAGGACGGTACGGTCTTTAAACGCCCGCGGTTACTGAAGGAACTGAGCAGTCAGACTGGGCGAACATCAACGCTTGAAGACAACGAAAACTGGGCGTTGTTTAACATTAATTATGCGAGCTCTTCCACGACGTATAGTGGCTGTGGAACCAACTATATTCCAACTCAGGCTGGTCTGACGTCACTGTTTGCTAATAATGCGGGCAACACCATGAAAACCGTGCAGGGCTGGCCGGTGGCAACGCGCTATTTGTCCAACACGTCCGACAATGGCAGCATGGAGCAGCGTAACTACAAGGCGGTCGATCTCAGCAATGGCACGAGTGCGGCAGTGTCATCAACGGCGCTGCAACTGCTGACCTGCCAGACTACACCGGTAACCACGGTGAGCCAAATCCTGCTGGAAGCGGCAGATCCGGCGACGCTGGATACCACCTATAACGTGGTAAAAGCGAAAAAAGGCGAAGAATCCGTGGTGCGCGTCACCACCAAAGATGCACAAGGCAACCTGGTGGGCAATACGGCATTTATCCTGACGCGTGCCAACAGCGTGAGTCGGGCTAATGCATCAGCGACGATGAGCGTGGGCTCGTTGACGGTGACGGATGCCTGGGGCAATACGCGAAATAATTTCCAGTCGACAAGTGAAACCATTTACGGCGTGACCGGTGCTGATGGGTCAACGACATTGACCCTGAAACAGGATAACAGTACCGGGTTAAGAACCGATCTCACGGCAAAACTGGATACGTCCAGCAGCGTCAAGGCAACGCTACCGGTGGTCTTTACCGTCGTGACCAGCCCGGATTCGCCAAAAGCGAATTTTTGGGGACATATGGCCGAAACGGTGGCGGCCTCCGATGGTTCAGTCTATAAACGCCCACTGTTGCTGGCAGAGCTGGCCAACACTGGCGGGCGACAAATCAGTTCAGAGAACGGGGAAAGCTGGGTACGATTCACCTGGAATCAGTCGACAGATCCTTCTGTAAGCGGCTGCGGCGTTGCGTATATGCCAACGTTGGCAGGCCTGCAAGCGTTGTATGACGCTAATAGTGGTAATGCAATGAGTACGGTACAGGGATGGCCGGTAAAAGCGACCTATCTCACCAATACCCCAAGTGACACGCAAACGGGGAGCCGTTACTACAATGTGGTGCAACTGGATTCTGGCGCAGCCTCGCAAATCACGACGAACACGGGTGTACTGCAAACCTGCCGTACAACGCCGTTGGCGACTGCCAGCCAGATTACGCTGGAGGCCGCGGATCCTGCGCAATTTGTCAGCATTGACAGCACGCTTAGCGCTGTCAAAGTGCAGAAAGGCGATAGCGTGCCGATCCGCATTTCGACTAAAGATGCGCAGGGAAATTTCGTCGGCAATACGCCGTTTGCCCTGAAACACGCGAACTCGATCAATCGTCAAAATGTGTCGTCATCGCAGAAAGTGTCGGTCACGACGGCGGCGGGTACGACGGTGGATACCAGTGCAACGACCACCCTGTATGGCGTAACCGGACCAGACGGAACCACCACGATGACGCTCCGACAGGATGCGTCCACCGGGCTAAGAACCGACTTTTATGCCCTGTTGAACGATACCGGCGTGTCGTCGGACACCTTGCCGGTGATCTTTACCGTCATCACCAGCCCGGATACACCGCTGGCGGCCAACTGGGGCCATATGGCGGAAACCTTTACCAGCAGCGAAGGCGTCACCTTCAAGCGGCCTTTCCTCAAAGCTGAACTCTCTGGCGGTACGGCCATAACAGTCAATAATGAAGCCTGGTCGCGCCTGACAGCGACTGAGAAAGCGGATGCCAGCAAGGCCGGGTGTGATGTGGCGTATCAACCGCTGGTGAATGACATGCAGGGGTTGTATGCGGATTACCCTAACGGCCAGTTAGGATCGGTGCTCGGCTTGCCGACGTCTGCCGGGTATTGGTGGGCCTACGACATGATGATGGTTTCTGGCAACTGGTCTAATCAGGCATTTTCACCTGTTAATGGTCAGTTGATGCAGGCATCGTCCAGCTATACGGCAGTAGTGATGTGTCTGGTAGAACCACATACGGAAGCAGCCACAATAGAGCTTACTTCAACGGCGCAGGACGCAGCAAAATCGGCCAGTAATGGTGGACGACCTAGCGCCGTAGCGAAGAAAGGCGAGACGATTCCGTTGACGGTGACCGTGCGTGATAGCGCCGGGAACCCGATGCCATATGCTGAGTTTACCCTCACGCGTGAAACGACGCTGGATCGCTCGAAAGCAACCGTTAACACGAGTGCGGACGACCTTACCGTAACGGCATTGGTACCCGCGAATACAAATAGTGTGTTGGCAGCAAGTGGAGCAAAACTGATCGGCACGACGGGCAGCGATGGCAAAGCGACCTTTGAGGTGAGTCAGAATGCGACGACCGGGCTGGCGACGCCGTTAACCGTGACGCTGGCGCGTGATACGACGAAAGCCGCCACGCTGGATGTTATCTATACGGTGATCACCAGCCCGGATTCGCCGAGTGCGAAATTTTGGGGACACATGCCGGACACCTTTACCAGCTCGACGGGCGTCACCTTCAAACGACCGCTGCTGAAAGCCGAAACCAGCTCAGGCTCATCGATTAGCTCTAACGGCGAAGTTTGGTCATATATGAGCAACGCGCAAAATTTAACATCGACAGATTGCCCGCTCGAAAATCAACCGCGCAGTAATGAGCTGTTGGATTTGTATCGCGATCACCCGAACGGCACGCTAATGACCGACCTGGGGTTACCCGTATATGCAGGTAACTGGTGGGCCTATGATATGGTCATGCTGAGTGGAACGTCGTGGACTTATCAACTCATCAGCCTGAAAGACGGAACCATTACGCAGAAGGGGACAACCAGTGCGTTGATGCTTTGCCTGGCACAGCCGCATCCGGCCGGCGTCAGCGTAACGTTGACGTCATCCGCACAGGATGACGCCAGAACCACCAGCAATGGCGGCCGTCCCAGCGCGTCAGCGAAAAAAGGTAACTCAATACCGATTGTGGTAACGGTAAAAGATCGTGATGGCAACCCGTTGGCGGGCGAAGCGGTGACGCTCAAACGTGATTCAGCGTTGAGCCGTTCAGGAACAATCGTGGGGACTCCAGCGAATGAAATAAAGTTAACGGAACTGACGCCCGTGTCGGCGACATTCCCGCTGGTTTCAAATGGTACACAATGGCTTGGTTTCACCGGTAGCGATGGTACGGCGACATTCAATGTTGAACAGCCTGATACTGTCGGCCTGGCAATCCCCTTTAACGCCATCCTGGCCCGTGACACGGCAAAGGTATCTACTCTGGATCTGATTTTTACCGTCCTCACCAGCCCGGATGCCGCATTAGCAACTTACTGGGGCCATATGCCGGATACCGTCACGGCGGAAAACGGTGCTGTCTTTGAGCGCCCTAAACTGTGGAAAGAGCTGCCGTCGACATCCGGGGTAAGTCAGATAACGAATAGCAATGAAGCCTGGCCAGTGTTTAACGCAACGCAGAGGGCTGACAGCAATCTCAGCCCTTGTGAAGCGGCACGTCGACCATTGAGCGATGATTTAGAAGCGCTCTATACACGTTATCCAGGAAACACGATTACCGCGCAAATTGGCTGGCCTACGCAGTATGCATGGTGGGCGGTGGATAACTGGGAAGGGGGCAGTAATCCGCAGGCCGTCAGCCTGGTAAATGGTTCGAGAGGCCAATATAATCCCGCTCATCAGGCCTGCCTGGTTAACCCGCGTGCGAGCGTTTCCAGCGTCACGCTGACATCAACGGCGCTGGATGACGCCACACAGGCGGCGACGGTGAAAAAAGGCGACGCCGCGCCCATTGTCGTTACCGTAAAAGACAGCGCCGGGAAGCCGGTGCCGAATATCGCTTTTATCCTAAAACGCGGTGAGGCCGTGCCGCGTAACAGCGGGGCGACGCTGTATGGCGATGTGGATGCGATGGACGATTTGACTGTGCAACCTTCATCCGGTGCGGCAGTCACGTTGGCTGACAGTGGAAATACCATCGACGGAGTCACGGGAGCGGACGGTACGGCAAGCTTTACCGTTCGTCAGGATAATACGCCAGGATATAAAACGCCGTTGACGGTGACGCTGACGGATAACGCCACCATAACGGCGACGCTGGACACGATTTTCACCGTGCCGACCAGCCCGAATGTCGCCACGGCGTATTTCTGGGGTCATATGGCGGATACCGCCACGGTAAGTGGCAAGACGCTGCATCGCCCGCTATTAAAATCGGAGTTGCCGTCAGGCGCTACCGCAGCAGCAACGCCTGATGTAAATAATGAAACCTGGGCACTGGCGCATGTTATGGATTCCTCTAAATGGGATGTCGCGCAGCAGTGTGGCAGTATGAATAACGTGCCGAGCAGTGCCGAATTACAAACATTACACTCCGGCTTTAGCACATTGGGATGGCCGTCCTCGATAAGCTTCCCGTATTTATCTACTGATAAGGCTGGGTCGTTCTATTGTGGTGTTGATGAAGGCTCTGGCAGTCTCAACTGTGGCATTCAGCCTGCGAAAACGCCGGGGTTTGCAACCTGCTTCCAGTAACCTTATCCACCTTGTCAATATGAGGTTCCGAAAGCCTGATACGCAACGCGCTATCAGGCTTTTTTACGTGGCTTGCGGCTTTTCGTCACCGCACTCACTTCACTGATCACTACGCCATCGCCCAGGCGAGTGGTCAGTGTCTCACCCACTTTCACCTGCTTAACCTGTTTTAACACCGCGCCATCAGCGGCGCTGGTAACGCTATAACCGCGAGCGAGTGTGGACAGCGGACTCACCGCTTCGAGATGCGTTACTGCATTACCGAAACGTTCACGCGTGGCGCTAAGCTGTGCGCGCAGGGTTTCTGCTAAACGATATTCCAGTTGCTGAATGCGCGTTTGCGCGCG
>OIWQ01004040.1_pt1 | contig 12364 bp, 13 predicted proteins | sample 1587571 | NCBI WGS metagenome assembly OIWQ01 (sample SAMEA3888910, study PRJEB22519) | human gut metagenome | biome: human gut; feature: human-associated habitat; material: faeces | place: Denmark | collected 2010 | reverse complement strand
GAAGACGGTGGACATAAAGTTTCCGACCTTTCTCAGCTTTAAATTGCTGACCTGCGATCTCTACTATAACGTACATTTAATTCGATTATGTATGTGAACATAAATTCGGAGTGCAAATATACGCATATTTATCTTATAAACAAGCTGTCCGGCAACTTTTTTTGTCTCCGCGGGGCTCTGGCACGGTTTTGGGCGGGGCATCCCCGGCCGGCAAAGCCGGCGTGACGCCCATGCACCGAATATTGATCGTATCCGAAGAGGAGTTCCTGTGCGACGTGATCCGCCTGTCGCTTGCCGGCATGCGGGCCGACGTGCGCTGCGCACCGGGGGTGGCTGCGATGGAGCGCCTGTCGCGGCGCATGCTTTTCGACCTGGTGATCGTCGTGGGCACTTCGCTCTTCTTTTCGGGCCGCGACGTGGTCCGCATCCTGCGCCCTCCGGGACTGCGGAGGCCGCTGGTCTACGTCGTGGCGTGGCAACAGGCCGAGCAGTCGGTGCTGAGCCTGCTGGAGTGCGGCGTCGATCAATACCTGACCTTTCCCGTGAGCTTGCAGCGGTTGCGGATGAAGGTCGCCAACGATTTGAACCGACAGTTATGACCGAACGACTCCTGATCGCCTATACGCTGCTTACGGCACTCGCCACGGCCGCACTGCTCGGGGCGTTGTGCGCCTCGGAGCTCCGGGCCCGCCGCCGGTGCGGCCGCGATGCCGTGCTGGGGAGCAGGTACCTGCGTATCCTGATGCTCTACCTGCTCTCGGGCGAGGGGCCCGTGCCGCGCTTCCCGATGATCCGCCGCGCCGGGGCGCGGCGTCTGCTCGCCGAGACCGTCGCCGGACTGACGGGCGTGACCTACGGGCTCGATACCGCACCCCTGCGGCGCGTCGTTTCGGCCTATGGCCTCGACCGTTGGTTGCTGGGCCGTGTCCGCCGTACCTTCGGCTGCCGCCGGGCCCGCAATCTGATGCTGCTGGCCCGCATGCCGCTCGACGGTGTCGTAGCGGCCCGTGCGGCGCGTTACATCCGGAGCCGCAACCGCCGGGTCCGGTTTCAGGCGTTGATGGTGCAACTGGCGGCCGACCCTTCGGCAGCCCTGCGGCTGATGGCCGAATATCCCGCGCCCTTCTCGGCCTGCGAGGTGGGGGAGATTCTGATCCTGCTGCGGCGCGGCATGCTGCCGATCGCCTACGGGCCGCTCGTGGAATCTCCCTGCCGCAACCTGCGGATCGTGGGGCTGAGCATCGTGCGGCAGTTCGGTATCGAGGAGGCCGAGCCGCAACTGCTGCGGATCGTGGCCGGGGATGAAGTTCCGGAACTGGGGCGCGAGGCGCTTTACACGCTCTGCGCCCTGCGGCGTCCGCTGACGCGCCGCCGCGTCAGCCGCCGGCTGGCCGTGATGAGCTCCGCCGAACGCAAGGCCCTGATGCGCTACATGGCCGCCGAAGGGTACTCTCCGGGGCTTCTCCGCCGGCTTTTCGACGCCCGCCGCGAACGCTCCTACTGCGAATCGCTCGTGCAATCCTATAAACGCTCCTTGGCATGAAGCTCGCCCTGCTGCTGTTTTTCGCCGCAGCGGCGGTGTGCGCCTGCACGTTGCTGCTGCTCATTCTGCGGGCCCGGGAACGGCGCCTGCTGGCCGCCGCTGCACGCGCCGCGTACAGCGATGCTCCTGACGGCATCGGTATTTCGGTCCTTTGCAGCGGCGTGACCGATCCCGCGCAACTCGAAAATCTGCTTTCGTCCGAATATTCCCGTTATGAGGTGGTCGCGGTGTTCGACTCCCGGCGCCAGACTGCCGAGTTCCGCGCCTTGGCCGCCCGCTACCGCATGATCCGTGTCGAGTGGGCCCCTACGGGAGAACTGGAGGTCGCGGGGGTGCGGGCGCTGGGGCGTTCGCGCAAGCGGTGCTTCCGGCGGCTGGTGCTGGTCGACCGGGCTTTCGACGGCGCCGCGGGCGATTTCGACGCGGCCGCCGCCGTGGCCACCTACGACTACCTGCTTCCCGTCGGCGAGGGGCAATGCCTGGTTCCCGGGGCCGTCGAACGCCTCGTTGCGGAGCTGGGCTCGGAACCGCCCGGAACGCTCGACCTCGTGCGCTCGCATCTGGGCGAACCCGCCGTGCTCCTGAGCCGCGAGGCGCTGATCGCCGCAGGCGGTTTCGGGATGCGGCCCCTGCGGGAAATCCCGCGCGGCAGGCGGAGAACCCTGTGGGAGCCGCTGCTGGCGCCGCCCGGAGCCGGACGGCACGTGCCCCGGCGGTGGCTTCTCCTTCCGGCGTTGTCGCTGGCCGTGGCGTTCGGGCTGTCGGTCGCTGCCGGATGGTGGACGGCTGCGGCCGCCGTCGTGACCGCCGCGCTGGTCTGGACTGCCGCCGCATGCGCCTCGCGGGCCGTGTCCGGAACGGCCCGGTCCGGGCTCCGACGTTTCATACCAATACGGCGTGTTTTCCGTTACTATTAAGGAATCGAAATATTTCACCATATCATAAATTCTTGTTACCTTTACCATGGCAATAAAAGTATCCGACCCCAAAATAAGAGTTACGATGATTAACGACAAGGTGAGAATGTATCTGCTGCCGCCTCTGTTCAATGCAGCGGTCCGAGCCGGAGCTTCGATCATGAACGTATACAAGAATCTCGACGATTACTATATAAGTCTCAAAGAGGATAATACCCCGATCACGGTGGCCGACCGTGTGGCCCACCGGACCATCCGCGAATACCTCGGCACCACACGCATCCCGATCCTTTCGGAGGAGGGTCGGGAGATGCGCTACGAAGAGCGCCGCAACTGGGAGCTTTACTGGCTGGTCGATCCGCTGGACGGCACGGTCGAATTTATCAAAGGCAACAACGAATTTACGGTGAACATCGCCCTGATGGAGAATAACGTCTGCATGGGGGCGGTTATTTATGTTCCCTATTTCGAAAAGATGTACGTGGCGGGGCGCGGCGGGGGCGCTTTCCTCAAAGAACACATCGCGCCCGACGCTGCTGCGGCCTTCACGTACGACGAGATCGTGCAGGGCTGGACGGCTCTGCCGCTCGCTTCGGAGGCGGGGCACGAACATCCCGTCGTGGCCGTGTCGCGTTCGCACCAGACTCCCGAAACCCACGAACACATCGCCCGCCTGCGCGAAATGCACCCTGACCTGGAGGTCGTGGAGCAGGGCAGCTCCTACAAATTCTGCCTGCTGGCCGAGGGCCGGGTCGATTACTACGTCCGCACGACGCACACCTACGAGTGGGACACCGCGGCCGGGGAGCTGATCCTCGCCGAAGCCGGCGGAAGCACGCGCACGCTGCCCGGCGACGGGGAGCTGCTCTATAACGAGCCGGATCTCCGCAACCCGTGGTTCGTCTGCCGCTCGAAATTCTGCAAGCTGTAAAAAAAATGAGGAGCCTGAAAAGGCTCCTCTCCTGTTTTTGGACAAGCGTTATTTCTCCGCCTCGTGGGCCTCGATGTCGCACGCTCCGCAGTTGCCCGAGCAACCTGCGGGCTGTCCGTCGGAGCAATCGGCTCCGCCGTCCGCCTCGCGGGTCTCGTGCACGGCGCATTTGATGCCCAGCCGTTGCATGTTCTTGTTGGTCGATATTTCGGAGTCGATGTGGTGGCCCTTGATCATCAGGGTCAGCGACATGCCGACGACGAACAGCCCGACGGCCGCGACGGCACACAGTATGACGATTAACCAGGTTGGCATGGGATTCAGTTTTTTAGTGCCCGAAATTTGGGGTTTCCGGGACAAATGTATACATTTGTAAGATAAATTGCAAAAATGTTGCCCATCCTTTCCGGAGGGCGTATTGTGCAGACTAAATTGACGCAAGTATGAAAATCGTGATAGCGGGTGCGGGCGAGATGGGCAGCCATCTGGCGCGGATGCTCAGCGGCAACGGCCACGACATCACCGTCATCGACGGCGATCAGAAGTTGCTCTCCGAAGTGAGCAGCTTGGCCGACGTGATTACGGTCGAGGGCGATTCGACGATCTTCGCCGTGCTGCGAAAGGCTTCGGTGCGCAAGTGCGACCTGTTCATCGCCGTCAACCACGAGGAGAACGCCAACGTCGTGGCGGCGATGCTGGCCAAGAAGCTCGGGGCCAAGAAATCCATCGCCCGCATCGATAACAACGAATACCTCGAACCCAATAACAAGGAGATGTTCATCGACATGGGCATCGACTACCTGTTCTATCCCGAGAAGGTCGCGGCCCGCGAGGTCATCAACCTGCTGGGACACACTTCGACCACGGAGTACGTCGATTTTTCGAGCGGCAAGCTTTCGCTGGTGGTCTTCCGCCTCGAACCGGCCTCGCCGCTGGTGGGGCAGGTGCTCACGGGTTTCGCCGACGAGACGCCGCTGAGCTACCGCACGGTGGCTATCACGCGCGGCGGGCAGACGATCATTCCGCGCGAGGGCGAGCAGTTCATGGAGGGCGACATGGTCTATGTCATCGCCCGGCAGGATGCCGTCAGGGAGGTGATGGAGTTCTCGGGACAGTCGAACATCGAGATCAAAAACATGATGATTCTCGGCGGTTCGCGCATCGGCATCCGCATCGCCACAGAGCTGCAGGACGAGGTGAACATCAAATTGGTGGACTACAATGCCGACAAGGCCTACCGGCTGGCCGAGATGCTCGACAAGACGCTGATTATCAATGAGGACGGTCGCAATACGGATGCCATGATGGAGGAGGGGCTTGCGAATATGGACGCTTTCGTGGCCGTGACGGGCCGCAGCGAGACCAACATCCTGGCGGCGATGCTCGCCAAGCGCATGGGGGTCAAGAAGGTGATCGCCGAGGTCGAGAACCTCAATTACATCAACCTCGCCGAGTCGATCGGCATCGACACGATCATCAACAAGAAACTGGTGACGGCGTCGAACATCTTCCGCTTCACGATGTCGACCGATGTGCAGGCGATCAAATGCCTGACGGGCAGCGACGCCGAGGTGCTGGAATTCATCGTGAAACCCAACTCCCCGGCTACGAAGTCCCGGATCAAAGACCTCGGGTTGCCCGAGGATACGATCATCGGGGGCATCGTCCGCGGCGACAAGGTTTTCATTGCGGTGGATAACATGGAGATAAATCCCTACGACCGGGTGGTGGTCTTCGCCATGCCGGGGGCGGTCGGGAAAGTGGGATATTATTTTAATTAAAAATTAAGAATTAAAAATTAAAAATGGCAAATGCAGTCGCAGGCAAACGTTCGAAAATCGGTAACTTACGGGCCGACTGTACGAATGCTGTTATCCGCAAAACCGTCCGTATTAAGCCGAATGCGGGTATTTCATTTTTCAATTCTTAATTTTTCATTTTTCATTTTTAATTGCGTAGCGAAGTGTCTTTCCGAAGCATAATTCTCAGGGCGTGGTTCTCGCAGCGCGAACGGTCGATCGACCGGTTCCGCCGCCGCCCCGTCGAAACACAGGAACGGATGTTCCGCCGGCTGCTGCGCCGGGGGCGGCTGACGGAGTTCGGCGACCGCTACGACCTGCGGCATATCCGTTCGGTGGAGCGGTTCCAGTCGCAGGTCGAGACGTTCGACTACGAGACTTTCAAACCCTACATCGAACGGATGATGGAGGGGGTGCGGAGCGTCACCTACCCGGGCCGGGTATCGCTGTTCGCACGCTCGTCGGGCACCACCTCGGACCGTAGCAAATATATCCCCGTGACGATGGAGTCGCTGTGGTGGAACCATACGCTGGGCATGCGCGACGTGGCGACGGTCTTTTCGTCCAACTTCCCCAAGTCGCGGGTTTTCGAAGGCAAGACCCTGACGCTGGGCGGCTCGTGCAGCCGTGAGGGACGCAACCTGGTGGGGGACCTTTCGGCGCTGCTGATCCACGAGACGACGTTCTGGAGCGGCTGGTTCCGGGCCCCGCGGACCGAGACGGCGATCATCCCGGATTTCGACGCGAAGGTCGAGGCGATCTGCCGCGAGTGCGTCGGCGAACGGATCACGGCCTTTGCGGGCGTGCCGTCGTGGAACCTGGCGATGATGCGCCGCGTGCTGGAATACACCGGCAAGCGGAACCTGCTGGAAGTGTGGCCCGACCTGGAGATGTTCGCCCACGGGGGCGTGGAGTTCGCACCCTACCGGACGACGTTCGAGGAGCTGATCCCCTCGGAGCGGATGAAATACATGGAGACTTACAACGCTTCGGAGGGCTTTTTTGCCATGGCAGACGATCCCGCGCGCAGCGACATGCTGCTGATGCTCGATTACGGCACTTTCTTCGAGTTCCGCGACGGGACGCAGGTCGTGCCGCTGGAGGGCGTGGAGTGCGGAAAGGTTTATGCCGTGCTCATCACGTCGAACAACGGCCTGTGGCGCTACGAGATCGGCGATACGGTGGAGTTCACCTCGACGAATCCCTACCGCATCCGCTTTGCGGGCCGCACGCGGCAGTATATCAACGTTTTCGGGGAGGAGTTGATTGTCGACAACGCCGAACATGCCCTGTTGGCGGCCTGCCGCAAGACCGGGGCTGTGGTGAGCGAATACAGCGTCGCGCCGTGCTACATGTCGCTGCGCGAACGCGGAGCCCACGAGTGGATCGTGGAGTTCGAACGCGAGCCCGACAGCCGCGAACGTTTCGCCGAGACGCTGGACGAGGAGCTGAGGGCCGTCAATTCGGACTACGACGCCAAGCGCCGGACCACGCTCGAGCGGCAGCGTTTGACGGTCGTGGAGCGCGGGACGTTCCTCGCGTGGATGCGCGCGCGGGGTAAGAACAAGGTTCCGCGGCTCGTGAACGACCGCCGTGTGGCCGACGAACTGGCGACTTTTCAGGCGGAGCCGGCCGGAGTGGAGAAATAACAAATACCTATACTACTATGTACATTGCCATAGCCGGAAACATCGGGAGCGGGAAAACCACGCTGACCCAAATCCTTACGAAGCGCTACGACGCCAAGTGCTACCTCGAGGAGTGCGACAATCCCTACATCGGCGATTTTTACGAGGACATGAACCGCTGGGCGTTCAACCTCCAGATTTCGTTTCTCGGGAGCCGCATCCAGCAGACGATGGACATGCTGGCCGACTGCCGTTCGGGAGTGATTTTCCAGGACCGCACGATTTACGAGGATGCGCACATCTTCGCCGACAACCTTCATGAAATGGGGCTGATGGCTACGCGCGACATCGAGACCTACATGAAGATTTTCCGACTGGTCACGACGCTCATCCCCAAGCCCGACCTGCTGATTTACCTCAAGGCGAGCGTTCCGACGCTCATCTCGCAAATCCGCAAGCGCGGCCGCGAGTACGAGATGAACATCGATGAGTTGTACCTCAAACGCCTGAACGACAAATACAATAACTGGATCGAGAACCTTTACGGAGGCGAAGTGCTCGTCGTCGACAAGGATCACGAGGATTTCGTGTCGGACCCGGCCGTGCTGGAGAAAATCTGCGCGCGGTTGGATGCGATCAAAGCCAAGAAACGCTGAGGATGACGCTGCCTGCGAAATTCGTCGAACGGGTCCTGTGCGACTTGGGTGAGGCCGAGGGCCTTGCTCTCTGCGCCGCGCTCGACGGGGAGCCGCCGGTATCGGTGCGGATCAACCCCGCGAAAGCGCTTCCCGGTGCGCTGCCCGCGCTGGAGATCGCCGGACAGGTGCCGTGGTGCCGCGACGGGCATTATCTTGCCGCGCGCCCGCCCTTTACGTTCGACCCCGATTTCCATGCCGGGGCCTATTACGTGCAGGAGGCTTCGTCGCAGTTCGTGGGGCACCTGCTGGCGGATGCCGGGGCCGAAGGAGCCCGCATCCTCGACCTGTGTGCGGCCCCGGGCGGCAAGACGACGCTTTACGCCTCGCTGGCGGGACCCGACGGACTGGTCGTCGCCAACGAGATCGACCGCCGCCGTGCCGCGGTGCTTGCGGACAACGTGCGCAAGTGGGGCACGGGCAATGTGGCCGTCACGACCTGCGAACCCCGTTTGCTGGGTGATTTCGAGGCATGGTTCGATATCGTGGCCGTGGACGCTCCCTGCTCCGGCGAGGGGATGTTCCGCAAGGACGACGAAGCCCGCGGGGAGTGGAGCGAGGGGAATGTGAAACAGTGCGCGTCGCGTCAGGACGACATTCTGCGCGAGGCGTGGCGGGCCCTGAAACCGGGCGGAACGCTCGTGTACAGCACTTGTACGTTCAACCGCGACGAGGACGAGGGTTCGCTGGAGCGGATGCTCGCATGGGCCGGCGAAGAGGTCGCCGAATCGGACGAGATCGCCGTGGAGGATGCGTGGGGCATCGCCTGCGGCCGTGTCGGAGCGTTCCGGACGTTCCGGTTCTATCCCCACAGGGCTTGCGGCGAGGGGTTCTTCGCCGCCGTGGCCCGCAAATCGTTCGACGCCGGGGGCCGCATGCGCACCCCGAGGGCGCGGCGCACGGTATTTGCGGCGGTGGACCGTAAGGGCGTCGGCGAACTGGCCCGCTGGGTCCGGGAGCCGGACCGGATGTGTTTCGCACAGGTTGCCGATACGCTTTATGCGTGGTATGCCGCGCAGTCAGATGCCGTCAGGGCCTTGTCCGAGGCGCTGCCCGTCATTTATTCGGGTGTGGCGATGGGGCAGGTATTCAAAGGAGTGCTGAAACCCGATCCCGCGCTGGCGTTCTTCGACGGACTCTGCCGCGAAGCGGTGCCCGTCGCGGAGCTGGACGGAGAGGAGGCGCTGCGTTTCCTGCGCAAGCAGGACATCGCCGCCGCAGGGCTGGCCGAAGGGGTGAACCTCGTGTGCTCGCGGGGACGTGCGCTGGGGTTTGCCAAACGAATCGGTGCGCGGGTCAACAACATGTACCCCAATTCGTTGCGAATTATAAAACAATAGATATGGCCGATAAACTTTACTATTCGATGGGCGAGGTGGCCGAAATGTTCGACGTCAATACGTCGCTCATCCGCCATTGGGAGTCGCAGTTCTCCATCCTCCGCCCCAAGCGCAACAAGAAGGGCAACCGTCTCTTCTCGCCGCAGGACGTCGAGAACCTGAAGCTGATCTACCATTTGGTCAAAGAGCGCGGCATGACGCTCGAAGGAGCCAAGAAGGCGCTCCGCAAGGGGCCTGCCGAGAGCGGTGTGAACCGTGATGCCGAACTGATGGAGCGTTTGCAGCGCATCCGGGCCCTGCTGGTCGAGGTCCGCGAGGACCTGAAAGCCGGAGCGGGGGAGATCGTGGCCGATGCGGATGCCACGGCTGAGACCGCCGGTGATTCCGAAGCCGCCCCCGTGCGCCGCCGGGCCAAGGCCGTGGTGAAGATCGACGAGTCGACGGGCGAGGAGCTTTCCGACGCCGGGCAGGCGGTTGCCAAACGCACGGTCCGCAAGCCCCGCCGCAAGAAGGAGGAGGTCGAGCACAAGGAGCTGTTTGCGTTCTACGAACAATCGTTATTTTAAGGAAAATCCTATGAAGATCAGTCAGATAACCGAAGTCATCGAACGCTTCGCCCCGCTTGGGTGGCAGGAGTCGTATGACAATGCGGGACTTATCGTCGGGCGTCCCGACGACGAGGTCCACAAGGCCCTGCTGGCCGTGGACGTGACCGAAGAGGTGCTGGACGAGGCCGAAGCCGAGGGGTGCGATATCGTATTGACACACCATCCGATCATCTTCCATGCGCTCAAACGTTTCAATTCGGCGGACCCCGTGCAGCGGTGTGTCGAGCGGGCCATCCGCAGCCGGATCGCCCTCTATGCCTGCCACACCAACCTCGACAGCGCCCCCGAAGGGATGAGCTGGCGGTTGGCCGAAATACTGGGCGTCGGAAACCTCGGGGTGCTGCAACCCTCGGAAGCCGGCGAGGGCGTGGGATTCGGCGTAGTGGGCGAACTGCCAGAAGCCGTTGACACCGTGGAGTTTATGCAGTTTATCCGGCGGAAACTCGGCGTGAAGGTCGTAAGGTACAGCGACACGGCGACTTCCGCGGTGCGCCGCGTGGCGGTCTGCACCGGCGCCGGGGCTTCGCTGATCGGCGAAGCACGCCGCGCAGGAGCCGATATTTACATCACCGCAGACCTGAAGTACAACGACTTCATGACACCCGATAAAGTCCTCACGGTAGCAGATATAGGCCATTTTGAGAGCGAATATTGCGCAATTGAGCTATTATTTGATATTTTATCGAAAAATTTATGTACCTTTGCGGTTCGCAAGAGTGAACGCTCTCGCAATCCGGTGAATTATCTGGTGTAAGTCTAAACTATACAGTACATTATATGGCAACACAAAAAAAGACGGCCGAGGTTGATTACTCGATGCAGGAGAAGATCCTGGCGCTCTACGAGCTGCAGAAGATCGACAGCAAGATCGACGAAATCAACAAGGTGAAAGGTGAACTGCCGCTCGAGGTGCAGGATCTCGAGGACGAGATGGCCGGGATGAAGACCCGCATCGAGCACATCAACGCCGAGATCGAGGAGCTCAACACGCTCACCAAGCAGCGCAAGCGCGAGGTGGATCAGGCCAAGATCATGATCGGCAACTACAAGGAGCAGCAGAACAACGTGCGTAACAACCGCGAGTTCGATGCCATCACCAAGGAGATCGAGTATCAGGAGCTCGAGATCGAGCTGGCCGAGAAGCGCCTGAAAGAGTATGCTGCCGGCGTGAAGATCAAAAAGGCACAGTTGGAGGAGGCCGAGGCGCAGAGCAAGGAGCGTCTGGCGGACCTCGGGGCCAAGAAGGCCGAGCTGGAGGGTATCGAAGCCGAGACGGCGCCGCTGGTGGCGGAATATTCCGTGCAGGGCGAAGGCGTTAAGGCGAAGATCGACGAGCGCCTGCTGTCGGCTTACGACCGTATCCGCCGCAACGTCCGCAACGGACTGGCCGTGGTGACCGTAAAGCGCGACGCCTGCGGAGGCTGCTTCAACCGCATCCCGCCCCAGCGTCAGGCGGATATCCGGCAGGGTAAGAAGATCATTGTCTGCGAGTATTGCGGCCGTATCCTGGTGGCCGATCCCGACGAACCGCAGGAATAGAGACGATAAGAACGGCGAAAGGCTTCCGGTTTTCCGGGAGCCTTTCGTTTTGTTTTTAAAATATTTTGTAAATAAAAGAATGTTAATTTATTAACACCGAAATTTCTTCCGAGTTTTGCAAATAATCCTTAACTTTGCAAAGCTCTATTGCTCCGACTTAAATTGTTGCCATGAAAATAGCTATTGCCCAGTTGAATTACACGATCGGAGATGTGGACGGCAACGCATCCAAGATCATCGATTCGATCAACAAAGCGAAAGCACAGCGCGCCGACCTGGTGATCTTCGCCGAACAGGCCGTGAGCGGAACCCCTGCCTTCGACCTGCTGCGGAAAACGACTTTCCTCGAGTTGTGCGAGGACGCATTGGTCGAGATCGCCTCGTGCTGCGACGGCATTGCCGCCATCGTCGGACTGCCGATCCTCACGAACAACGGCACGATCAGCGCCGCGGCGCTGATTCAGGACCGCAAGGTGCTGCGCTATGTCGGCAAGAAATACATCACCGCGCGCCGCGAGATGGGTTTCCTGACCCCTTCGAAGGGATTTGAGTACGCCACGATCAAAGGCCACAAGTGCGCCATCATCGTGGGCGACGACCTGAGCCGCGAGCGCGATTTCGACCAGTCGGTCGAGACCGTCATTTCGATCAACGCCCGCAAATACGGCAAGGGAACCATGACTTACCGCTATGAAATGATGCGCAACCTGGCATTTGTCGAGGGCAAGAACCTCGTGCTGGTCAATCAGGTGGGCGGATCGACCGACATCGTTTACGACGGCACGTCGGGGGTGATGAACGGCCGCGGCGAAGTGGTGCTGATGATGAAGAACTTCGAGGAGGATTTCCAGATTTTCGACACGAAAGCCGAAGCGGAGCCGATTGCGATCCCCTCGACCTACAACGACCGCACGCGGCTGGTCTACGAAGCGGCCCGCTGCGGACTGCGGGATTTCTTCCGCAAGAACGGTTACCAGAAGGCCTCGATCGGTCTCTCGGGCGGTATCGACTCGGCCGTGGTGGCCTGCATCGCCGCCGATGCGCTGGGCGCGGAAAACGTCCGGGCGCTGCTGATGCCCTCGCCGTTCTCGTCCGACGAATCGGTGGAGGACGCCAAGGAGCTGGCCTGCAACCTCGGCATCGAATACAACGTCATACCCATTTCCGAAATTTATACCAGCGTGGTGAACACCCTGAAGCCCGTCATCGGCGGCACGGAGTTCGACGCCACGGAGGAGAATATCCAGACCCGCATCCGCACGGTGCTGCTGATGGCCCTGCAGAACAAGACGGACTATATTCTGCTCAACTCCTCGAACAAGAGCGAGAACGCCCTGGGGCTCTGCACGCTTTACGGCGACACG
>OIWQ01004033.1_pt1 | contig 12378 bp, 7 predicted proteins | sample 1587571 | NCBI WGS metagenome assembly OIWQ01 (sample SAMEA3888910, study PRJEB22519) | human gut metagenome | biome: human gut; feature: human-associated habitat; material: faeces | place: Denmark | collected 2010 | reverse complement strand
GCAAAGGTACGAAACTTTATCTAGGCACACAATACGGCATTCACCGAACACTTACGGTGTGTCATGAGTCGCATGACACACCCTCCTTTTTTATATAAATAAAAATAGGGCGCATCACAAAAGAATCGTGACACGCCCAAATAATAGAAAATGTAATTACTATAATTAGAAGAACAAGTAGCGGTTATCCACTACGTGAGCCTTCATATAAAGCTCGTTCATGAAGTTGCCGGCATACTGCATAGCCTTCTGGCGGCACTTCTGCTCATAAGCCTTCTCATCGAACTTAACAGGACGATTGGTCTTGCCAGTAACCTGGAAGAGATAAACACCTGCGTTACCCTTAACTGCGTTAGCTACGAAAGCACCCTTCTTAGTAGCAGAAACTGCACCAGAAACAGCTGGCTCGCTGGCACCTGTAGCAGAGATGAAGGTTGGAGCTGCGAAAGTAATCTGATTAACGGTAGCAATCTTAGCGCCCTTAGCCTTAGCTGCAGCGATGCTCTTCACACCAGCAACCTTAGCCATAATCATCTCAGCCTTCTTATCCTTGATTACCTCAGCCTTTACCATATCCTTAACCTGAGGATCGCTCAAGTCGCGGTAACCGATGCGATGAATCTTATCCAATACTATAACGAGCAGGTGGTTGTTGTCGCCACACTCATACATAGGAGAAACCTCACCCTCCTTGCTCTCGAAGATCCACTTCAAGGCATCACGGGTAGAATGGATGTTAGCTACATAGTGGGTAGCTGTTGTCATATCATTCAGGTTCTGTACACGATAACCGCTCTTGGTTGCATTCTTCAAGAGATCCTCTGACTTAGGATTAGCACTTACATAGCTAGAGAACTTATTGAATGCTGTACGGTAAGTATCGTTAGAGAACTGAATCTCCTTCTTGATAACTGCTGCCACATACTTGGTTACCATTGCCTTGCGGTCGCAAACCTGGAGGATGACATAACCCTGACCGAGCTGAATCTCGTTGTATGCATTGACAGAAGCTGTATTCAAGGTGTTGATGAATGTCTTGTTGTCCTTATCCATAGTCTGAGCATACTCATACTGCTTGGTAGTCATCCAAGCCTTCTCACCAGTCTGCCCATACTTCTTAGCGAGTGCCTCGAAGTCTGCACCAGCTGCAAGTGCGCTGTGGATTGAGTCAGCCTTGGTCTTAGCCTCTGCCTGAGAAGCTGCTGCCACCTGGATGACACGATACTGGATAGAGTCTGGCAACTGCTGCTTACTCATCAGCTTCACGATATTCAATGTGTTGTCAGAAGCGTTAGCCTTTACTGCAGAAGTAGCACCTACTGCCATAGAATCGATAGCTGAAGCAATGTCTGATGGCAAAGCCTCCTTGCTCACCGGGATACCCAGGTAAGCTACTGTAGAAGCTGACTTGCGAATGAGCTCTGTAGGATCAGCTGCAGCAGCGAGCTGTGTATGATACTCAGCAAACTCCTTGTTGAGTGCTGCACGGTCTGCCTTGGAAGCCTCAACCTGAACATCAATGAACTTGATATCTCTGCTCTCAACAGGCTGCTTGAAGCGAGCCTTCATCTCATCATACTTAGCCTTCAGGTCGCTCTCCTCTACCTTCACCTTGTCGTCCTGAACATCAGAATAAGGGAAGGCAGCCAACTGGATCTGGCTCTCCTCGTTCTCCTCCTTGAAAGCCATCTTAGCCTCTACAGGGTTTGAAAGGAAGCAGTGTGCCAGGAGTGACTGATACTTCTGAGCCAAAGTCTGCTGACGGAGTGTCTTCTCGATGAATGACCAGTAGTTGAAAATCTTGGTGTACTGTTCCATCATCTGAGGATTAGCAGATGGGTTAGCCTTCTGAGCCTTGTAATCAGCCAGGAACTTCTGGAGAGAAGCTGCGTCGAAACGACCAGTCTGCTGATTTACGAATGGAGTCTGCTGAAGCATTGGGCTTGTACCAGTCTTCAAGATGTCCTGAAGCTCTGCGTCTGTTACGGTAAGACCCAACTTGCTAGCCTCCTTGGCAATGATCTGGTTCTGCACGTATGTATTCCATACCATGTCCTTCACCTGATTCATCTGCTCTTCAGGAAGGTTTTCCTGACCTTGTTGCATTTTAATAACCTCTGTGTACTCATCAACGAGCTTTTGGAAATCCTGCACGCTGATTTTCTCGCCATACACCTCACCGATTTGCTGACGCTCATTGTTCTTTGCAGAATCGCAAGAGCGGAAAGCTTCCTCAGCAATGAAGGCGAAAAGACCGAAACTGATAATACATACCAGTATCACGCCTCTTTTTCTAATTGTTCCTAATGCTGCCATTACGTTTTAATTATTATTATTATTTTATTTTTTCCTTATTAGGATTGTACTGCTTTTGAAGCAAGTAGCCAATTGGTTGCAAAAATACAAAAATAATACGAGAAAAGGGAATTTTTCGGTATCTTTTTTGGCAGGAAACGCAAAAAAGTCGAAAAATTCCCTCTTCTCATCCAACTATTTGATGATGTGGAGTTTTACAAGTTCTATCTTACGGGATGTGGACTTGATAATCTTAAACTCAAACTTGTCGAATTTAATTACTTCATTGAGCTTTGGGAAACTCTGATATTCGTGAAGAATGAGTCCGCCCAGAGTCATATACTCATCGCTCTTCGGAAGATCCAGATCGAACAGATCGTTCACCTTGTCTATCTCCAGTCGAGCCGACAGCAGATAGTCGCCGTCATCGGTCTTCTTGGCTACATACTTCGCTGAATCGTGCTCATCCTCGATATCGCCGAAGATTTCTTCCACGATATCTTCCAGACTCACCAGTCCGCTGGTACCACCAAACTCATCTACCACCACGCCCAGAGATTTTTTCTGCTGCAGGAAGGTCTGCATCAGCTTCTGCGCCTGCATAGTCTCCGGCACAAAAGGCATCGTACGGATATGATCCTGCCATCTCTTCGGATTGTGGAAGAGCTCAGAACTGTGGATGTAGCCTACGATATGGTCGATATCATCCTCATAGACGATGATCTTGGAGTTTCCGCTCTCGATGAACTTCTGGCGGAGTTCCTCCAGCGAGGTATCGATCTCTACCGCCTGAATCTCTGTACGTGGCACCATACAGTCGCGCACCTTGGTATCTGAAAAATCCAGGGCATTCTGGAATATCTTCACTTCGTCGTTAATCTCGTCCTCATTGGTGGCATTGTCGATGCTCGACTGCACCAGATAGTCAAGATCCACCTTAGAAAAGCCTTCATCCCCCTCTTCTGATTCCATCTTCATGCCCACCATACGCAGCAATCCCTTGCTGAGGACGGTGCTGAACTTGCTGATAGGCCAGAGAATGACGTAGCACAGATATGCAAACGGACTGAAGATAGACAGCAGTCGGTTTGGATTCGACTTGAAAAGCGTCTTCGGCAGGAACTCACCGGTAAACAGCACGATGAGCGTAGAGAGAATGGTATCGCAGGTAACCTTGACACCATCATCCAGGCCAGCAAAGATGGTATTATCAAACAGACGGGCTATCAGGATACCATATACTACGAGGGCAATATTGTTGCCCACCAGCATGGTGCTGACGAATCCGTTGGGATGATTGTAAAAGAGCGACAAAAGTCGCTGGGTAAGTCCGTTTTTCTCCTTGTCCATCTCCGCCAACATACGGTTGGAGGAAACGAAGGCAATCTCCATTCCACTAAAGAATGCAGAGAACACCATCGTGACGATGATACTCACTATCAGACTTATATCAACTTCTTCCATGATACATTATATCGTTAAAAAACATATTTCCTCCTACCCTATCAATGCATGATAGGAATGGTGGTGGCTCGCTGCGGTGTTGCCGGCTGGCGCATAGGCGCACTGGTAGAATCGGATGATGAAGCAGAAGATGAACTGCCTCCGCCACCAAAGTCACCCTTCTCGAAGCTACCCTTAGAATTGCTCACAAAATAGCGGGTCATACGCTCATCGCTCCAGAAATAGGAACCCTGAAGGGTACGCTCCGGAGTAATCAGCTTGCTGAACACATTGCTGGAGAGTTCGTGCTTGTTCTCATCCCAAGTGAGCTGTTCGCTGGTAAAACGAAGGCCATCCTTGGTGAGGATGCGCACCCTGCCATAGAGTTTCCAGACACGCTCCTGATCAAAGTAATAAGCCGTATCACACTGGATATAGCTGTTGATGTGGAACTTCTCATCAAACTGTTCGAGTAGCATACCCTTATCAAAAATCCAGCGGGAAGGCACACGGTTGGTATTCACTTCCCATCGCTCGGTAACGATGCGGTACTTGATGACACCCGAATCACTGATGAGCGTATTGACGCCATACGAAGTCATCATCGCCACAGAGTCTCTGTCGTGGATAGCAGGCGCAGTATGTTCTACCGGATTCTGGCAGGCAGCCAAAACCCAGGAAACGATGACACCTATTACTATGAAATATTTAATCTTATACATTATTATATATATAGAAGATGTGGCATCTCCCGAAGAAAACACCACAATATGGGCAGATTACTGCATCTTCCACTTTTTGAACCAATCCTCGTTGAAAGTGAATCCGATGTTCAGGCGGAAGATATTCTCCTTGATAAGTCCGGTAGCCGAATTCTTCACCCACTGGCCGCTGATATTCAACTGCGAACGGTTGTTGTAGGAGTTCATAATAGGAATACCGAAACCAGCACTTACAGAAAGCTCCTTAGGACCATCCACGCCGTTCACCTTATAATATGGTGTAGCAAAGCTTACACCGGCACGATAAGCCACACGCTTGAGGAAAGCACGGTTGTGCTCACCATAGCAGTACTGGAATCCGACATTCACCTTGCTGCGATCCTTATACACGCCATCGCGCAATGCCCAAGGCTCGCTGCTGCTGGCCTCGTAGGTAGGATAACCCAGGCTGCCCCACTTCTGCAGACTGTAATCTACACCGATCTTCCACTGGTTGTTGTGATTCCACATCAAACCGGCACCATACATCGTTGGCAACTCAAAGGCATTCTTGATATTGAAGGCAAGTGTATCAGATGTACTGGTCTGCGCATTGGAAGAGATGATGCTCATATCGGCATCGGCATGCAGGTTATGACCTGGAGAATAAGTGATACCCAGGGTTACCGCATCCTTCTTCGACAACTTCTGGGTATATTGCACACCCAGGTCGATTTTATAGTTGTTCACACGAGTGCCATAGGTGCGGTACAGCGACTTATAATAGCTGTTGCTATAGTAATTCTGTACGGTTCTATCGATGGAACCCCAGATATAGCCAATATTGGCACCGACAGACAAGCCCTTGACAGGAGCCCAGCCAGCGCCCACATATACCTGATGCAAACCGCCTTCACCCTCGTAGGAGTTGGTATAGGTAACATCCTTGTCGTTCTTGTTCACCCATCCGCTGGTAGAATAGTTGTATCCCACGTTGGTGAAAGGGATAATACCGAAACTCATACCCAGATGACGGAAGAGGCGGAAGCCTGCTACCACATATTCGAGATTAGAGTTATTGGCATTCTTCTTCACCCCGTTCTCGTTGAAGTTGGTTACCTGACCCGAGATACCTGCATCCAGGATGAAAGTCATGGAGTCGATGGCTGCATAGGAAGCAGGGTTCAGATAGTTAATCTGATTATGCTCATGAAAACCAAGTCCAACACCATTCATACCACGGTTGAAGCCAGAAGTCTGTTCAGACAAAACGCCTAAACCATACTGGCTGTATGGAGAATTAGTACCACTTTGGGCATTAACCATAAGAGTAGAACCCAACAAGAGGGCTGCTAAAATAAACTTTCTCATTTATATATAAATCAGTCAAAATTATATTCAGAGTGCAAAAGTATTAAAAAAAATCTAGAAAAAAGAAGGATATTCCAAAATAATAAGTTATTTTTGCATCGTGAAACGATTTAAGCATATTTTTGGCGTCATTTTAGCGGTTATTTTAACCAATTTAACTACTAATGTGACAGCACAGGATTTTTCAGACAATCAGGCGTCTGATATTTCTGTGCAGAACAGTCGTGTCAATGAGGATGCTACATCCTGGCTCGACTCGGTAGATATTTCGCTCCTCACCTGCGGACCAGGCAACGAGGTATGGTCGTACTACGGTCACTCCGCCCTGCGCATCCAGGACAAGATGCACGGAAGCGACGTGGCAGTCAACTGGGGCATGTTCAGTTTTAGGCAGAGCTTCTTCATCCTGCGCTTCGTATTCGGACTCACCGACTACCAGATTGGCATCTACCCAATGACCGACTTCCTCGCCGAATATGCAGCAGAAGGAAGATGGGTACGCCAGCAGCGCATCAATCTCTCCCGCGACGAGAAGATCAACATCCTGCATGCCATCGAGGAAAATGCCAAGCCGGAGAACCGTACCTACCGGTACAACTTCTTCTTCGACAACTGCACCACCCGGGCAAGGGAAATGATCCTCACCAACATCGGTTACTGCAACACCAACTTTGATGATAAGGATGCCCAATCCACCTACCGCCAGGAAATCCACAAGCTGAACGGAGACCATCGATGGAGCCGTTTCGGCAACGACCTGCTCCTGGGCTATCTTGCCGACCAGCCGATCAGTAAGCGTGAGTGGGAGTTCCTGCCGGACAACCTGAGCAGTGACTTTGCCACAGAAGGCAGAAAAGACAACATAAATGCACCCCAGGATCTGGCTAGCACCCGTTACTATAACGGCAAGGAAGGCTATATCACGATGGTTGACAGCACCAGCTACCTGATACCGAAACAGGCACAGGTGACTGAATCAGAAGCCATCACCCCTATCCTGGTGGCAACATTCATAGCCATCATCATCATCGGTGTGAGCATCATCGAATGGCGCAAGAAGAAGAACTTCTGGGGATTTGATGCCTTCCTGCTCATCCTGACGGGTCTGCCGGGTATCATCCTCTTTGCGATGATCTTCTCGCAGCACCCTACCGTGCAGATCAATTTCCAGCTTCTGCTGCTGAACCCGGTGAATCTCATCTTTGTATGGAAAACCATCTCGAAGATGAGAAAAGGCAAGCTCTACTGGTATTACGAGGTATGGGGATGGTGCCTGCTCGTGGCATTGCTCCTGCAAATCTGGCAGAGTTATGCCGAGGGAATGAGCACTTTGGCATTCTCTTTGCTGATGAGGTATGCGATTAAGTCAACCCTGCTCGATCTCAACAGCAGCAAGCTGGCTATACAGAAACAATTATTCAAGAAACTCAGAAAAGACAAGTAGAGATACTTCTCCAGGCAGAAACCGAGAGAAGAGATGCTCTAAAAAAGACTTTCAAAAGTAAGATAAAACAGAAATAAAAATGATGGTAAACAGATATATCACAGCCCTTTTGGTTGTCCTGGCGGCAACCGGCATGGAGGCGCAGACTTATCAGCAGGCGCTGAAGTTTGCGCTTACGGATATATCCTACGATGAATTCATCCAGCAACCGGAGGCGAAGGCATTGGAGGAGGACATCCTCTATGTCATCAAAGCCATCAAGCAGGCTTCCGAAGAGGAGAACATGGCAGAGCATCATTACCATCAGGCAGCTGTCCTTGCAGCTGTCAAGACTGACATTCTGACAGATTCACATTTAAATATTTGTTTTCATCCCGTTGTGGTGCATAAGTACAAAGCACCCTTCGGAAGCATTGTTATTCGAGGTCCAAACTGCTGATTATGTGCTTTCTGACAGCAAAACTAGCAAGAAATGCAGCCAGAAAGGGCAATAATTGGTAAAATATTGCAGATTTACAGATATTTTTTGTATTTTTGCAAGCTAGTAAACAAACAACAGGAAAAAGCAGAAGAGGAAAAAGGACTGACAGCCCACATTTGTCTTAACTCCTTTAACTCCCTAACTGCTCTAACTCCTATTATCATACATCGAATAATAATAAAAAATAAATATACAATGAACTTTAACAAAATTCTTCAGTCATTGTTTGGCAACAAGTCAACTCGCGATATGAAGTTGATCCAGCCAATCGTAGAGAAAGTCAAGGCAGAATACCCTAAGATGAATGCCTTGAGCAATGACGAACTTCGTGCAAAAACAAAGGAACTCCAGAAGTACGTACAGGAGTACGCTAAGGAAGAGAAGGCTAAGATTGCCGAACTCAAAGCTAAGATCGAGGACACTCCAATCGATGAGCGTGAAGGTATCTTCAACCAGATCGACAAGTTGGAGCAGGAAGCACTCGACAAGTATGAGGTTGCACTCAACGAGGTTTTGCCTCAGGTTTTCGCTATCGTAAAGGATACAGCACGCCGATTCGCTGAGAACGAGGAGACCGTAGTTACTGCTACAGACTTCGACCGCGAGCTGGCTTCAAACCCAGCCAACGACTTCGTGACCATCGACGGTGACAAGGCTATCTATCACAACCACTGGACTGCCGGCGGCAACGATATGAAGTGGGAAATGATCCACTACGACGTACAGCTCTTCGGTGGTGTTGTTCTCCATCAGGGTAAGATTGCCGAGATGGCTACCGGTGAGGGTAAGACCCTCGTAGGTACTACCCCTATCTTCCTCAACGCATTGACAGGTAACGGTGTACACGTAGTAACCGTGAACGACTATCTGGCTAAGCGTGACTCTGAGTGGATGGGACCTCTCTATATGTTCCACGGACTCTCAGTAGATTGTATCGACAAGCATCGTCCTAATTCCGACGAGCGCCGCAAGGCATATATGGCAGATATCACCTTCGGTACCAACAACGAGTTTGGTTTCGACTACCTGCGTGATAACATGGCAACCAACCCTAGCGACCTGGTACAGCGCCAGCACAACTACGCCATCGTCGATGAGGTTGACTCCGTATTGATTGATGATGCCCGTACACCATTGATCATCTCTGGTCCTATTCCAAAGGGTGACGACCAGATGTTCGAGCAGTACCAGCCACTGGTAGAGAAACTCTACGAAGTACAGCGCAAGCAGGCTACAGAGTTGCTCGCCGAGGCTAAGCAGAAGATTACCGAGGGCGGCAAGACCAAGAACCAGGAGATGCTCGAGGAAGGTTTCCTCTCACTCTACCGTTCTTACAAGGCGCTGCCTAAAAACAAGCCATTGATCAAATACCTCTCTGAGGAAGGTATCAAGGCAGGATTGCTCAAGACCGAGGAATTCTATATGGCAAACAACAACCGTGAGATGCCTAAGGCTGTTGAGCCTTTGTACTTCGTGGTTGATGAGAAGCTGAACTCTGCCGACCTGACCGATAAGGGTACAGAGTGGTTGGCTAAGCAGGTGAACGATAGAGAGCTCTTCGTTTTGCCTGATATCACAACACAGATGAGTGAACTGGAGGCTCGCACAGACCTTTCAGACCAGCAGCGTCTGGATATCAAGGACGAGTTGCTGGCTCACTACGGCGTACAGAGCGAGCGTGTTCACACCCTGCAGCAGCTCTTGAAGGCTTACACTATGTTTAATAAGGACGACGAGTATGTAGTCATGGACGGTCAGGTGAAGATCGTAGATGAGCAGACTGGTCGTATCATGGAGGGTCGCCGCTGGAGCGATGGCTTGCACCAGGCTGTAGAGGCTAAGGAGCATGTAAAGGTAGAGGCTGCCACACAGACCTTCGCTACCATCACACTCCAGAACTACTTCCGTATGTACCACAAGCTCGCAGGTATGACCGGTACGGCAAGCACTGAGTCTGGTGAGTTCTGGGATATCTACAAACTCGATGTAGTTGAGATTCCTACCAACCGCCCTATCCTGCGTAAGGACTTGGATGACCGTGTATATAAGACAGCCCGCGAGAAGTATCGTGCCGTTATCGACGAAATTGAGGAGACACGTAATGCAGGCCGCCCAGTATTGGTTGGTACCACATCTGTGGAAATCTCTGAGTTGTTGAGCAAGATGTTGAAGATGCGCAACATTCCTCATAATGTATTGAACGCCAAGCTGCACCAGCAGGAGGCTCAGATTGTAGCCGAGGCTGGTCGCTCAGTAAATGGCAAGGGTGCCGTAACCATCGCTACCAACATGGCAGGTCGTGGTACCGATATCAAGCTGACTCCTGAGGTGAAGGCTGCAGGTGGTCTCGCCATCATCGGTACAGAGCGTCATGAGAGCCGTCGTGTTGACCGCCAGCTCCGTGGTCGTGCCGGTCGTCAGGGTGACCCAGGTTCTTCAGTATTCTATGTATCATTGGAGGATAAGCTGATGCGTCTCTTCGCTTCTGAGCGTATTGCCAAGGTTATGGACCGTCTCGGTTTCGAGGATGGCGAACGTATCGAAAGCCCAATGATCAGCAAGAGCATCGAGCGTGCACAGCGCAAGGTTGAGGAGAACAACTTCGGTATCCGTAAGCACCTCTTGGAGTATGATGACGTGATGAACCGTCAACGTACCGTTATCTACGAGAAGCGTCGCCACGCCCTGATGGGTGAGCGTATCGGTATGGATATCGCCAACGTAATCTGGGACCGCATACTGAACATAGTGAACAACAACGACTTTGCCGGTGCCAAGGAAGAGTTCCTGAAGGTTCTCGCTATGGAGATTCCTTTCACTGAGGAGGAGTACGAGAACGGCAGACGCGATGAGATGGCTGAGCGTGCCTTCCAGGAGGCTATGGCTGCCTTCAAGCGCAAGACCGACCGCATCCAGGCTACAGCAATGCCTATCATCAAGCAGGTATATGAGAACCAGGGTGCTATGTACGAGCGCATCATGGTGCCTATCACTGATGGCAAGCGCATGTACAACATCGCATGCAACCTGAAGGAAGCTTACGAGACTGAGGCAAAGAACGTAGTGAAGGAGTTCGAGAAGAGCGTAGTACTCCACATCATCGATGATGACTGGAAGGAGAACCTCCGCAAGCTCGATGAGCTGAAGCACTCTGTACAGAATGCCAGCTACGAGCAGAAGGACCCATTGCTCATCTTCAAGTTGGAGAGTGCAAAGGTTTGGGACGCTATGATCAATGATATGAACGACCGTATCGCCAGCATCCTGATGCGTGGTCAGATTCCAGTTATGGAGCAGGAGCAGCCAGTACAGGAGGCAGCACCAGAGCAGCATACCCAGCAGAACTACGTAGAGAGCAAGGTGGATATCGATGCAGAGCGTGCAGCACAGGAGGCAGCAGCCAACCAGGATACCCGCGAGGGAGCTGATCAGGTGAACCGCACTCCATACCGTGCCGAGCACATGCCTCGTCCTAACGATCCATGTCCATGCGGCAGCGGAAAGAAGTTCAAGAACTGCCACGGCAGAAACATCTAATCACCAGAAAGGATGATAAGTGATGACTGGTACGAAATCTTGCCATCACAAGAAATAATGATAAGAATACCTAGATTTGATGATACTCTCATCATTTCTAGGTATTTTTGTTTTAAATAACATCAATACTACCGAGTTGCCAAAAATTATTCGTAATTTTGCAGTTGAAAAGAAAAAATAGAATATGAAATTATCAGAACTCAAAACAGGTGAAAGTGCCGTTATCGTCAAGGTATCAGGCCACGGTGGCTTCAGAAAGAGAGTCATCGAGATGGGTTTCATCAAGGGTAAGAAGGTAGATGTACTTCTGAATGCCCCACTCCAGGACCCTGTAAAATACAAGATCATGGGCTACGAGGTGTCACTCCGACACAGCGAGGCCGACCATATAGAAGTGGTTTCCATCGAGGAAGCCAAAAACGATGCACAGCTCAGCAAGGCGGATGAAGAAGACCGCCAGCAGGTAATCGACTCGCAGGCTACAGATGCCAGCGAGAACGACGAGAAGGCGCTCGGCGACAAGATGCTCGTGGCTGAAAGAAAGGATTCTGCCAGCAACGAGGCGCTCGCCGAACAGGAAGCAGAACGACTCCACCGCGTCATCAACGTAGCTTTGGTGGGTAACCCAAACTGCGGAAAGACTTCATTGTTCAACTTTGCATCGGGTGCTCACGAACGTGTGGGCAACTACAGTGGCGTAACCGTAGATGCCAAGGTGGGCGAAGCAGAATACAACGGCTACCACTTCAACCTGGTAGATTTGCCGGGCACCTATTCCCTCTCGGCTTATTCGCCAGAGGAGCTTTATGTGCGCAAGCAGCTCATCGAGCATACACCGGATATCGTGATCAATGTCATCGATACCAGCAACCTGGAGCGCAACCTCTATCTTACCACCCAGTTGATAGACATGCACATCCGCATGGTCTGCGCCCTCAATATGTTTGATGAAACCGAAAAGCGGGGCGACAACATCGACTACGACAAGCTGGGCGAACTCTTCGGTATCTCGATGATTCCTACAGTCTTCACCAATGGACGGGGCGTGGATAAGCTCTTCGAGACCATCATCGAACTCTACGAAGGCAAGGAAGATTCCAGCGCTC